>Ga0209123_1000378_pt1 | contig 61678 bp, 37 predicted proteins | sample BarGraIncu00431A_FD_184500 | JGI IMG/M metagenome (GOLD analysis project Ga0209123, IMG submission 184500) | Arctic peat soil microbial communities from Barrow, Alaska, USA - Barrow Graham LP Incubations 004-31A (SPAdes) (version 2) | ecosystem: Environmental > Terrestrial > Soil > Wetlands >... | reverse complement strand
TTGGCGTTACCGTCAAGCCTCCAAGGACTTGCTACCCAGCGACTGGCCAGCCTTCTGGGGCGGGATTCTCACCCGCTAGAACATGCGACCTTGCCCGGCCGCACTCAAAATTCGATGCCGATCGACAGACCCTTAAGACTGTTGGGCTGTCCGCAGAGCAGGTGCTGAATAGAGTGGCAGAGTTTATTGATCAATTGCCACCAGTTTTCAAAGAACGACTGTTGTTCTTGCTACCAAAAAGGGGGAAACCATTTGCATATCAAGGTGCTTACGACGATATCATCATGTGCGAAAGTTGAGTTATATAAAAATCCCGTGCTGAATCCGATGTAACTCATCCATGACATTCTTACCATCATGAGCAAATATGTGGTCTAGGGGGCGCTCGTACTGGAAAGCGTAGTTGGGTGTCCGCAGCCAAGCGAGCGCGTTTTCCGGCGTTTCCAGCACCTCTATCGCGAGTTCATAAACCGCTCCGAGTCTCAATATCTTATCTTTCCGGTCTTGCGACATGATATGTCCCCTCATTAGACCACTTGTCCCAGGGATGCGTGTCACCTTATCCCCCTCCCGGTCATCCCCCCCACCAAAAACGGGCTCAAGCTCACGGTCATCTTAACGGGGGTCATTCTCCCTTAACGTCTCATCCGGGACGTATTCAAGAATGTCACTCACCTTGCATCCAAAATAACGGCACAGCTTGTCAATGTTGTCGGTAGTGGTGTTATGGCCTCGTAGGCCGGCAATTTTCGACAGTGTAGTCCTGTGAATCCCTGTAGCATTAGCAATTTCTTCGAATGTTACCCTCTTTCCCCCTTTGAATTCTCGATCAGCAATAATTTCTTTCAAACGAAACCGTATCATAATTCCCCCCGGACACATTTTTCAAAACCCTCAGTTTCCCCATTTATATCACAGGCCAGATGGCCGAACAATAAAAACAACACTTTCAAACCGCATATGATGCGTGAAGATGAAAAATGTGCTTGACAGTCACACTAAAGTGGCATATGATGTCTATACGCTACAAACAAGCAAGGAGAATCACACATGGCTATCTCAACCTACATGACCACCGACGAACTGGCATCCAAGCTCCACTACGATTCGCGGTACATCCGTGAATACCTGAAGGACTCCGTGCTGCTGGAAGGAATCCACTACATCCGTCCGTTTGGCCGGAGGAAGATCCTTTTCATCTGGGAGAGTATCGAACGCGATATGGTAAAGAGCTCAATCATGGAATCGCCCATGATTCCACTGGCAAGAGGAGGTGTCGTCAATGGGTAGCATACGAGCTCGGAAAGAAAATGGTCTTCTTGTTTTCGACTTCAGGTATCAGGGTGTCCGCTGTCGAGAACAGACGACCCTGGCTGACACAGCCGGGAATCGCAGCAGAATGGAAAAGGTCCTGAAAAAAATCGAGGCTGAGATCACCCTCGGGACGTTCGATTACTGCACCTATTTCCCTAATTCACCGACTGCCGCTAAATTCGGGAACAAAGAGGCTTCAGCTGAGTGCATCACCAGTGTTCCCTCGGCAACTCCGCTCTTCAAGGATTTCGCCTGGGAATGGTACGAGGAAAACACCGTGAGGTGGAAAAGGTCCTACAAGGAGACGTTGAAGATAACGATGAATCGCTACCTGATTCCCGAATTTGGGGAGAAGGAGGTCGGCCGCATCATCAAGGGAGAGATACTCAAGTTCCGGTCAGCACTCGCCAAAGTTACGAACGGAACAAAAACAGGCCTCTCTCCCGACAGGATAAACCATATCATGACGCCTTTGCGCATGATACTCAATGAGGCAGCCGACCGAAACGAGTTTATCACACCTTACACCGGAGTGAAACAGCTGCGTGTACCGAAGACCGAGGTCGATCCATTTTCGCTCGACGAGGTTAATGTCTTTCTTGCCAATGTGCGACCCGATTTCAAGAATTACTACACGGTACGTTTTTTCTCCGGCATTCGAACCGGCGAGATAGACGGCCTCAAATGGCGGTACGTGAATTTCGAGCGCAAGGAAATCTACATAAGAGAAACAATCGTCCTTGGCTTTGAAGACTCTACCAAGACCATCGAATCGCAGAGAACGATTCAAATGGCGCAACCGGTTTACGACGCGCTGAAGGCTCAAGAAACCTTAACTGGCGGCAGTAAATTTGTTTTTTGCAACCGCGCAGGCTTGCCGTTCAGCTATCACAACATCACCAATCGAATCTGGTATCCGACGTTGGAACGACTGGGGATGAAGCGGCGTGTGCCCTACCAGACGCGCCATACCACCGCCACGCTGTGGCTCGCCTCAGGCGAGAACCCGGAATGGATCGCCAGGCAGATGGGCCATACCAACACCAGAATGCTCTTTACCGTCTATTCGCGTTATGTTCCGAACCTCACCCGCAAGGATGGTACCGCCTTTGAAAGGCTCCTGTCGACCAACCGCGGAGGAGTAGGAGTAAACCATGTTGATTAACGATCTTGTTTACGAGCACGGCAGACCTTTTTCTGGCGACTGTCGCATTCAATCCCCGCGGGCCAGCACTGCAAAGAATGGCTCGCCGTTCATTTCCCTTACCATTGGGGATATGACCGGTCTCCTCAAAAGTTACATCTGGACAAACGAATATGAAGGGCCTCGCGATCTGGTCGATAATGACCGGGTTTCGGTCACCGGCACGCTACGTAATTTCAATAACCAATGGATCGCGGTGATTAATGCTTCAGAGAAACTGGGCAAGGACGTGCAGCAACCGCTATCGCTGATACCTGTATGGTGGTGCCCAGCGCGCAATTTATTGCCAAGGCTGCATGAACTGGTGACGGATTTCGGCAATGCGCCCCTTCAGACATTTCTTAAAAGAGTCTTCGGAGACGATGCGATATCCCTGCCCTTCGTGTCTGCCCCTGGGAGCATCGCGCATCACCACAATTGTCCGGGCGGGCTTTTGAGGCACAGCCTCGAATGCGCAGAGATTGTAAAAGCGCTTCCGTTTTTCTCAAAGGGAGATAAAGAACTCGGCATCGTGGCTGCTTTGCTTCATGACGTCGGTAAAATCCGGACGTTAGCCAGAACCTCCAAATTCAACGGGTCAGGCTACCTCCTCAATCATGACGCCCTCACCCTGGAGGTGATCGGGCCACATCTCAAGCTCTTGGATGAGGAGTGGGCCGATGGGGGGGCAGCCCTCCGATATCTTTTGACGTGGAAGAATCACAGTCATCGGCCTTTTCCGCTAATGACAATCGCTGAGGCGGTCAATTCGGCTGATCGTATCAGCAGTGGCCTTGACAGGGAACGTTCCGCCTTTATGGACCTGCCCCCATGGCGAAATGCCAGTGAATCTGGCCACAAGCAGGGATTCTGGCGGCCAATATCACATTCAGGAACCCAAAACTCGACATCCGTACCCCAGAGGAGAGCAATATGAATGCACCGATTCCGACAGCAGTTTCTGAGGACAACATCTTTTTCCTTCTCACCGAGGCGTTGATCCGCGTCACGCGCCTTGAAAAGCTCGAGGCGCCCATACAGGTTCTCGGGTGGGAATACGCCAATATAAAGCGGAGGATCGGCTCGATCAGTCCCGAAGGGGGCGCCCAAAGGATTCGTTATGAGCTTGAAGAAGCCTTAATTCGGAGGATAACCCTTTCCTTTGAAACCAGCTGCATTACCTGTTCAAAGTTTGCCTTTTGCCCAGGTGTCAAAGGTCACCTTTATCTGGTTTCAGGTGAAGGTGCGCCACCGGCGCCCTACCCTCACGAGAATAATGCAAGCACCGGTTGCCGTGAATTCCAAGCAGATTGGGACCAATACTTGGAGTCTGGCAGGCTGTATCCCGATCTCGTGAATCGGCTCCAAGAAACCTTTGGAATCAGCTTGAATCGAACGCGAATAGCGCGGCACCTGCTTTCGATGATGGGCAGATGGGCCGGCATCAGCCATACTACCTGAAAAACTGTGAGCTTGCCGGCCCCACAGCCGTTTTCATCCCGGGGTCGGCAAGCTAAGCTGAAACATTTCCATATACGTCAAGAAATGTCGTTTAAACCCGATATGGTTAATAACAACGATAGATTTCTCAAGGAGCTAAGCAATGGACACACTCTACCGCAGGTGGCTTATTCTCGGTATGATCCCCCGTCACGGCAACGCCATCACTGTGGCCCGCATTGTGGAACAACTGCTCCACCTGACCAACCTGGAAGCAGTCTCCATCCGCAGCGTGCAGCGCGACCTGGAAGAGTTGTCCTACAAGTTCCCCATCGTATCCAAACTGCTGGGACGGACACTAGAATGGAGCTGGATGGAGGGCAAGCAGATCACGCTGCCGGCCATGGATCCGCATACGGCGATCACCTTCCAGCTGGTCAACTCCTACATGAGCACCATGCTCCCCAAATCATCGGTCCGCTACCTGCAGCCCTACTTCAGGAACGCCGCGGAAGTCCTGGAAAGTAATCCCGACTTCCCGCTTGCCCACTGGTTGGAACAAATACGTGTCATTCCTCGCAGCCTCCAGATGGAACCTCCGGGTTTCAAGGAAGGCGTTCCCGAGACGGTCTATGATGCCCTGCTGCGCAAAAGGAGGATCAGCGCCAGCTACCGACCCCGGGGCGAAAAAAGCACCAAGAGCTACCCCGAGCTGAATCCTCTGGGACTCGTGTTTGTGGAAAGCCTGATTTACCTGGTCGCCAGCATAAAGGATTATCCGAACCCCGTGCAGTTCCTGCTGCACCGCATGGAATCGGCCACCATACTGGAAAAGCCGGTGCAGGCGCCGGAGGGGTTTTCGGTGCAGGGATACATCGAGAGCGGAGAGTTCAGCTACCCCCTTGGTGGCAAGAAAATCCGGTTCAAGGCTCTCTTTGATCGTGAGGCGGCGGCCTATCTCCACGAGACTCCCCTGCCGGGTACCCTGTCGCTTACCGACCACGGTGCCGACACTATTTTGCTGGAAGCGGAGATCGAAGACAGCCACCAGTTGCGCTGGTGGCTCAAGGGGTTCGGCGCCCAGGTGGAGGTGCTGGAGCCGCAGCAGTTGCGGCGGGATTTCAAGTCGATGGCGGCAAGCCTCAAGGCGCTGTACAGGTGACATGTTAAGAACAACGACTGAACCGTGATTTGATCAGGCAGCATCCCCCTGCGAAGCCGGGGAAGGATCGCGAAACGAAACAAGGGGGTCACCTCGCGGCGGAGCCCCTGCATCATTTCTACAGCATCCCCCTAAGTCATAGCACCGACAAGATCCCAATTAAACCAGTCTGAGGGGGGTTTTGCCGTTGCTTACCGGCTGGGTGCCTCCATCCAGGCCTGTGGCAATGACCATCACGTTGATGCTGTCCGGCAGGTCCTCCCGTATCACCATGCCGACGATAATGACGGCGTTGTCATCCGCCTTTTCGTGAATGACCCTGGTGATCAGGTCGAACTCATCCATGGTCATGCTGGCGCTTCCGGCTATGTTGACCAGGACGCCTCTAGCGCCCTGGATGTCGTTGTCCTCGACAAGAGGGCTGTTGATGGCGATGCCGACGGCTTCGGCTGCCCGGTTGGCACCTGACGCCGTCCCCATTCCGATCATCGACTTGCCCGGCATCTCCATGATGGTCTTCATGTCGTTGAAATCGGCATTGATGTAGCCGCACTCGTTGACCAGTTCGGCAATCCCCTGCACGGCCTGCCTGAGGATGGCGTCGGCAGGCTTGAAGGCATCGATCAGCGAGGTCCCCTTTCCGGAGCCGACCAGCCGGTCGTTGGCGATGGTTATCAGGCAGTCGGCGTGCATCTCGAGCTCCCGGATCCCCGCCACCGCCTTCAGCATCCGCTGTTTCCCTTCAAAGAGGAAAGGCTTGGTGACGATCCCGACCACCAGGGCGCCAGCCTCCTTGGCAATAGCGGCGATGGCCGGGGTTGCCCCCGTTCCGGTACCGCTCCCCATTCCCGCGGCAATGAAGACCAGGTCCGCGTCCTTGAAATGTTCGAGGAAGGCTTGCCTGCTTTCCAACACCGCGCTGCGTGCGGCCTCGGGGTCTCCCCCGGTACCAAAGCCACCCGCCACTCCGATCCGGATGTTGCTGGGCGCCCTGGATTTCCTGAGCCTCGCCTCCGTCACGCTTACCCCGATGAAATCCACCCCCTGCATCCCGGCCGCGATCATCGCGTTGATGGCGTTCAGACCTGCCCCGCCCACTCCTACAACCTTAAGCACAGCTTGTTTCCTGTTATGTCCTTCATTCCCAGTAGTTTCTGGCATGGCGACCCCGCTTATATTTTCCAAGAGATACCGACGTCGAAATGATAGAGCGGCAATGCGTCACTAGGAGTCGCATGACGGATTATTTCCTCGTGCCGAAGATTATCTCGTTTTTTGGAAAAATCAGTCTTGCTAGGTCACTGTTTGGGGGAGGTCGCGAGATATAATCGGGTAGAACAAGCCCGTGGAGGAACCATGATCGGAATCTTAACCAGCAATAGTTCACCCTTGCGTATAGACACCATCACACTGCCTGGCAACCGCGGCCAGATCGGCATGACTCTCTGCCCCGGGAAAAAGGACCTCGGGATTTCCGGCACAACCTGGGACCGGGATCTGAAAACCGATCTGGAGGTCATCTCTGCCTGGAGAGCCGATGCGGTTGTCACCCTGCTGGAGGATTTCGAATTTGAGATGCTGGGGGTAGCCGCCCTCCCCTCGCTTGTTCTGAGCAGGAAAATCGAGTGGCACCATCTGCCGATTCGTGATGTAGATATTCCTGACCTTGTTTTTGAAGGGAATTGGCTGAAAAGCGGGCCACGGCTGAGATCGATCCTGGGAGGCGGAGGCAAGGTGCTGCTACATTGCCGTGGAGGAATCGGCAGGACAGGAACCATTGCAGCCAAGTTGTTGGTGGAATTCGGTTTCAAACCGGCAGATGCCATCGCCCTGGTACGCAGGACCCGCCCGGGAACCATAGAAACTACGGCCCAGGAGCGGTACGTGTTGAACCTGAAAAGATGGCCCGCAATTCGTCTACCCCTGGGGGCGGTCCCATTGCGGGCTAATCCCGAAAGCTGTTATTGACCTTGACGGTCAAGGAGCCTTTGAGCCCATTCCCTGGCGTGATTGTATCGCTCCAACTGGGCTGGCGTTGGAAGTTCCCCACCGGTAATGACACTTGACGCTTCAAGCAGTTCCCTGAGAGCCGCCAGCAGATCTTCATTGAACATTCAATACCTCCTTCAGGCTACTGGGATCTCCATCACGGAGACCATTCCGTAACTTACCCAGTTGAATACGATCCCCTGCACCGGTTTGTCCGGGCGGGCGATCTGCAGCGCGTTCAGGTAGCACTTGAGCTGCGGATAGTAGGTCGCGAATCGCTCATCGAGGAGCGCCTGACTAGAAACCTTATCCGACTTGTGATCAACAATCCAAATACTGTCGGCAGTTTCCACCACCATGTCGGCAAAGCCATGGACAACGCTTCCGTTCGAGTCGAGCGCCAGAAGCGGCACTTCGACATGCAACGCTACCGGTGAGAATCTCTCCCCGAGCCAGGTGTCGAACAAGCGTACGGCGGCGCACACGGCGGCGCTTTGTTGTACGTCAAGCTGGCAGCCAACCGCATCTGAAAGCAGAGTCGCGCGTTCGGGGTGACCGCAAAGCACCTCAAACGCCCGGTGCAGTATGATCCCCTTCCCCATCGGGTCGTCGATACAGGAAAGCTCCAGTGACAGCAGACCTCCGTAGCTTGAGTCGATCCGGTCACCGGCGCACTGGCTGTCCCGGTCGTGCAGCGATGACGGGGTGACCGTTTCCTGGGTGAGGCCCGTCGGCATTAGCCCGGCAACGATCGCCCTGCGCCCGATCGGCGACAGCATCGCGGAGGGGGACGGCACCGAAATGACCCAGGGTTCCCGGTCCGAAACAGTCTTGATCAGGCAGTTGAAGGCCTCGCCGTTGATCGTCATCGTGTTGCCTGCCAGGGTGGCCCCGGTCTTTTCGACGAAAAGCTCCCAGTAGGTCGATTTTTTCCGCGCCGGCTTCTTCGGGTCCGGTGCCTTATTGCTGGGCCATTCAAGGATCAGCTTTTCCCGGGCCCGTGTGAGTGCCACGTACAGCAGGCGAATAGCACCGTCCTTCGAGTCATCCGCAAGCTCATCGATGAACTTCTCCCTGGTGGCCTCCGCGACGAAATCGGGGAAGATCTCGACCCGGGCCTGCTCCAGTATGGCGTCGAGATTTTCAAACCCGGCCTCGTCGTACTCCACCCGGGTGGAGGGGAGGCGCGGGGCGAAGGCGGCGTCCATGCCGCAGACGGCGACGACCGGCCACTCCCTTCCCTTGGAACCGTGCCAGGTGACGATCTGAACGGCACCCTCGTCAAGAACCGAGGCCTCCGGCTGCCGGTCGTCGCGCTCCACCTTGTCCCTCAGCCAGGCCAGGAAGGTCTTCACTCCGCTTCCGTAATACCCCCCGCAGGCCAGAGCCTCCCGGTTGGCGTTCCCGAACTCGCGGCACTCCTCCTGCAGTCTCAAAAGATTGGCGCGGGCCTGGGCGGCATCCTCCCAGGCAGAGACCATGCCGTACAGGTCCAGCACCCTGACGACTTCCGCCAGGACCTCGTGGACCTGCAGGGAGCCTGCCTCGCCTGCCACTGTCTCGAGTACCCCGTACAGACCGGGACTCTCCAGGTCTCCCTTTGCCACCATTATTTTCAGGGCGGACTGCAGCGTGTGATCCCCCAACTCCGTGACGGCGAGGTACAGTTTGGCATGGCGGTCGCCCGGGTCGGCCAGGTAGGCAAGGGCTTGACAGGCGAGTTGGACGACCCGGGAGCCGAACCAGCATTCCTCCTCCAACCTGCAGCGGATGCCGGCGGAACGAAGCGCCGCGGCACAATCCGCCATGCGGGAGCGGGTCGGGCAGATAACGGCGATGTGCCCGGGCTTTAGGCGCTGGTAGTCCCCGGTCTTCTTGTCAAATATTTCCTGGCTGTCATCGTTGATGAGCTCGTGAATCCGAGCCACCACGTGTGAGGCCCGCGCTTCCACCTTGGCAATGTTCTTCTGGAGGTCGACGGCCTCCAGGAAGGTGCCCATTCGACTCAGGTATTTCTGCTTCCCCTCCCCCTTCGGCTCCTTGAGTTTCGTGTACCCGCCGCCGAAGAGGCCGTCTCCCACCCGGTTGATCCAGGCCATCAGCTTTTCCGACGAGCGCCAGTTCTCCTCCAGCGGTTCGGGCCGCACCGAAGGCATATTGCAGAGGGCATCCATCAGCCGCGCGTCGGCGTTCTGGAACCCCATGATGGCCTGCTTCTGGTCTCCTACTATGATGGTCGGCACGCCCTGCATGGTGAGCTGCCACAGGAGCGAGAACTGGAGCGGGTTTGTGTCCTGGAATTCGTCTATCACCAGGCACCCGATACGCTCCTTCAAGGTGGCTAACACGTCCCGGCGATCATGCAGGAGATGGTAGGCGCCCGCCAGCATGTCGGCGAAATCGAGCAGCCCGCGGTCCTTCTTGTCACCGGCATAATCCTCCAGGCACTCCGAGGCGGTCTGCAGGAACAGGCTGGCGTGCAGCAGCGCATCGTCAAGGGGGCCGGGATGCTGCGGCAGGTTTTGCGCCGCGGACATGACCTCTTCGGCCAGGTCGTCATAACCCGTAGGTAGCTTGGTGTTCCGGTTGGAAACCCGCAAGCCCCCCTTCCCGTCCGCGGAGCGGCCGAGCGACTTCCAGAGCTTCCAGTCGTAGTCGAGCGGCTTCCCCTTGGAGGCGCGGTGCAGGGCGGAAAAATCGGCGCGCAGATCGTCCGCCGCCGACTTCACCGCGCTGTGGTCGCCTGACAAGTCCCGGGGGAATTTCTCCAGCAGGTTCCCGATCGCAGTCAGCAGGTCGTCCTTCAGGTGTGCCGCAACCTTGGTCGGTCCGTATATCTCCCGTATCTGCCGGTCAACCTCGGGGAGGTAGGCGACGGCTTCCGATGTCCTGCCGATGGAGCGCAACGTGGCGATGAAGTTTACGATCTTTTCCCGGAAAACCTGCTCGGCCGATTTGCCGCGCATGTTCTTGCCGAAATTCTCAGCCTGGTACCCGAAGCGCTCGAGATTGGCGATCAGGGGGGATGCTGACTGGGCGTGGGAGAGCGCGCGGCTGATCAGCATCGACTGTTCGTCGTCGCTCAGCTTGCGGGGGGAGGGGGATATGCCGCCGTCAAAGGCGAACTCGGTGATCAGGCGCAGGCCGAATCCGTGAATGGTCGATATGTATGCCTGGTCGAGCCCGAGCGCCTTGTCGAGCATTCCGGCCTTCACCAGCGCACCGCGTATGCGCCCGCGCAACTCCGCGGCCGCCGTCTCGGTGAAGGTGACCGCGACGATGCTCCCGGGGTCGAGGCCCTCCTTGATCCGCTTGGTGAGCTCCTCCTGAATCCGGTGGGTCTTTCCGGAACCTGCACCGGCGGGGACTATCCTCAATTGTCTATCTTTCATATGGTTTCCGTTTTTTTCGCGAAGAGTTTCACCAGGGGGCTCCCTTCCAGTGCATAGGTCCCCAAGCCCCGCTCATCCTTGAATTCCTTCCCGTCCGTCTCGCTGTTCAATTCGACTATCCCCCTGCGTGCCTCACCGATCCGCTTTTCGATGAGCGGCAGGGCCTCGCGGGAGATGCCCGCTCCCATCTCCGGACTCCCCGGGAAGCTCCCCCCCAGCCAGCCGTCGCTGTCGGTCAGCACCGCCTGATCGTTCATGAGGTAGTACAGCGCGCGGATTTCTCCTGACGCCCTGTGGCCGGCAAGCTCCCCGGCCAGGCCGGGACGGGTTTTCTCGGGATATTCCAGCCCGCCAGTCTCGATCATGGTGCGGTAAAGTGAGGCCTGGTGGTCGTAGCCGGCCTTCATGCGCAGGCGACGCCCCTTGCTGCCGGATTTCTTGTAGTCGACCACGAAGAGCCTGTTGCCGGGGAGCCCGAGCAGCAGGTCGGCATCGCCGTGGATCTGGAGATCGGCCTGAACCCCGAGTTTAAGCGTCCCTTGGAGCTTCACCTCGGTCGCGAGGACTTTGGCGCCCAGGCTTCCCAGGATCTCCTGCCAGCGCAGGGCCGCCTTGATGATGTCCTGCGCCAGGTGCTCCCGCTCCACCTTCCACTCGTCTCGCTTCAGGAAGGGGCAGGTGCCCGCCATGGCCTCTTCCAGAAGCACGGGAACACGGGACGCAATGTCCCCGCTCTCCGGCGACGTCGCGCCGTGGCAAAAAAGCTTCTCGAAGACCTTGTGGGCCAGGGTCCCCTTGCCCGACACGTCGAGCTTCTCGGGGGCCCACTCGGGAGCCTCGACTCCCATCCTCTGGAACAGCCACGCCAGCGGAGAGACCATCAGCGTTTCCAGCCTGCTGGGCGATTCCGCCCCGGCTCTCAGTGCCACCAGGTCGGCTCCCAGCTCCAGATCGTCGGCGACCGGCATCCATGGGGCCGCTGCGGCCAGATCCTGCGCCATTGCGAGCCCCCGGGCGGCCTTGAGGCCGCTTTCGCAGTCGAGGTCCACGATAAGTTTTTCGTCGTCGCCCACCCCGTCGAGCAGCGAGGCCATAAAGGCAAGTGAGGGAGACGGGGCCAAAGCCTTGCCCATCCCATCGCGCCGGGGGACCAGGAGCGTGACCCGGTCCGAAGCGGCACAGAGCTGACGCCGGAACACCTCGCGCAGGCGACTGCCCCTGTCCTCCGGGGTTTCGACGCTCAACCCGCACCCTTCCAGAAGCACCTTGAGGTCGGACGCGAAGAACACCGGCGAACGGGCCGCCGTGCCGGGGTAGTGCCCCTCGCAGCAGCCCAGAATGAAAAGGCGGCGCGCCCTGCGCCATGGTTCTTCACCCTCGTGGAAAACGGCAACACCTTCCCTCGTCAGGTCGCTGCCAGCCCGGTTGCCGGCGCTTGTCGGCTGGGGGGTGCAGGCGCGCAGCAGGTCGTCCCACAAAACATCATGCAACCGGGGCGCCGCCGCGAGTTTCTCCATGATCAACGCCACGGTCTCCTGGCAGCATTGGCGTGGAATGTTCATCGGATCATCGGCGCCCCTGTACGGCAGGAGCTGCTTCAGGAAACTGCCGAGGTTACCGGAAAGCTCGGCGGGCGTCGATACTGGTTTCCTAATCGCCGCCAGCATGGCCTGACAGCCTTTGCCCGCACAATCCGGAGCCGTCAGTTGGAAATCGCCCTTTATCACCTTCTGGGCCAGGCGGTTCCCCGTATCGGTTGTCCAGGGCATGAGCGGAGAGGTGAGGAGCGCCGCGAATGCCATGGCCGGAGCAAGCCCCTTCTTGCAGAGCAGGAAATAATAAACGGCTTCGCGTCCCGGGTCGCGGCCAGCGCTCTCATGCGACAGACCCGAAAGCGGGATGCCCGCCAGGGAAAAGGCGTCATACGCCGCCTGCCGGTATCGGTCGTCCGAGGGAAGCAGCAGGGCGAAATCACTCCACTGCAGGCTCCGGTCATCCGCCATCGCTTTTTGGACCATCCCGGCGCTGATCTCCACCTCCTGCAGGTAGTCCCGGCAGCCGAGCCATTGCAGGGTTTCATCGAGAGGCTTCCTGCCCGCAGCCGGGGCGAACATGCTGGCCTGAAGGTGATGAAGTGCGGAATTTGGAGGGGCCGTCGGGATAGACACGACGGCTTCAAGAAGAGCGACCAGGGACGGGTCGGCGTCCGCATCGGCCCGCCCGGCCAGTACCGCAACCAGCGCCTGCTGCCAGGGTGACAGCCGGGGCCAGCCGCCAAGGTGGTAGACCCGGATCGTGCGGAGTGTCCGGCCCGGCCCGATGTCCAGGATGCTCCGGACGGCGCCCAGATCAGGGGGGAGTTGGTAATCCATGACGGCGTGAAGTCTCGCGAAATCCGCGACCCGTTTGGCAAGCCGTCCGGGCAGTTCCGCCCCGGCAATGGAATCAAGCCTCCCTTCCGGTCCAAAGGCTTCCAGCAGCAGCACAAGGTTGCGGCCGATTATCTCGATTATTGATTGCTCCTCGGCGGGAACATTTGCCAGAGACTCGCTCCAGAAAGCATCACGTTGCAGCTTCACTGCAGAGACCAGTCGAGTCTGCCAGTCATCCTCGACGGCCGGAAGAACATGGCAATTCTTCGCGAGCGTCAGCAGTTCCGGCCAGGTGCCGACAGCCAGGTCCATTCGTGCGCCCTGCTGCGCGACCAGCCGCTTGAGGGCCAGCGAAGAGGACTTATCGGGGGTGAGTAGAAAGTGGATCACAGTTCTTTACCTCAATACCTACGCTAAGTAATAAGAGATACCCTTCCGGCTCAGCATGCCGCGGCGGTATGTCGAGCGCAGATTTACCTTAATCGCTTCCAAGCGGGGAGCCGTCTTCTTACTCCAGCCATACAGGCGGTTTACCTCGGGGTAGAGGGCATCGGCAGCTTGCTTGAATGTCGCCCCCTGGGCCAGATCCCCCGAAAATTTGGACATGATATACCAATCCTCTTCCACTGCTACTATTTTCCTCAGCATCTCGATGGACGCTTCCGCCGTCAGGCGTTGCGACGGTACGGTCAATGTCATTTTCCTGACTGTCTCAGCCAGCGAATCTGCTAGGTAACCGCTGGGAATACTCGCGTTCAATCTTGCCTTCAGCCTGCTTATGTGTGCGATATCGCCGCAGGAAAAAGGTGCGCCGGTTATCAGGCACAAAAGCGTCTGGGCGACTGAATAGACATCTGTGGTGGGAGAGACGCATTTGGAGCCGTTTTGTTCCGGCGCCATGAAACCGGGCGTGCCAGCCATGAGCAGAGTCCCCTTTTCCCTTGCCAGCCCCAGGTCCCCGATCTTGATGAACGAGGGTCTAGGTGCGCCCCATTTCGTCGCCAGAGCCTTTCTTATCACCCTGTTATTGACGTACACGTTGTTCGGTTTGATATCCCCGTGACACCAGCGGTCTTTTTTGCCGTGTTTCTTGCCATGCAGTGAGCTCAAGGTTTGTAGGATATCGATGGCGATGCATATCGCGGTGCGCACCGCGATGATTGCCTTTGCAGGTATCGCCATGTTTTTTTCAATCGTCTTATGGTGATATTTCTCCAGGGTTGTCCACGGGATAGCGAGTATTTCCATTGAATAGGCTGACAGGGTGGAACTGTTGGTCTGCACGTAATCGAAAATGGATATGAACCTGTCCTTGGGCAACATGCGAAGCACGAGAGTCTCATCGCTCAGATCATCGTGGCTCAACTTCAAGGCAACCCGATGGTCCAGCCAATTATCGTGGGCCTCCCACACACAGCCGAATCCGCCGCTGCCAAGGTGACGCACCAGGCTGAACCGTTCGAACAACTCCACCCCGGCCTTGAAGTTGAGTGCCCCATCGTTCTGACTCCCAGGTCGCCAATAAATAGGCTTCACATCCATTGATCACTCCTTTTCCCGCCTCAGTTCGCTTGCTAAAGCCCTGGTTACATATCGGCACGAGATCGTTTCAATTAAGCAGAAATAAGAGAATGACTCGAATCGTAGACCTGGACTATTCATTTTAATCTGGCCTGCTATTTCCGGACAGAGAACCTATCCACAACGAATTTATAGAACCGTGAGGAAATAGAACGATTCACCTTCATTTGGGGGTGATGCAAGATCACTGTTGGTCCAAATCGAGCAACCTTGTTGTAATTCTAATCACCTTTTCTGAGGTACTGATTCAGGTTGTTTTGAAATACTTCGCAGCAGACTCGTGAATCTTGGGCACATAACCACTTTCAAGGTAGCGCTTTTTTAGATAGCGAACGATAGACATCGGAGTAAGGACCTTCACCTCCTGACCGGCAGGAATATCCCGGTCAGACATATATCCCTCATGCGACCATTCAAGCAACCGGTTTTCCAGAATGACATAAGGCTTACCTTGCCATTCGATAAAGACCCCATCGGACAACTCCTCAAAATCTGCTAAGAAGCTCACTTTCCGGTCATCCTGATCTATACGCTCCTCATGAACGACCTTATCAATGGCGGCGAGGAATTCGCTTTCCGGCTTGCAAATGGACTCATTGGCCTGCAACCAGTTCTTTCGGTAGGCGCGTGCTTCCTTCCCCATGCAGGAACTGCAGGGGCGGTGGCCGGCTGAGAGGGCGGTTGCTTCATCCAGAAAAAACAGTTCGGTGTAGGACCTGGGTGCCATGACATCACGGTGAATTTCGCCGCATTTCAAAACGCAGTATATCCAACGTTTCATGCTCCATTTTTTTGTTATCCGCCTGCTTTTGTCATGAAGTTTCCAGCGGTTACCCATCATGGTACCCTTGCTGCTAGTCGCCTCAAGCTCTCCGTAGGGAGTCACCCTGTTTTGCAGCTGCCTGATCCATCCCAAGGAACTGAGGGCCTTGGCCAATTCCGGCCGCATGATGAATTGGAAATGCCCGGTGTCGGCCTCCGATACTGCCGGGTTTGAGTAGGAAAGGGTTGTCCACCAGCCTAGGATGCCGTCCGAGCCCTGGGTAGGGGTGTAGCCGAGTGCCTCGGCGATATTAAAGGCGAGCTTGCCGTATTGCAGGTTCGCGCCGTGATAGGACTTGTATCCCGCTGCTTTCGCAAGATTGGCCGCGGATATGGCGCGGTCTGGAGCCCGGTATTGCGCATTCAACATTTCCAGGTGGGATTCCGGCAGACCCGCCGCTTCCACCTGCATCAAGGCCTTCTCAAACTGCGGGACAGTTGCTATCGAATTTTGTATTGAACAGGTTACAGCCACTTGTTCCTCCCAGATATCCTTCAGCCAGCATTATTCTGATTTAAAAAAATGGTCCTGCTGACCCAAAGTGGCGGTTAAAATGCCCTTGTCAGTGCAGTTTTCCCCTTGGGCGCACCCTACTCATCCTAATGGCGAAACAGTTTGCTTCAAAAATCACAATAAGCGTGGAAGCACTGTCATGAATTAAATGGGTCCTGTATGGATACTAGCACGCGACCTCCCCCAATCGGCGCCCCATAGGGAAATATTTCATGTACGGAGCGGTTATATCTTTGGTGATATTTTATTGTAAAACCCAACAAGCTCCTTTTGCTGCGACAGGTTGAGGGCAATAATGTCATCGAGGAGGTTCCGGGCGGAAACGTCGCCGAAAAGGGATGAGCTTGGTCCGAAACTTTTGCCATCAATGTGCCGTGCCCCAATGAGTTTTACTGGCCGTCGCAACACGACACTCTCGACTATCACTGCATAGCAGTCCTGCGGATCTTCCATATAGCCAAATACGACACCGTTGACTTTATCTGATGGAGGTTTGATGGAAGACTGTCCACCTGATGCATTAATGCGAAAAGTTGTCTCGGAAGTCAGCATGTGATGGTTCAGATCGTAGTTTCCGTAATAAATAATGGTGTGAGTCATAACCCCTCCTGACAGATATATACGTTGTGGTTGATAGGTATACAAACTCTGGACCGACATGGCAACCATAAAAAGGCTTAACATGAAATACGCAGATTGTCCTCTAATACCCCCCTCCTACTCAGATAAGCCTCAAGCATTCTCCCAGCACCCCAAACCTCAGACACCTGTCATTGATATTTGTCTTGTTGAAATCGTTACGATAATGTAATGATGATGAGCCACAATGGAAGCAACCGAGATGCGGATTTCTCATCCACATAATAACTGGCTCGCAGTCTCAAGTCTCGAAATGCACTCCGCGGTGAATCGACTCGGGAGAGGTACTTGACTAGCTCAGAATTTGCAGCAAAATGTCTGCTCATTGACCTTGAGACCGACAGTAAAAATAATATTCACCATATCGGAGCACTTTTCGCCGGGGAGCGATTTGAACACAGCGGGCGCTTCGATCTGGTAAAAGCCTTACTAGAACTCGATGCTTTTGCCGCCGATGCCGAATATGCCCTCGGGCACAATCTTCTGGGCCACGATTTACCAGTTCTGGAGTCGCTGGCGCCACGGATGAAACTGCTTCAAAAGCCCGTCGTCGACACACTCTACCTCTCCCCTCTTGCCTTCCCCGAGAATCCCTACCATCGCCTCGTCAAAGACTACAAGCTGGTCCGCGATTCGATAAATGACCCGGTGGCCGATGCACGAATTGCCGCCTCCGTGTTCTGTGATCAGTGGGACAGTTTTGCAGCCTCCAGGCAGGCTGAGCCCAATCTCATTGCGTTTTATCGCTATTGTTTCTCCGAAAACAGTGGCGGTCCGCTGCGCGGCGACGGCCTGAAAGCCGTCTTTGATTCACTGGGGGCCGCCCCTATATCCGAGAACGAGGCCTTTGCTGTCATGGCAAAGTGCGTGCGGGACAGGGCGTGCGAAAGCGCCCTCCCCATGGTGTCCTTCAAGTATTTGCTGGACCCTGAAAAGCGTCCGGCTCTTGCCTATTGCCTGGCATGGTTGCGGGTTGCCGGGCACAACTCCGTCATTCCGCCGTGGGTGCGGCACCGCTTCCCCGACGTCATCCCGATCCTTCGAGAATTGCGTGACCTGCCGTGCGACAAACCATCTTGCGGCTATTGTCAAGCGATCCACAATCCGGAAAAACAGCTGCAACGCTACTTCGGCTATCCTGCCTTTCGCGCCACTCCGGCAAGCGCCGACGGCAAAAGCCTGCAGCTGGAGATCGTCCGCTCCGGCATGGCGGACCGGCCGCAACTCGCCATTCTCCCGACTGGCGGCGGGAAATCCCTCTGTTTCCAGATCCCGGCCTTGACCCGTAATTTCAGGCGAGGCACACTCACCATCGTCATCTCCCCCTTGCAGGCGCTCATGAAGGACCAGGTTGACGGCCTGGCGGCCAAGACCGGTACCATGCTCGCGGCGGCCATCTACGGGATGCTCACGCCTCCCGAGCGCGGCGAGGTGCTGGAGCGGGTTCGCCTGGGGGACATCGCCCTTCTTTATGTATCGCCCGAGCAGTTGCGCAACAAGTCCCTAGCCGACGCCATCAGCCAGCGGGAAATCGGCTGCTGGGTGTTCGACGAGGCGCATTGCCTGTCGAAATGGGGACACGACTTCCGCCCCGACTACCTCTACGCGGCCCGCTTCATCCGCGAGTTTGCCCAAAGGCAGCGGACCACCATCCCCCCGATCGCCTGTTTCACCGCCACGGCTAAGCGCGACGTGATGGAGGAGATCGTCGATCATTTCCGCAGAGAGCTGGGACAGGAGCTGGAGGTCTTCGAGGGCGGGGTGGAACGCCGCAACCTTTCCTTCGAGGTCCAGCTGATAAACGGCACGCAGAAGTACGAGCGCATCCACTCGATCCTGGCGGAGCGACTGCCGCGGCCTGAGATGGGGTCGGCTGTCATTTACGCGGCCAAAAGAAAGGAGACCGAGGAGACCAGGGATTTCCTGCTCAAGAAGGGGTGGCAGGTAGAGGCATTCCACGCCGGCATGGAGGTCCCTGAAAAAAGGCGAGTCCAGGATTCGTTCATCAGCGGCGGGACGCAAATCATCTGCGCCACCAACGCCTTTGGGATGGGCATAGACAAGGACAACGTCCGGCTGGTGATCCACGTGAACATTCCCGGCTCACTGGAGAACTACTTGCAGGAGGCCGGCCGGGCCGGCCGGGACACCAGGGATGCGGAATGCATTCTCCTTTTCGACGAGCAGGATATCGAAACCCAGTTCCAGATGGGAGCCCGATCGGAGTTGACACAGCACGACATCGGCCAGATTCTTCGAGGGGTGCGACGAGCCAAGCGCAACAAGAGCAACGAGATCGTCATAACCACGGGGGAATTGCTGCGTGACGAGCAGGTGGAAACGGGATTCGGCCGGGAGGACCAGCAGGCGGACACCAAGGTGAAAACCGCCGTCGCCTGGTTGGAGCGGGCGGGCTTCGTCGAGCGCAACCAGAACAACACCAGGGTGTTCCAGGGGCAGCCCTTGGTCCGGAGCATGGAAGAGGCAGAACAGAAGATGGCTCCCTTGAACCTGAACGAGTTCCAGCGCAAGCGCTGGCTTTCCGTGCTGCACGCACTATTCAACGCCAGGAGTGACGAAGGGATGAGCGCCGACGAATTGGCGGAACTTCCTGGTTTTAGGGCTCCCAAGGGTTCCCCGGCCCCGAGCCCCTCCATAGCCGGCGGAGGCCAGGATGTGCTGCGGGTGCTGCATGAAATGACCGAGGCCGGCCTGTTAAAGCAGGGGGTGTTGCTGAACGCATTTGTCCGCTACAAGGTCGCGGACCATTCCCGCCTGCGCTTCGAGAGGATCTGCAAGCTGGAACTGGCAATGCTCAAGCTGCTCCAGGAGACCGAGCCGGACGCCGACGGCTGGCTCGATCTTTCCCTGCGGCGGCTGAACCAGCGTCTCTGCGATGACGGGCACGACAGCATTCAGGTACTATTGCTGAACCTTTTGAAGAGCCTCTCCCTGGACGGCAAAGGGCTGGCGGGAAACCGGGGGAGCCTTGAGCTTCACCAAATGGATCGTGACCATTATCGCTTCAAGCTGAACCGGGACTGGACTCCACTTCTTGCCACTGCCGAGCGCAGACGAAATGTTGCGGGGGTGGCGCTAGGTGTCCTCTATGAGAAGATACCTGACAAAACCGCCGCGGGTGCTGAACTTCTGGTCAATTTCGCCCTTGACGACATCTCCGCGGCCCTGCGGGCCGACATGGTACTCTTCAGCCAAGTGAAGGATGTGCCGGCCGCCATCGAGCGCGCCCTCATGTTTCTTCACGAGCAGCAGGTCATCATCCTGCAGCAGGGGCTCGCCGTCTTCCGGCAGGCCATGACGATACGGATCACTGCCGGGGATAACAAGCGCAAATATTCCCGAGGCGACTACAGCCCCTTGGAGCAGCACTACAAAGAGCGCGTTTTCCAAGTCCATGTGATGAACGAATACGCACGCCTCGGCCTGGAAAAGATCAAGCAGGCCCTCGATCTTGTCGTCGCCTATTTCACTCTGGACCGGGGCAGTTTCGTGCAGCGCTACTTTTCCGGACGCAAGGAGATCGTGGAACGGGCGACCAGCCAGGCGTCGTATCACCGCATCGTTGACAACCTGGGAAACCCGGTGCAGATTTCCATTGTGGCCGCGCAACCGGACGAGAACATGCTGGTCTTGGCCGGTCCGGGTTCGGGCAAGACCCGGGTCGTCGTGCACCGCTGCGCCTACCTGCTGCGGGTGAAACGCGCGCTGCCGCGCAACATACTGATCCTCTGTTTTAACCGCAACGCGGCGAATTCACTGCGCAGCCGCCTCATTGAGCTGGTCGGGCCTGACGCGAGGGGCGTCACGGTCCTGACCTATCACGGCCTTGCGATGAGGTTGACGGGTGCGTCCTTCGCCGAGCGGGCGGAACGGCACAAGATGGAGAATGGCGATTTCGACACCCTGATTCCCGACGCGGTTCGCCTTCTCACTGGTGAAGACCAGTTCCCCGGCTTCGAAGGGGACGAACTTCGGGAGCGGCTTCTGGCCGGTTTTCGCTACATCCTAGTGGATGAGTACCAGGACATCGACCAGGACCAGTACCAGTTGGTCTCGGCGCTGGCCGGCAGGACGCTCAGCGACCCCGATAGCAAGCTGGCGCTCCTTGCCGTGGGGGATGACGACCAGAACATCTACACCTTTCGCGGCGCCAGGGTGGATTTCATTCGTCGCTTCCAGGACGACTACCAGGCCAAAAACCACTTTCTGGTGGAAAATTACCGCTCCACGGCCAACATCATTGCCGCGGCGAACTGCCTGATTGCGCACAATCATGACCGGATGAAGACTGACAACGCCATTCGCATCAACAAGGGGCGGCAGAAACTCCCGGCGGGCGGCCCCTGGGAGAATATGGACCCGGTAGCTAGGGGGCGCGTTCAGTTGCTGCGAGTATCCGACGCGGAATGCCAGGCCGTCAGCCTGGTTGACGAATTGTTCCGCCTCAAGCAGCGCAATCCCTCCTTGCACTGGACTGATTGCGCGATTCTGGCCCGGACCAGCGAAGAACTGGCCCAGGTTCGCGCCCTGTGCGAGCACAGGAACATCCCGGTAAGCTGCCGCATCGACAAGGCCAAAACTCCGCCCCTTTACCGCATTCGCGAGGTGCGGCAATTCTTCGGCGCATTGAAGCTTCGTCATGATGAACTTTTGGGGACCGCGGATCTGCTGGAGGTGGTGGGCAAACTCTCACTGGCGCACCCAAACAGTACCTGGTGGGAGCTGTTGCGGGAGATCCTCCGGGGTTGGCGGGATGAAAATGGTGAAGCCCAGCTCCCGGTGAACTTTATTACTGAATATGTCTACGATGTGCTCACAGAGCAGCGGCGCGAGCAGTCGATTGGTGCAGGAATTTTCCTAAGCACAGTACACTCCGCCAAGGGGATGGAATTCTTGCACGTGTTCGTCCCGGGAGGCGGTTGGACGAAGGGGAAGAACCGGCAGGAACAAGAGGAAGAGAGGCGCATCTACTATGTCGCCATGACCCGCGCCAGAGAAACCCTATGCCTTTTTGAAAGGAAGGATGTCGCAAATTTCCATACACAACTGATCGAAGGCGATTTTCTTCTGACACGAGAATTGCCGAAGACGGTTTCCCCTGAGCGAGCGGTACTATCGCGTCGCTACGACATACTGGGGATGGAGGACCTTTTTCTCGATCTTGCAGGGCGCAGGCAAAAAGAGGACCCTATTCATGCGCACCTATCCTCGCTCAAATCGGGAGACCTGCTCCGGGCTGTGCCAAGGGGCGATCAAGTAGATTTACACGACGTGAGGAACACCTGTGTTGCCCAGCTATCCAAACGCGCCTCTGAGTCATGGCGCGGGCGCCTGGAGGGCATAGAGCGGATTACCGTGCTTGCCATGGTCCACAGGCGATCCGAGGATTCCAGGGAGGAGTTCCGTGGTCAATGCAGAAGCGAGCAGTGGGAGGTCCCGGTGGCCGAGGTTGTTTATCGTAAGATGTGACCGCTGGGATTCGTAACCGATATGGATACTGCCCCTCCCTCTCTAGATGCCCCGGATCCATGCCAAGCGTTTATCTTTCGGTTTCCAGCGCCAGTTGGATAACAGCTTTTGCGGCATACAGATTCAAAGTTTTTGCATCGTCATGACCTTCTGCGATGTTCCACAGCGTCCCACATATCCGCCTCAGTAATTTCTTATCGGCTTCTGTTATTACATACTGATTCTCTAAATTTTTAACTTTTGCGCAAAGTATAATATTACGCCTTGTCCTCGATATCCTGTAGCTGATGTGAGGTTGAAATGTTTTGTATAGGCACGGGTATATGCCTCTTCTTTTCTGTTCATCATACCGAAGATCAATCAAGTATGCGTCTTCGGGTAGGTCGTCCCAATTTTCGTAAAAATCCAATTTGTTAGCAGTAGTGCCAGGGACGCCTAATTTCTTTGCGGTATCGAACGCGTCTAAGGCTTGTTGAGATGCACGAGTAGTCCAGAGTGCAAAAAATATTCTCCGGTCTTTAAACGATTCGGGATCTGCAATAAAAGCATCAATCAATGACCTGCTCTGTCCATTCACATACCCTCTGTCATTTCGCCTTTTATTCCACCTGATTTCGGCTAACTGCAGAAGCTCTTCGGTTATCGAAGAGGATGATTGCCAGAGGGAATCAAACCACATTCCTATGCCATCCAGGGTCGATCTATTATTTACGACGGTGCTTGCTTCGAGCCATCCGAGGACTTCATCGTCTTCGAATGAGAGTCCATTCGCAGAAACATTTGCCGAGCCGACTATCGCAGAGTCTGGAGTAAGGTACACCTTAGCATGCAATTTACTATTGGTTTTGATGCGGAGATGATAATCATTCTCCCAAAGCCAGCGAATGAACTTTGGATTGGTCCCCCCACTCTCCAAATTGCATATAAGTTGAAAAGCTTTCATTTCACCTTGTGGGAAATATTTCTTGGCACGATCTCCCCAAAAAGCGACTGCACATTTCAACGGGGCACTGCTAGTCAGGAGTTGTTCTATTGAATTGGTGTTGTCGTCACCGAATATGAAGCGGCCGTCCATGCTATCCTCCTAGTATGTAAAATAATTCAGGCCTTTTAATGCAGCATTCTAGGCTCTAATGGAGTTATAGCCACTAGACTGTCGCGACCAGGATCAATGCCGAGACGCTCTTTCTGGATAACTGGACTCCAGGTGTAACTGGAAGGGGCAACTGAACGGGCACGAATTACATCCCCCGACTGGGCACTCTTTTTCGTTTTGGGTGTCTCTGCGCTATATAAACTCACTTTTTTTGGGTAGTTACGGCCCAAAATAGAAGAATGATGGGTAATGTCACGCAGAAGATCCCGTTAATCACAACAAGATTGGTCCAGCGTCGCTCCAGAATGCGCTCGTGTATTGTAGGGTTGGCTTCTGGAAACAATGCGAAGGATAAGAGTAGTAGCCCTAATGACATCGAGAATATGCAACATGGGACAATCGGCCATGGATGTTTGAGCTGTTCAGGTACGATGGTTCACCCTCCTTCATTTGAAGTTGGATTCGCAAGGGTTTTAGAAGAAGTGAAATTGAGTTCAATTTTTTAATCGAGTTTAGGTATTCGTAACACCGAACGGGATGTGAACTGACGGTAAAACGCTTGCTGTAGCTTCAAGGTGAAGTTTTTGATCGTCGAAAAATATATGCGGATCCAAGACCTCCAAAACTTTCAATTTCTCGACACCGCCTAGAAAGAATGCTTCATCTACATTAATATCCCAAAATCTCATAGTATTGATTACACGCTCATGGGAAGGTGCGCTTCTTGCTGTCACAATCGAAATTCGCAGTTTTTTTACATACGCCGGTTCATCCAGTGCTTTCTTTTCTTCCATCTGTTGAATTGCGGATATTTTATCCAAAAAAATTTTCAGTGGTCCGGGGTTATGGGCAATCAAAGCCTTATCAATCTCGTGTTTGTGGAATTGATCCAGATCATGAGTTTCCTGATATACAGCCTCTGCCTCATCATCTGCTATCACGCCATCAAAGTCGAAAGCGATACGAAGTTCTGGGTCATCTGCATTGTCAACTATTTTTGAATCTAAAACCTGACCAGCAGGATAACCTGCGGATATAGCACTTTTCACATCTGTTTCATTTGCAGAAAGGAAAAGGCTTATATTAAAAGCAGGTATATATTTATGGGGGGTGCCACCCTGCAGAAACACTGCTCGGGTCATGCCAAGATTATAATGTTCGATTGATTTCATCACCCTTAGGCCGGTATCGGGACTGTTTCTTGATAGCAGCACTACCTCAATTGGTGGATTTGCCGGATCAAGCTCGTTCAGCGACAGAAGCCGCTTAATAAACGGATAAGCAACACCTGTCCTTAAGGGCACATTCTGATTTTCTCTCTGATAATTTTTGTAGACACTTGAACTTTCGATCTTATGAATTTTATCGGACTCACTAAGATCGAACAGGGCGCTTGATGCTAACCCTATAACAAGCTTATCTTCTAAATTATATGCCATCTCGGCCCTCTTGAAGCTAATTATTGATAAAAATATGTTCGATACCGGTTGTTTTTTAAGCCACAAAAGACCATCACTTATTCCGAGAGACTCAAGCCAAAGATCTCCCTTTACCTTCGATACGATCGATAAAATGTAAAATAGCCTTCCCGTAAATGTTGTTTGGGTAGATCTTACGCAGAATATCGGTCAATGTTGAGTTGATGTACTTAAATGCATCCAGCACCATATTGGAATAGAAAGGATCCGCGTGTTGGGGCCAATATAACGCTTGAATTACGTCTTCAATGTATGAGCAGCGATCCATCTGATTGTGATAGGACAACTCAGAATTACACAATAAAAATTCGCCGCCACCATCGGGACTCCACTTACTTCCGATGATTCCCTTAAATGGAATGGTACTCCAATGAGGACTAGGGGCGGAATCTCTCGTAAGTCTTGGCTAACATCCAAAACACCGAACCCTTGGATCTCAAGCCAGGTGTGCAATTCCTTGGAGCCAGAAGGTTGGCCAAATCCAGCACCCGGCGGCCACCAGAAGGACCACGAACAAACATACTTTTACCGGTCACGACATATGTATTTATGCCATAAGCGGCTAAAATACCTCCAACAAGAATTGCATGATCCCGGCATCCCCATCCGGAATCGAAGACACATTTGTTGTAAAAGGGATCAATTCAAATTAACTGATGTATTTCAGAAAGCATTTCATCCGTAATTAGTTTTTCGAGTATAGCAATGGTATGCAAATCGTTCCTCCTCGCACCGGTGTTTGATGTAGCCTGATTCTAGGATTCTTGGAACGTCCCCCTGCCCCGCTATTGCCAACACCAAGCTCAAGTTGCGAGGTATTGGGAGATTTTATCGGTGAGAGTGCGATATATCCTGTTGCACTCCGCCTCGTCTCGTTCCAAGAGGGTCACCCTGAAGCCAAGCAGGTTGGTATTGAAGGAAGAAAGAGGCACCACGCAGATGCCAGTATTTGCCAAGAGGTAGTAGACGAATCGTTTGTCGGGGGCGACGCCAGGTGCGTTCACAATCCCCTCCACTAGCGCCCGAACCTCGGGATTCTTGATCGGGAGAGTCTGGCGGTCGTTGAGCACCCCGTCTCGAAACGGTACTGCCATGTAGAAGGCACCATTGGTCCGGCTCACTGCAAGCTGTGGTACTTTTTTTAGGGCGTTATAGGTAATGTTGCTCATCCGCTGGTAGCGCGCGATTCTCTCCTCCAGGTAGATCTTATAGTTCGGGTGGCTCATGATAGCCGGCAAACAGCGTTGCGGCAGCGTCGTGGAGCAAACCTCATTCATTTTAGATGAGAGAATGGCGTTGACGAACTTCTTGAAGCGCTGGTCCCGCTCGCCGTTGTACACCTCGATCCACCCGCAGCGTGATCCTGGCCAAGGGAGTTCCTTGGAAATCCCCTTCAAGGCAATGGCCGGAACATCACCGATCAGATCCGAGATCGGAACTGTGTACTCGCCGTTGTAGACGATGTTGTTGTATACCTCGTCGGCAATGATGAACAGATCATAGGTCCGTGCGATGACAACGATCTGTTTTAGAACCTCGACTGGATAGACCATCCCGGTCGGGTTGTCCGGGTTGATGATCATGATCCCGGAAATCTGTGGGTTATACTTGACGTGGTTCTCTAGGTCCACCATGTCGGGATACCAGTTGTCCTCCGGCTTCAGTCGGTAACAGACGGGAATCGCGTTGGCGTGGGAAGCCTCACCTATGGAGTGGGTAGTGTAGGTGGGAGAGGGCATCAGAACCCGGCTTTCAGGGCGCAGGTTCCCGTACAATTTAGCGATGGCGTCACCCAGGCCGTTGAAGAAGATGATGTCGTCCGGGTTAATCTGCGCACCTCCCCTACGGTTGGTTATGCCGCAGACAAACTCACGGGTTTCCAAAACACCCCGGGTTGGGCAGTAGGCGTAGCTGTCGTCGTGCATCGCCTCGGCTGCCACGATTTCCTTCATCCAAACCGGGATCAGCTCACCCTTGACGATCGGGTCACCAATGTTCTCCCAGTTGATCTTCACTCCGAAGCGCTGCACCTTCTCAGCGACAGTGACGATATTTCTGATTTCATAAGTGAGTTCTCCTGCACCAGGAGCAACAATATCGTTGCGCATCAATTCCCTCCTCAAAGTTATGTGAAAAGCTGAATCTAAAAGAGTAACTATTTGCCGTAGCCAAGTGCCTTGTGGCCACTGTTTGGTATATCCAATTATAGACAGGGCACTATTTTGTAAACTGCCTCTATTGGGTCTTGACGCTCCCAAATGCGTAAGACAGCCTATTTACTGTCCCGACGATGAAAAGAAGAGAGAACGAGAAATTTGAGAAGTTCAGTGGCCGCAGCCTGTGCCTGCCTGCAACCGGTAGTGCTGGCATCGCCGCATGTGAAGGCGAATCCAGAGCCTTTAAGACGGAATGGCCATACTTGTAAAGGACGGTAGTGAGAATCGACGCCTGCTCTTAATACGACCTCCCCGCGACGACCTCTTTAGCCACTCTAGTCTTGATGGATTTACAAAGTAACTGCAGGTTCATTGCGACTCTCTATTAACACACTGACATAAAGGGATGCACGGAATTGACTAGGATCGGATTTCCCAGTTGATCAGGTGTTGAGATACATCACCGGATTAGCAGCACCTTTTTTAAAGTAATGGGCTGCCGATTTATCAAGATATTTGTCCCGAATAGCTGCGGGCGCGGGACAACCGACGAATTCCCAACGGCCCGGATGGCTGACATCACTTTTGTCTCTAGTTTGGTAGGGGGTGGTCCCGGCAGGGTGCCAGGATTTAACCTCGTAAACCTCCTGGACAATCCCGTTTGCAATCGCAAGAGCATACCGCACTTCGGAACGTTTTTGGCCAAGCACCCAAACGCCGCGGGTTACCTCATAAAGTTCTTCTGAAGACATTCCAGCGCGGTAATACTGGCTAATTCTGATCAATAACGCGGATTCATTAACTACGCACGATGCGCACATACAATGCCCTCCCGAACAGATCAAAAATAAAAGCAGTATCTCAGCCCGTCCAGTTTTTACTGCCTCTCAGTTAGATATATCCTTTCAGTATTTCACGCCAGCTCCCCTCAGCAAACCACTTAGCGGCAAGATGCGAGGATATTCGGAATTTCTATCGACATTTTCAAAAGGCTTCTGCCTGGTGTCGGACTCAAATTCTTCTATGCAATCCATAATCAATTCTGCGTGCCATTCTTGACCTGCAAAAACTCCATCGGCTTTGGTCCGGAAGAGCGCATAAAGATGCTCGTCATCATCCAGTTCAGCACTACCCAGCCAAGCAGAGATCCCGGCTCCATTGGCATAAGCAAACAGTTCCGATCGAAGCTGGGTACGGGTGAAAATATGGAATCCCGGCTCGCGGAGCAAAAGGAGACCAGAAGCAACAGAAGGCCCGTGAGTTCGTATTAGCAAGTGTCGCACTTTGGCAAGGTTTGGATGAACATAAAGTGCTCCGCTGCGTCGCCCCAAGCGAACATAGGCAAATCCATCTTCCGCCTGTGCTAACTCCTGCTGGGCTTCACTTTCAAACCACAAGACAAGTACCATATGCTCAGCGGGCGGCAACGCACGGTAATTCGCGCCGCAAATATCGTTTTCTAGCAGCCGTAGCGTCCCATAAAGCACCGGTTCCTTTTTAGGCAAGTAGGACTCAGCCACATGATAGCTCACTCGTTCCTGAGCCGTAGTGCGATTACCCAAATGTGCAAGCACTTCGTCGAGAAACTTTTCCAGCGGTTCCAATCCTTGTGCCACCCCGTTCTCGTCCGGCGAGATTCCAAAAGCACCAAGGCTCGGAAGTATTTCATGGAAGCCTTTTAGCTTCACAGCTTCATTAGTCCGTCCTGGATAGAGAATATAAGCGCCTTGTGAACGTTTGATGGCATCGCGGTAGGCGTGCATCTTTAGCAAGTCCTGCCGCTTGTAGTTGCCCTCTACTTCTTCGTCGGTATCGTCCGCTCCTTCCAAGCCAAACAAACCCTCGATATTTTCTACGCGATATTTCGCGTCGAAATGCACATGCACCAGCAACTCTTGACGTTCCGCCTCGGCCTCACTCAGCCCCTCTGGCCAAAAAGTCAAAGTGTAATCGGGATGCATCCGCCTCGTCCAACTTCCGCCTTCGTGTCGCTCCTTTGTGACTTCAAAGCGCCGATTGTAGGCGAAGCGTGCATTCAACCGTCGGCTCTGTCCCGCGAACGTCCCGACAAATGGCCCGAGCTCCATTCGCTTCCGTAGCCGCAGATTTGGCGAGCCCTCTTCCAAACCTTCAATAAGCTCCTCTATCGCAGGCCGGTTTCCACCCCGACAATTCTGACAGAACCAACTCAGCAACTCAAAGAACAGCCAATATTCATAGAGACTTGCAATGTCCCTCTGACCGGCGTAAAACAACTCCTCGCCGCCATCCCATGAAAGTTCAGCCGCAGTCCTAAAACGAAGCCACCAACGCAGAACTTCACGGTACCCCCCCTTTTGTTGCAATACCGGGCTGCCGAAGGGTGCATAACAAATCGCGCCTACTTCCTGAAACATGCCGCGTCCCAACCAATCCTCCACCGTTTCTGCCAAGCGGTGGGACAACGCAGCCGACGCACCCCAGCCGTGACATAACTCAAATACACTTTGGGCATGCGTAAGAAACGCCCGGAACTCTCCCAGCGCAAACTTCACGAACCGGTTTTCTGCAGTATCTAGGTCTCTCGACTTGCGTGGCACCTCCACATGCTCGGCAATCGACTCCAAACCTAGCTGCGTTCGAAGCGGATGTAGAGCCGGAACCTCGCGACGTGGATTGCGCGTAACCAGTTGCCGTACTGCCGAGGGCGTCCAACGAATCGGCTTGTCCGTTGGAACGAGATCACTCACCATGGATAGGCGTTGGTTGGGAAAGCTAAGAATACGTTGGAGGGCGGCAGTGAAATCGGCACTGTCTAGGGTCTCTCGGAGGAGTTCAAGCTGGATTTGTAGCCAGCCCTCGTCAGTACGCTCTTCAAATGAGGAAAGGAATCCCACTTTGGCTGACGAGCGCGCATCAGTCACAAGACCCGCCAATTCATCGGACAGCCGACGCAACATGCCCCGATATTCTGTCCTGTAATCCAGTTTAAGCGATCGCACGTCCAATAGTGCCGAAGCAATGGTTGGCTTGGTGCCGTCCACCTCTCCCTCGACCAGTTCAAAGAGGAGCGTGCCGCAAAAAGACCGAGTCTCGATCAGTCCGGCGTCTGGTAAGCCGGTTTTGCCGAGACTGCGCCGTCGGCTGGCAAGGCTGCATCGAAGCCGCAGGTCCGCACCGGTCTCAAGTTCCATCTCATATTCGTATCGCTCCGACTCGCGCAGTTGCACGATGGATTCGCCATGTTCTCGTGCTTCGGCCTCGTCCGCTTCCACTAGTGGTGCGGTATCCTCACTTTCTGCGTCCCGCGTCGGCGTTAGTGCAACGTGAGCGAGCAGTACACCGGAAGGCGAGCGAAATGGAATACGGTATTGAAGTAACTGGCGCATGATCTCATGCCTCGGTGAAGGAGGCGAATCCGTTATCTCTCAAAAGTCGCCACATCCGGCCAATCTTTTCTGCGCTCATCGGGTACGGTGCGCCTGCAGGGACCTCTGCCGACGGTTCGGCTTTTTTATCCGTCGAGCGGGCAGCCTCCTCCGCAGCCTTCAGCGGATCATCGGTTCTGCCCGTGGCATCGTTCACGCACAGGAACCAAAGTACTTTGAGCAGTGGCCCGAGTTTCGCACGCGAGCCGTGTAGCTTGGGCAGGAACTTCTGGAAAACTACGCAATCAAATGCCTTGGTAAACCATAGCACTGCACCGTCTTGATGGTTGCCCAGCAGCTTATAGAAGTGTACGAAGCGCGCGGCCTCATAAGCGGTGCGGTAGCCGAACTCGGCCCAGTGCCCTTGCAGCACCTTGAAGAATAGGCGGATTTCAGGGTCATAAATCAATTTCACACTCTTCATTTGTTCGCCACTGAGGTCAGCAGGACCCATGGCCGCATCCACGAACGGCTTACTGAAACCGGCCTTGTGCCCTTGGCCGTCCAATTTTGAAAGATCTGGCTTCGATGATTTAATGAGGAAGGTATCCAACTCTCCTATCTCCATACGAAATTCGATGACGTTTGCTCTATCAAGCACCTTGGGGGAAAACATGTAGGTTGTCTCATCCACATTTACCGTGCCGATGATGAAAAGGTTATAAGGCAAGCGGATGCTGGCAGGAATGTCTACGCCGTTGGCTTGACGCTTCAAGCCGTCATAAAGCTGTATTTCGTCCTCTGACTCGATGACCGATAGGATGTCGGCAAAGTAACGCTCGACATGCGACAGATTCATTTCGTCGAGGATAAGGAAGTGCGGAACACCCGAGTGTTCTTTCGCGTGAATAATCAGGTCGAGTGCGGGTTTTGAAATGTAGGTTTCTTTGTCCAAACCGTTTGGGTAGCCCAACACGTTTTCGTTACCCGTCCAGTCAGCTCCGACGGGTACAATCACATGACATTTGGCTGTCATCGATAACCAGTGAGCAATGGCCTGCGCCAATTTTGTCTTTCCAGAACCGGCGAGTCCAGTAGCAATCAGAAATCTTTTTGAAAGCAGGCATGCCAAGAGTCTATGTGCGACTTCCGGACTCACTTGAAGTTCAGCTAGCTTTGCGTCTTCATTGAATTTTTTCACTAGACCAATCAGCGAATTGACAGAAGTGAGTGCTGCAGAATATCCAGATTGTGGATCAACTACACTTTGGGCAGAACTAGCCTCAGCCGAATTAGCCATCTCAACTGTTACCAGCTTTGCTTCTGGAAAATGCGGTTTCAGAATATTAAAGTATTCATTACCACTGCTTTGGATAACTCTAGTCAATTGAAGCCGCCTGGGTGAAACCTCTAAAAAAATCAAAATCGCATCGTATCGAGTGTTATCGCTTCCATCAACGAACTTGCGGCAGGTAACAACTGCACTATCCGATGTCTTTTCAATCTCGACTGGGACTTCGGGGTCTTCTCCCTGGATGAAACCAATACCGACCTTTGTGTGTCTTCCAGCCTGTTTGCTATTTTGAACAAACCTAGTACCAAAGTTGGTGGTTCTAGTTTTGGCACCAGTGGGGTATATTTGATCTTCGGTAACGCCAAGAATCGACGAAAGCAGATGGTGAATTTCATTGTATTTTGTCGTCGATGTATTACTGACACCATTAGGATAGGCGTCTAACAACGATCTCCACAAAGCGTTCAGTCGGTCTTGCAATGGTAATGCTGTCATATGCCTTCCTGTTTCAGGCGGTCGTGGTCTTTCGCAACCATGTCCGCATGATGTTGAAGAGAATTTAGGAAACGCTCGGAGTAAGTAACGTTTGTGCACATTTTGGCTCGTTTAAGGAATCCAAGCGTCGCTCTCACACTTAATGGTTTTAATGGCTCTTGCAAGAACGATTGCAGCTTCGGTCGGGGGAAAAGCACTGGCCATGCGGAAAACTCAACTCCGTAAGCTTTACCTTTTCTACCCCAAGCCGCTTTGGGCCATCGACCGTGGGACAAAGGAATCCCTATATCACCGGTAAACTTGGTTGGATTGGCAAGTTGACTGGCAAGCCAACGGGACATCCCTGTATTAACTGCATTCCCGATTAACCTCCATCGGGCGTTCTTTTTAAGTCCAAGTGTTTTCTCAACTGCCGAGGTCCATTCCGAATCAAATCCTTGAAGGCACTCGGCGTCTCCCAAGGTGATGGTTCCGAAAAAGTCGTTTTTAGGAATCCAGATAGCTGGCGGAGAAGGAATGCCAATCGTAGACCCTCCCTTTATTGGCGGAACGGCTTCTTTAGCCCAGCCGACGCCACGGCTCCCTTCAGTCCAATAAAAGCCATACCAAGCGTTCTCGTCGACATTAGAAGGCTTGCCGTCGATGTCTCCAGGAATTTCATTTCCCGTGAAAAGTACCTCACGAGGATCTTCCGTCCTTGACGCAACCAAAAGAACCCGGGGTCTTCTTTGAGGAGTCCCAAATGACCGGGAATCTATAACACGGTAAGCCCACGAGTAGCCCAACTCTTCCAAGCGCGACACCAAATGTTTCATGGCTAACCCAGAATCTAGTGACAGCATATAGGGGACATTCTCCACAACTAACCAACGCGGTTTTGGTCGAGCGGTTGAAATAAGTCTGAAAAGATGTTCCACAAGCCCTGATTTGGCGCCCCCGATGCCAACTTTCTTACCTGCTTGGCTGAGATCCTGACATGGAAAACCAGCAAGAAGGATGTCGCAAGAAGGTATTTTCTTGAGTAAACAGACATCCGTATCTATCGGAACTCCGGAGTAGTGAGCACTAAGAACCGCTTGCGCGGCGGAATCGTTCTCACAAAAAAGCAAAGGTGTATTGCCTTGTTCATGGAAACCGAATTCAAGGCCTCCGATGCCAGAAAAAAGGCTCACGATGCGGGCGCTCATAAGTCACCTTCATCTGTGCTTAGAAGTGAAAGTGCCAGAGCATAGCCAAGTTTCGGCGGCACTGCGTTACCAATGTATTTTTGTAATTGACGGCGCCCAAATTCTCTGAAATTGAACCAGTCGGGGAAAAATTGTACGCGAGCAGCCTCGTGAGGAGTCAGTGTCCGCCTTCTGTGAGGGTGAACAAAACGACCCTGTCCTGTCGACCCAAATCCACTGGTAATAGTTGGTGCTTGGGATTCCGGCCGCATACGTCCGTAGACTGAATTATATGAGTGAGGTTTCAGACGATGACAATCTGGCCGTTGTAGGTCAGGAAGTTCATATAAATTATTATCAAAAAGATAATCTATTCGCTTCTTGTTTGTCGCAGAGTGATTGGCTGATGAATAAAAAGCCTCCGTGTTAGATCCGGTTTCATCTATGAGATCATCAATAGCCCACATGACTGGCCTTAACGGCCGGTGGAGTAATTCTAACGTTCGGTGCAATCTCTTTGGATTGCCCGCCATTGCTAAAGTGAAATGCCGCTTTCGATTCTGCGCTACACCAAAATCGACAGCATTCAGCGTAATGGATTCAGTTTGATATCCCAAACTGTTGAGGTGCTCTAGCGTCTTCTGAGCAACGCCAGTTGACGAGTGTCGAACACCGAGCACGTTTTCAATTATGACGTAACGAGGTTTTAAGACACTAGCGGCACGTCCCATAATTGAATAGAGTTCATTTCTTGGATCATCTCTCCGCGTGTGGTTGTTCAAGTCCGAGTGCCCTTGGCATGGAGGGCCGCCAATTAGAAAATCTATCTGCCCACACTGGCCCTGAATCTCTTGTTCTTTACCTGACAGAATCGCTGAAAATTCTGATTGAAAGATGTCTTGAATCGGTTGGGATGAAATATATTTAGGGGAAAAATTAGTTGAATAGATAGAAATAGCCCCCTCATCAATGTCAGATGCAAAAATAGATGCAAACCTGCCCCCTAATGCGGAAACCGCTTCTCTAACACCTACCGATAGACCGCCACACCCAGCAAAAAGATCTACAACACGAATATAAGGACCGGTAGTTTCATGCTCTGGACTTGTAGGAGATTGTAGCCATGATTTGTCAAAACGTTCCGCAATGTTTGAGCTAGGGCGAACTTGTTTAACGAGATTGCTTGGAAGACTGGTTACTCCTCTATATTTACCAATATTGACAGTGCGCGTTATAAGATTAGAAGTACTATCTAAATCAAACTGTTCAGGATCGGAAAAAAGGTTATCGAGATCTGGAATAGTACCCTCGTTCCTTGGGTCTTGTTCAACATATTTTTTAGGCATATTAATATACATCTTCCTTTAATGCTGAGTTTGCAAGGCTACAAATTCTTCGGTCATCTATTTACGGATACATTTAGCGCTTTATTTGCTGTCATGCTCTATTATTACGTAGAACAAAAGCAGATATTAATCTGCATGCTAATTCGATTTAGTGATGATATATTTCTTTTAATGGATTAAAGTATTGTATTTCACATTCCCACACGACAATAACTTCCCAGCCAAGTTCATTTAGAATTGTTTTAGCTTTTTTATCGCGTGCAATGTTATCTAAAAACTTTTTCTCCCAAAACTCACGATTTGATTTCGGCATTGATGATTTAGGACATCCTTCGTGTCTATGCCAGAAGCAACCATGAACGAATATAACCAATTTATATTTGGGAAGCACAATGTCGGGAGTACCCGGCAAATCTTTTCTGTGCAACCTAAAACGAAAGCCTGCCGCATGCAGCACTGACCTGACTTTCCGCTCGACAACAGAATTTTTGCTCCGAACCTTCGACATCATTTCGCTTCGTTTTTCCGGTGAAACGATGTCTGTGCGAGGAACCTTTCCGTTAGCTAGTTTCAACCTCTCCACCTTTCAACATCAAATAATCCTAATATTTCAATTAAGAGGGGAACCACTTAAGCTCAACAGTTCGGGCTTATGGGAAATTATCTTCAGTCCTGACGGGTTAGAGGGTTTGGGAATTTGCTTATCATAGCAGAATTAGACTGCAATATCCACTTAAGGCTGACAAGATGATTTTTTCAATAAATAAATTCGGCCCCACCCCTGCGGCTGATACTACAACATGCCTGTACTCTCCAGCAAGATAATCCCACTCCTGAACAGCATCCCAGCTGGAACTTCCCCGACACCCCTCTTGCTGCGTTTGTACCAATTTTTCAGCCTGTCCACAAAACCATTGGTATCGCCTTCGATAACCAACTTGACCGTTTCAATCTTGAACTCGCGGGTGTATGGTTTTCTCTTCATCGGCACCAGGATTCCCTGGCAAGGGGCAGATGGCCTGCTCCGATGCTGAAATGATCCGTCAGCTCAAGCGTGATAACGGGCGGATAAGGATGGGGCGTGACATCCTAAAAAAGCAATGGTATATTCATCTGGTAAACGCAACACGGTATAATTTTCTATTTGAAAGGTGGTGCTTATGTCTACAGTGGGCCATCCGGGGCTCCGATTGTTACGTAAGTAATGCCAACCGCTACCGTTGTTACTCCAATATCTGCAACACTTGAGGTTGTTTCCTCCTCCAACAATACAGGGCGTGCCCACAAATTGGCCGCCCCTCCCTTTCTGTCATTATAGAGGTGTTCGCCACGTTTAGCTATTGCCTCATCGTCCCAGATGGTAGCTGTCAAAGCCTGGAAATAAGCATTAATTTTGAGCAGACTATTCCCGCAAATTTTTCTGCGCTTCCCATCATGGCTCACTCCGTTCTCGGCTGTGTGACTATGGAAGGGCCCATTACTTGCCGAACTATTCAACCCCTGGGTTAGCAGGGTAAGGTTCCCGAAGGTGTGCAGCAACCGGTCACGCTCCATGCGCTGAGCATCCGTCATGTCAGAAATCGCATAATAACCACTTGCCAACCATGCCTGAGGTAACACGTGTTCAACTGTCAAGGCCGTTGGAATGGACACGACCTCTTGTTTACTGTTATGTGAGGCCAATTCCAAGGCTCTAAGCAGTGCACAAACTTTTCCCACACGCATATCCTTGTACACCGGTCGACTGAGCCAGGCATCTCTAAACTCTGTGTCAGTGGGCCAGCATTGGCTATGCCCGCCCATCTTAAGCAAATGAGCGCGTAGGGCGCAGGCCGGGTCAGTTGCCACGTCAATGATCTCAAGTAACTTCAAAGAAATCCGGTTGTAGTTCTTAGTCGTATAGCCGCATACTGCTCGACGAACGACATAAGACTCCAGATCGTCAAGCGCTTGCAGAAATTGCGGATCGCCTTCATCGTAGTGCTCCCTCAATCGCAGAAAGACGGGGATCAACGTGCTGACGTCAAGTGCTTTGATGAGACGAGCGAATTCCGCCAACCGCCCTCCCCCTTCCGGTGAGATAAACTCTTTGAACCACGCACTTAACTTCTGGATGTGGGCCAGCTCAGTTCCCAGGTTTCGATCAGCCCGATGCCACCAATCCTTGTAGTTCTGAAACACGTGACCGACCTTCGTCTCTGCCACGCGGCGCAAGATGGTGTAGTGGTAGAAAAAAAGGTCGATGCGTGGGTGGGTAATGCGGCCTTGGCGCTCCTTTTCTCTCCAGTAGCGATTGCTTGTCACCTTCTGTGCAGCATCTTTTTGCTCGTCAAAATCCTGCCAGTATTTTTCATACAACTCACCTACTGGCAGTCCCATCCTTGTCGCTTCAAGGAAAACGAAGTTGCGCACCAGGTCGGAGGCCAATAAGGGTTCTCCGCGTGCGTTCAGGGTCTCAAAAATAACCTGGGGGTCGTCTTCCACCTCAAGAGTTAGAGTCATAATCTGCACGTGATCTTGCAATGCCATAAAAAGCATTTCTGCCCGTTGAACGATGATGGCTTTGCCCGACGAAAGCTCAGTCACTTGTCCTTCATGCCTGATGTTGTGGATCAATTGGTCCGAATACGTCGTTTCAGCGTCCCCAGAAACTGGGTCGTTCAAATCAATGCCTTGCAGATAGGCCAGCGTAGCGAAATACAGATACAGGTAGGTCTCCACCAACAGCGGCCGAGCAACACGAGGTTTCTTCCCCTTCAACGGAAACTGCTTGCACACCAAATCGGCATTGCCTGCAGCATCCAGGAACTCAATCTCGTCTCTGCAAGCTTGGGTCGGCCACACCTTGTGGTGGTCAGAGAGCACAGTGTAAGGGCCCGGATTCCGAGTGAGGTTTTCCAGCCATTGGAGCAAAACAACATTCTCCAGTCGGTTAGCCACATCTCGGAACGCCAGCAGCAAAAGGTGAAGTGTCGTGGTGCGCTGCTGGCCATCGATCACTTCGTATGCACCAACTCTGCCAAAACTGTTTATCACAGGCGCCAGGACAAGGGAACCCAGGAAATGTTTGCGCAGTGTCCCCAGATGTTGGGCGGCGGGTGTGCCCTGGAGCGACTGGCGCTCAAGTAAGGCGTCAGCGCGATCGGCCAGATCGGCCCAGAGTGGGGCGACCTGCTTTTCGAGTGTCCAGACATACCCCCGCTGAAAAATCGGGATGATATATTGCGTTGGTGCGTTGAACAGCAAAGTGACAGATGTTTTGCCTGGCTGCATGCATTCTCCCGTTTTTCATCATAAAGTGCCGTTGAATTCACCATTGGAAACAGTTGCAATCAGGAAACATCTGTCAGATATAAATAGGTCCCCGGGCCAGGCCCGTTTTTCAGAATGAATGAGCTTGTGTCAAGCAACTCGGCTTGTTTTTCAGCCTCAGACTCGAAATCAAAGGCCACCTCTCCTGCCGACCGTAAAAAACCAAGCCCATGATCCAAACGAAGGGTCCACTGGGCACCGTCTGTCCATTTGAGCACAAGCTCTCTTGCGTGGTGCGACTCATTTCTTTTCAACTCGACGACCTTAGTTTGGCACCCCCCTTTATTGAGGAGAGCCTGGATAACGGAATTCCTGTCATCTCTTTGAATCCAATCGTGGGAGATAGAACGTGCCAACTTACCATATGTCGAGTTTAAATACACGGTTTCGATCGTTATGTCAGGAGGCAACTCCATCGCGCCGGCGTACTTCGCCAGCCCGCGCAGCACTTCGGCCACCAGGCGTGCCGAAAGCGGGGAGCACAAATACCGGTCCCTGTAGGTGATCGAAGTCAAAGGAGACCGTTTATCGAGTCGACTCTTGAGTAACGGCACCTGGGAGGCTGTCAGAGCCCAGAAACGATCGCCGAGCGACTCGACGGGGCCGTCCAGTTCGTTCCTGACAAGGATTTCGCGGAAGGTTCCTGCAGGAGCCAGCCTGAGGCCGGCCGGGTTGACCACCGAACCTGTCCTGGCAGCTAGCGCTTTTTTCGAGGTCACCCTGACACAGCGGCCGGTTTCATCGGAACGGCCCCAGAACTCTCCTGGAGCTTGGGACGAATCCATGCTGGTCGCCCAGCGTACGGATCTGCTCTTGCCGCTTATTTCGGCGATAACCGTGGGAACCTCCGCAAAGGCACTTCCTCCCGTAAAGAGCCTCAACTCGATACCGCTCGCCTCCAGCAGGCTGGCCAATGGATTGACAACGGCTTCGTTCAATTGAGCCAAAACCCCTTCTGCCGCCAAAAGGACGATCTGCCGCCCCTCGCTCGCCCAACGCATAAGTGCGCTGCGCAACGGCCATTGAACGATGTCCCAAAGCTCAGGGTCGCCTCCCAGATACACCCGGAGCTCCTCGGCATCCGCCCTCTGCATCTCCCTGGCTAACGCCAAGGAGAGTTCATCATACTCCAGCAGGGAATCTGAACCGAAATAGTGCAACTCGGGGGGAAGTTGAAAGCCCTCAATCAGGTGATCGCTGAGCAGCGAAAGGGCTCTTTTACGATCCAATTTGCTGGCCTCGTGCTGGGTGTCGTAGGCCAGCAAGCAAGCGTGGCAGGCGGTATCGCAATCCTTTTTACACCGGAGGATTTCCTGTGCCCGGCTGACGAGTTTCGGCAACATCGAGGGGGCTTCCGTTACAAAACCGGCCCCGCCTGAGGCCGTGTCGTACAACACGATCGAGCGCGCCGCCGAACCGGACATGGTGCGCGAAGGGACCGCGGCGCAGCCGATTTCCCGGTCCGTGATGCCGAGTTCTTCCGCGAGTGCGCGCCTCAAGGCGACGGCTACCGAATACACCGCTCGCTCGTCGTTGGCTGCCCCCCCCGAGTTCAAGTCGTTTAGCTGGAGTTCGAATACATCGGTACTGGTCGCCACTCCCAGCCACTGGTTTCGCTTTATCGCCCAGGACTGGTCATTTCCCTGGCAACGGCTCTCGCCATTGGCCTCTTTCCCACCGCGCAGCCGGTAGTGCTCGTTCATTTGAAAAGGCAACTGTGTCCCATCGCCAACCTGTTCGGAAGCCGAGCGGCCACAGCGCAGGCAGATGGCGAAGCCATGGCCATTACTCCCGCCCGAGCGGTGGAAGATATGACCCTCAGAACTGAAACGATAACGTCCGAGTTCCGGTTGCGGCAGCGGCGCCCAAGGGGCAAGGCCGGCGGTGATCCACGGTTTTCTCACCGGGACATACTGATGGTAGGAAAGATCGTTGTGAGGTTTCGCCATGATGCCCACCGCGAACCCCGAGGGCTGCAGGTACGGCCGGCGGTCGAGGTCGCCCCCCGTCGCTCCGCAAATTGAGCAGGCCTCAGGACTCGTAGCCCGGGTACCGCTCGCCCCGCATTTCCGGCACCTCCATGCATGCCGGAATGATTGGATCTCGGGTGCGGATTCCCGATCTCCGGGGGGCACGTGCCAATGCAGGGTCACGCCCTCCGAGGTGTAAACCTGGCCGTCGATCACGATATCCGTTCCAGGAGCATAATCCCGTATCGCCATGGGTAGGTCCCGGGACGGGTAGCCTTGCCTTCTCGCGGGGCTGTCCTCCCGTTCAGCCTTCTCCTCCTTGCGCCGGTCCCTGCGCAACTGGTCCAAGGTTGAATTGACAAAGGGGACCACTGTGGTCGGGAAACCGTATCCCGGCAGGAAACCGTTGGAGGCAAGCTCCCCGAGTAGGTATTCCCCGCGAAACCTTTGCAGCTGCTTGTTGATGGCTAATTGAGCCGGCGTGGCGAGCCCCTGCAGTGGCGGCCCCCCGGCGAGCGCCAGCTCGGCTGACAGATCCACCTCTTCCGTCTGCCAGCGTTTGGCGACCCGGAGCAACTCGATTGCAACGCGGTCCAGGAGCCGGACGGGATTGACACCGAACAAGGCGGAGCGCTGGACCAGTCGACGCAATCCGTCCATGAATGGCAAATCCGCAGCCAGAGTACCCGGGTCCCGCAACCAGACGATCATCTTGTCGGCCGGTGCCAGGGTCTCAACCTGATCTGCGAGAAAAAACCAGCCGCAGTTAAGGCGGATGAGATCGGCCGCCTGGATCTGGAGAAACCGTGTCAGCGCCATCGCATTGACGTGCCGCTGCACGATGCGGCCGCTCTGCAATGACACCTGCGGCAGGTGTATCGGCGTGCGAAAGGGCCAGACCGGGTTGGCGAAAACCGCCTCGCCGTGAGGGGCACTCTGACAGAGGGTGAGGCTGACCGCGGCGGTCTCTTTGCGCCGGCCGGCTCGCCCGGCTCGTTGCAGATAGTTGGCGGGGCCCGGGGGGGCGTTGTTCATAGCGACGGCCGATACGCCGCCTATGTCGACGCCCATTTCCATCGTCGTCGAGCAACTCAGGATGTTGAGTCTATTGGATTTGAAGTTATCCTCCAGCTCGCCCAGCCTCTTGCCGCTTTGCTGGGCGGAATGCTCTCCCACCCGGAAATAGGGACTGAACGAGGCGATCCTGTCGCTGTACGAGGTCCAGACTCCACGAGACCGGAGCGCCTCTATGGCCGGATCGGACTCAATCAGGGCGGAAATGCGATCACGATCGACCTCCAGGCCGACCTGGTCCCGGCCGAAAGGATAGCTAAGGCCGGGGAGCACGATTTTTTCACACTTGGCGTGCTTCTCGGGGACCTCCAGAGTCAGATACGGCGTCCATCCGAGCAACGTCACATCGAGGACCCGCCGGGTCACCGGGCAGACCCAGGCGTCGGTCAAGGCAGACAAGGCAACCTGTTTCTCGAGGTTCAGCTGGAAACCTTCCTGGACCGACTCAAGCAGCGGACGGACCTGGAGCCAGGCGGCATGCAGCAGATCGTTGACGGTGGCGCGGTCCTCCCGGTCCTCCCAGGAGAGACCGAGCGCACGGAAAAGGAGCACGGGCAGGCGGGATGTTGGCTTCCCCCCTCTGACCATGTGCCACCTCACCTGGTGTTTCGCAGCCGTCGCGTTCTCCGGCGCAATTATGAAACGAGGCTTTATCGTGGTGCCGATCCAGCGGTGAAACTCCTGGGGGACCTGAACAGCGGAGGACCCCCTGGCAAAGAAATCCAGGGCTATCTTGAGGAAGTTCTTCCACTCTTGCAGCGGGAGGCTGCGCTGCTTCCATGCTGGCGGAAGATCCGCTTCCCGGATCTGGTCAAGCGCGGGGTAGTGCAGCGACAATAGGCCCAAGGATTCCAGTGAGTTCTGGCGCTTGGGACGCCGCGCGAATTCGCGCAGCAGCGAGAACCGGGCCCGTTCAAAGGCAGCCATGCTCCCTAATTCAGTGTGACGCCAGTGCTCGGGCATCCACTCACTTATCTCCTTGGTACCCGCCAACTTTTGCGCGGACTCGTGCCACGACAATCTTGCCACGGGCGTCGCTTCATATGCGGCCAGCAGCCTTTTTTGATCTTCCAATGCCTGGGTCAACGCTGGATTTACTGCCGCCAGAGGTTCGAGCGCTGCGATGGTTTGGCGAGTCTGCTCTATCTTCTCAGGATCGTTATGGGTGAGGTTCGCGTGAATCTGGTGATACAGCCAGCTTCTGACATAATTCCGCTCGGCATCGAGCTGAGACTGCAGCGAAAAACGAGCGGTGCCTTGACGGCTGTCGCTGAAGGTAATCAGGCGGCGCCCACCGCTGGGAAGCGCCTGACTGTTGCCTGCGGCGGGAGCCGTGTGCGCGAGCAAGGTGGGGATGGAGATCAGCAGGTGCAGGGCGGAACTCGTCCGCGCCGGCCGGAACAACTCGCCAGAGCGTTTCTCCTTCTGCTTGCAGCGATTGCATTGCAACAGGTCCGCTTCAGATTGAATCAAGCCGATGGCGTTGCCGCCAGCGACAGGATCGACTTGGCCGGTGACCAGATCGACAACCGTCGGGACATTGACTGAAGCGGCGCCGGTGATCAGCCGAAGGTAGGTGCTTTCGCTGCTGACCTCCCTGGAGAGCTCCTCCGGAGTATCGCCCTCTTCTTCAATAAGGGAGTCCTCGTCCAAATCATCGTCACCGGTTTCGAAGCTGCGTGCCCTCAGGTGCCAGGCATCCCCCTGAAGGTATTCCTCCGCGGCCAGGTACTCTGCTCCGCAGGTGTCGCAGAAGACCAGGTCGAAGACCTTCCCCTGGCATCCCGGTTCATTGCATATATCCCTCCTTTCGAAAAAGACTTTTCCGAACGGCCACTGCGTGCTGTCCAGCGCGGTTCCAGTCCGTCCCGAGCACGTTTTGTCACAGCAGGCCCACAGGCCGCTTTGAACGCGTTGGAACAGGTGCGCCCGCAAGGGAAGGAGATTCTCACCCTCGAAATTCGAGCTCCGGCAGATATCCAGCGTCTGCAGCATCGTCATCCGGTCAGCGGGGTCAATGCCCCCCTGGCTGCTTTTGCCGGTGAAAACTCCCGCTAGCTCCGTCAAGGTTAGAGCGCCGCGTGTCACCATGGCGTCCCGAAGCGCTCGAATGCGGGGGGTGGACGCCAGAGCGGCGAAGCGCTCATCGGGAGCCATTTCCTGCAATACGGACAGCGCCGGCAGCGGGTCGCTCTTTTTCAGGAACCCTGCCGGGAGCTTGGGTATCTCCCTGGCGCCTTCGATCACCGTCACTCGCGAGGGATCGACCCCCGCAATGTCTGCCAGGTACCGCTGCAACTTCACCCGGTTCAGGTCATTGCCGGCTTCACCGATGGTCGCAGATGTGGCGATGAAATGGACCTTGTCGGACTCCACACCGAAGGCGTGGAGTACCCGGCGCAGCAAGAGCGCGATCTCCGCCGCATTCGAGCCCACGTAGGTGTGTGCCTCATCCAAGACTATCCAGCGCAGTTTCCCACGAGATTTTTCCAGGATGCCGTGATCTTCCTGCCGCACCAGCATGTATTCGAGCATGGTCGCGTTAGTGACCAGAATGGGAGGGGGTTCCTCCCGTAGGAGCTTCCTCGAAAGGATTTCTTCGGGCTTGGCGTTTTGCTCGGGCGCCTTGACGTGCTCACGCGTCTCCCCGTTGTAAAGGGCAAAACGGACCGAACCGTGGAAATCGTGGGTCCAGGCGCGGAGGCGGTCCCGCTGGCTATTGATGAGGGCATTCAACGGATAGAGGAGAAGTGCCTGCACCCCGATCAATTTTGACCGGGTATCCGTTTGCCGCGCGAGGGAGTCGAGTATGGGGACCAGGAAACACTCGGTTTTCCCGGAGCCGGTGCCGCTGGTAACCACGATCGACTTGGCATCGGTCCCGGCGAGAATGCGCCAGGACTCCAACTGATGCCGGTACGGACTCAACTCGGCGTTGAAGCGCTGTTCCTTGAGCGATTCGGGAGGGCGGTCCATCGCGCTCACGAGCCTGCTGTCCAAGAGATTCCCCGCAAGCGACTTCATGGTGACCTCGGATGGCTGCCACCCGAATCCGGCCTCGAAGACGGGATCCGCGAGGAATCCACCCGGCTCGCCGGCGCCACGCTCGAGCCTCTCGTGAAGATGGGCGTTCAGCTGGTCGGAAACAGGACCGAACTTGCTGATCACCGCTCGTGCGGTGTTGCGGCTTAACTCAGTGACTAGGGAGGTGAAGTAGGAGTGCTCCGAAATACTCATGACCAGAATCCTTTATCATTTTCGATAATGTAGCCAAGACTCACCGCTAAGGAGCAGGCAAAGGCTGCATCAAACCAGGGGATGTCGAATTCGCGCAATTTGCGGAAATGAAAGATGTGTTCCCGGGATAGTTTGACACCGCAAACCGCTGCCATTGCGGCTGCCACGGGGGCATTGAGTACCGGGTGCCGGAAATGAAGGTCCTGCCGATACCAAAGGCTGTTAAACGCTTCACTGACACAGGCTTGACGTAAGATAGCCTCTTCAGGGCCTGGCAGCTCCGGCCATTGATCGTCCGCATGAGCCTGGAGCAGGATCTGATACGCCTCGCCCATACTGTACTGTTTAAGCATCTGGCGCCCCTGAGCAGTTGACACCATACTCAGGTACTGGCAATCAACCAGCGGCTTGTCGAAATCCAAATACTGGATGAGCTCGACCACGGCTTGCAGGCCAGGCAATCGAACCGGTGCCTGGTCAAAGAAGGTTTGGAACATCGGTTTTATGAAAGTTTCCATATCCTGGCCGAGAGTGTCGATTATCGGAGCCAGTGCGCTGACCAGACTTCGGCGTTGGAGACGGGCGGCCTTAACCCATGAGGAAACTGGGATGAGGGCCCAGGAAAACGGCAGCCTTTCCAAGCTGACCCAGACCGTGTCGAAGCTGTCGGCCCTGGAACGCATCAGGCAAAGGGCGGCGGCATCCGGGTTCCTGGCGAGTCTCCCGATGAAATCGAACGTGGTGGCGGGTAGATACTGCAGATACCCCATATACGAATCGACCTTGGCCCAATCCGGGTGGTTAGGATTGGCGGCCAGTAGGGCGACCAGCTCCTTGAACGCCGCCTTGCGCTCCGCGAAAGTACCCATTCTCACAGCGGTTTCCAAGTCAATGGGATCAGCGGAAGGAGCAATCAAAGGAATTGCATCGCTGCCCTGTGTTTCAAACACCGTCCAGAGAAAGGGCCGTACCCGACACCATTCGCCTTCCCAACCGGTTATGAGCCATGGCCCGGGGGCGCGCCCCTCACGGAGAAACTGCCACCTCCCCTTTTCTGAATGACTCAACTCTTCAGGTTTTGCTTGAGGGTCCCAAAGAGGGAATGCCTCCAAACGCAGCAACTCCACCACATTTCCCAACGAATCGAGACAGGCTGCGGGAAGGACGACCTCCCCAGTTCTCCTGTCAGGCTCGAATGTGGCGTCGTAACGGGCGATTTTCAGACTCCGCGGAAGCACCTGGCAAGCGTCCGTAACGATTGAGACCCTGATTGTGGCATCCAGATCGGCAGTCATCGAGAACAGCAGATTGCACCCTTCTTGAATGCTCCGGAGATCAATTTCGTTGCGTCCCGGGGACACCTCTAAGAGCCTTTCCTCTATCCAGAGAGAGCTGGTAAGTTCTGGTGAGACGTCCTGAGCGTTGAGGGAGGCGGTAACCGAAAAGGTTTTCCCCCCATTGAGCGCAAAAACCTGGGCGACAACTCCTCCGAGCCGGTCGATGTGGACATTTTCACCGCTTGGCAGAACCTTTCCGTCGCGTCCCAAAAACCTGCCACCCCTGGTGGGAAAGGGAACCGACAGCGTCAATTCCTGTCCGGGGGCCCAACGCAAGCAGACGCAGACCAGCGCAGGCGGCTCCCCCTCAGCAGACAGATCCAACAACAAATCGTCCGACGGAGGCACCGCCTGGATACTTGAGGTCATGCCGGGTACAGGGACGATCCCGACATCCTTTGTCCGGAACCCTGCCACCTGGATCTTTCCCACACGGGTATTCACCCCTGGTAAAAACTTGAAGAACCCCGTGGCGGGGACTATGTCGACATCTGCGAGAAAACGGGTTTCTCCCTCCACAATGTGGCGAATCGACAGCGGGCCCAGACAGGTATCCGAGACCGCAGACCACGGTTTATTCAAACCACGGACCTTAAATTGGATTTCACGCACGGAGATCATGCGCCGGCAGCCGGTTTCAGAGCACACGATTAAATTGGGGAAACCGCTAAAAACCCTGTCCTTGGAGTGGCCACCCGTTGCCAGGAGCGATCCCTCGAGGAAATATTGGCTGGATTCATCCAGGACGGTAGCGGTGCGAACCTTGGTGATGTTGTCCAGGGTCCAAAACTTCACGCACCCTGAAACCTGCAGCAAGACTCGCTTCGCGAGAGGCAGTTCGCCTATTTTCTCTACGGTCCCACCCTCTTCGGCTTTGTAGACAGTATCTTCACTTATGGCGACGTACGCTACGGGGTAACTGGTTTTCACACCTCCTTCCCCAACGAGCTCCAACGACTCCGACTCACCGCGTTTCGCTACAAAAACCCAGGGCAAGGCAGAGAGTTCGTCGCCGCCAACTATGTTCCGTACTGCAAAGGTGTCCTTTCCCGCAACGGCCTCGACTTTCAGGCCGAGCAAGGCCAATCCATCGGCGAGTGCGAATTTTTTGCCTTTGGCAAATTCGAATGCAAAGCGCCCCTCGTCTCCGGGGGTCCGGCGCGTGACCAACGAGGCATGATGACGTCCACCCCGCGCATCTGTCGCGACGATCTGGAGCCGGTAGGGTACCTCGCGTGGTTCGATCGCCAGGAATTCGGCGAGGATCGTGGCGTCCATCGAAGCAGGCAGCTGGATTTCCCGAGTTAACTGGTACCCCTGCGACAACTTGTTCAAGATGCCGACTACTTTGATCACCTGCGTTGCGCGAGCAGCCAGTATTATGGCGGCTTTGACGAGATTGTTGAGTAGCGTGCGGGCAGTTTCATCGGAGACGACCAGGGGCAGCTTGTCACGCCAGTTGGGGTCGGATCTGTCAAGATCCTCGATCGGAGTCAGCGTCTGGCCGAGTTGAGCCTGCAATTCCCAGATCTTTTCTATAAGTGAGCCGCTTATCTGAAAAACTACTTCATGCTGAAGGGATTTTGGAAGGAGCCAGGCAACTCTGGCGGCAAGCTCGGTTGAGGACGCAGCTTTAAGGCCGTAGACTTGAAACTCCCTGAGTAAGGCGCGGAAGTATTTTTGCAGGTGGACGTCTTTTTGGCTGCTTAATAGTTTCAGTGGCAGCCCCCCCTCGCAGGCAAGGGTGACGAGATACACGCTTCTCACACCGACCGTCAGAACTTTTCGCTTCCAATAGGCCAAACCCAGGCTAAGCAGAGGGTAGAGACTCATCAAATTGGAATCTCTATCGAGGTTAATGGATTCAAGGACTTCAGACCACGACCAGGGACCGGACTCGTAGTTTTTACGCCACCACTCCGAGGCATACAGGCAAAAGCTGGCGGCCAGGAGGTTACTGGAATTGGGCAACTTATGGTAAATTTCTACGGCATGCAGCAGCTGATCTTGCAAAAGGGCATATTCTTCATCTGTGCACCGGTAAAGGCAAAGCTGGCGTCCATCAGGTGAATTCAATCGATTGCGTCCTTGAATGGACTTCAACAATTCATAGTTGTCGGACATCAACCACCCCTTTATTGGCCGTCATTGCAAGCGCGTCAAAATTACCATGGCATCTCCCCCATCCAGCGTCCTACTCCCATAAAAATTTATTTATATGAACCGATCAATCTGAGATATCAACTTCGGAGGGTATAATGTGTTGTCAATCATATCAATTCCACTCAACATCATATCCCTGGCCTGAAAAGCTGGGTGTCGTTCAGAAACTCATGCGGGACCGCTTCAAGATGGGCCAAAGCATTGCGCATCTCCCGCAGCTTATCTAAAACCCTGAAGGTCGAGCGGTCCACGGAAATCTTATTTGTTCTCGCCATAAAACAGAGATGAGATATCTCCAATTCGTCTTCGACCGTTACATCCCCGTAGCTGGTCTTGAACGGCAGCGGGAACTGCCCCCTCATTTTCCCTATGTATCTCAGCCTCTTCTCCTCGATCATGGGAAAAATCACCGACAACTGGGCCCGCCACAACCTGCGCACGATCTCCTGCTCTTGGCCGCATATCGCCAGATAGGCGGAGTTCACGTACTCCTGGCCATCGAACAGATCAGTCGTACCAGAAATAACGGAGGCGGGGCTGGAGGTGATTTTATCCCACCCGCGCTCGAGTGCTAGGTTCTTTAATATGGGGAAGGGGGTGGATACTGTGAAAATATCCTCGCGGCAAAAACGTTCGGCAAGACCCAGATCGGTCCCGGCCAGCTCAACAACCATGTTCAACAGCAGCCGATAATGGTTGGGCGTCTCGGCTGCGTTGTCAAGCCGGGACGTGACGTAGAGCAGCGTATCTATGCGGTTTACCACGCCGTGATAAAACCTGTGAATTTTCAGGGCGACCGCGGGTTTGTTCTTGGGCAGGTTCCGCGCCACGCCGCCGACCAACTGGACCGCGAATACGGTACGGTGCCATACCTCCACTCCGCGGCTGGCGTGCTCATATTCATCGAGGAATAGCTTCCATTTGGGCCACTCATTCTCGGAAATCCCGTCGATCCAGACTACATGCCGCTCGTCGGTGAATTGAGGGGACATCGCGAGGATTTTCGAGAAGATGTCCCTCCCCTTAACCTCCAGGGAGAAGAGCTCCGACAAGACCTGCTCGGGTGTGAAAAATTCGCGCTCGTTCCACTCCGGAATGTGTATGTCAACCATCCTGAGACCGTAGTCGCTCAGGACCGAATCTAACCGCCCGTGCAGGCCCTCAGGGTGAATCTCGCCTAGGGCGAAGATCACGCTGCATCCGTCGGAGAGGTCCTGCCCTGCTTTGTTAACGAAACCAGAGGGCCCCGGCAATTCCCAGGTCGCCAACATATCAGCGCACCGTCCCTTTGACGACTTTCAGGCAGAGCTGGTCCAGGCTCCATTTTTCCTTTGCCTGGGTTACCAGGTTCAAGGCCTCCGCCCATGCGAGGGTCCCTTGAACCCGCCGCTCGTCCATACCGGTTAGGATTGTCAGGTCCTCTATGGTGAGCGGGTCGGTGTTCTCGGCCAATTCAGAAAAGATCATGTTCGCTTCCGTTCTGATCTCAAACAAGTCCAGGAGGTTTCGCTGCGTCAGCTCCGCCGAGAATCGGGCCAGCTGATCGCGCCACTTTTCGCCATTGTCTTCCAACCCATCGATGAACAACTGCAGGGGCACGAGCCAGTTTCCGGTGACGCTTTGAATGCTGTCAAAACTCTGTTCAATGCCGATGGCAATATTCATCGAGTCAAGGCATAGCTTGATCGCGTCCTTGGTGAACGGCCTAAGCGACAGAGTGATCAGGCCGGCGGTGGCCAAACGGTCTAGGGTCTGACTGTCAGCAATATTCGACCACGCCCAGCAGCAATTGCTGTCCGCTAAAAAGAGGATACGGGTGAAGAGCTTCCTCCGCTTGAGGAAATCGGCCGTGAAGATTTCCTGTATCCACTTTTCGCTCCAGGGGACGTCCGTTCCGACGACGATCAGCCGCGCAACATTGTCCGTCCTCTTGCTGTCCTGGGCCATCAGCTTCTGGACCTGGGATTTGCAGCTGGGAAGATCACTCTCACTCAGCCTCACGTATTCAAACCTTTGTTTCTTGCTCGCCTCAACGAGGAACTCTTCAATTTTATCGATTCCAGAGATCCGGGATCCGAACAGGACGACGGCCCCGTTCTCGAGCTTGTAGATGTCGTTCTCCTGGTTGAAGGTTAGCGGGCTAAGGACCCGCCCATCGAGAACGCGCCGAAAGGTGAGGACCTCGTTGTACTCAACAGGGCCGTCCAACTCCATAATGTCGTACAGTTCGTTTTCTATTTCCTTCTCGGTCCCGAGCAACTTGACGACCCCCAAGTTGCGCAGGCAGAACTTGTTGCCGTCGGCCCTGCGCAGGATTCCCAGCCCTATCATCTCCTCCAAAATGGTGCGAAACGCCTCGTGGCTCTGGTTGTCCTTGAAGCCCTGTGGCCAGATGTGGAGCGCCTCTTTCCTCACCCAGAAGACGTCGAATTCCTCCTGAATCGGCGCGCCTTTCACGATGTTCTTGGTGCACTCGTTGGCGATCAGCAGTGCGATGAGGCGATAGCGCTGGTCAAGGTCAAGGGTGAGCCGGAACTTCTCAAGGATGGCCTCGCGCAGCCCCTTCTCCTGGAAGACGTTGTCGATGTGCTGAGACTTGATGATGTAGGGAGGTGCCTTCTTGGTGATGATCTGATCGCGGTTGCGCTCGATCATGAATTCGAGCAGGTGCTTGCAAAAGAGCTGTATCAAGCTCGGGTAGGAGATGGTGTGCCACAGGATGGTCCAGACAAGGTCGTCCGACTCGAACCGGTAACCGAGTGTCTCAAAGGGAATCCTGATGAGGTTTATGGCCTCCTCAATCTCGCCGTCGTCGAGCAGGGGCCCGATGCAGATCGGGGTGCCCAGATGGGCGAGCGGGGTATTGATGTCCTTGGCCGTGCGCTGGACGTTGTGCAATCCGGCGAAAACGATCTTGAATCGGCGGCCGCTCTCCTCCATCAGTCCCTTGAGATGCAGCAGGTTGGCGAACTGCTCGTCCTTGTCCTCGCGGTCAAACTTGAGGAAAGCGTCGGCCTCGTCGAGCAGGAGCAGGATCCTCCTGGTCTCATCGTCCTTAAGCCACTTGAGGATATTACTTTTCACCGTGTCCGGCCGCGAGGCCTGCGCCGAGGAGACGACACCTACCCCGTGGAGCCTCTCCGCTATGACGCTCCAGATCTCTTTCGCCTTGCGGGTGAAGCCTATGTGTTCCGTCTTCAGGTCGATCCAGAGCACGACCGAGCCTATCTCCAGGTTATGCTCCCGGTCAGCGACGTCCCTCAGCAGGGCGGTTTTCCCGAGCTGCCTGCCTCCAAAGACCAGGTTGGTCCCAGTCGTTTTCAGGATTTCCTCGCGGGCCTTCTGCCTGCCGTAGAACATCTCCTGGGGGACGTGACTCGCAGTGGTCTTGTACGGCTCGGCGATTGTGAATGGGAAGGTGCACTGGAAGAGGATGCTCAGGCGCTTGTACAGCGGCTGGCAGGCAAGATACACAGCCAATACCTCATCCACGTACAGCTGAGAGCGCCTCGGCTTCTTCTCAAAGCAAAGCTTGGCGAATTCCCTACGCTGCTGGTTGGTCGCTCTACTAAAGGACAGTACGAAGGTCGGCTGGTTCAGGGCGCGGGCGCGGTACTGATCAAAAATCTCGCTTTCGGCCCCCAGTTCCCAGCAGCACAGGAACTGGTAGCGCCCCTTTGCCTCCGAGCCCTTCGCCTCCGAGGCATACGAGGGTATCGGGCATTTGTCCCTTCCCTCCACCAGTTTCGTCCTAACGTCGACCCAGCAAAAACGGGTCTTTTTGTCGCGGAAATTAAAATCTTTCGGGATGGTCAGGCCGTCCCGGTCGACCTCCAGCCCGAAACCGCCGATTACGTTTCTCAGATGCGCGGCGAAATCGCCGCCGCGCATCTTGAGCTGGTCCCAGGATTTGATCAGGTTGTCGGAGTTCTGGGCGTCCGAATCGGAAAGAGACGTCGCGTCGAGCGGCCCCTGCTGGGTCTTGTATTTGACGATCCCCCCCACCTCTGCCAGGTTGCGCTTGTCCTTCAGCCAGTTGAACACGGACTCGGCGGATTCCGACGCGTAACGCCCGAAAACGTCCTCACGGTTGGTAGTCTGGGGCAGGTCGCGCCCCTTTTTCAGCAGGGAGATGAACTCCTCAGCTATGGAGAATTCACCGCGGTCCAGGTTTTCCATTATTACGGCACACGCCTCGGGAAACTTCTGGAAGATCTCCTTATCCTTGTTCAGGCTGTCCCGGATGATCTGGATCCGCTTCATCTTCGAGTCCTCGATGCGCTGAAGGATCCCCTCTATCACGTGCTCACTGTGCATGTACAGCAGGAGTTTACCGGTATCGAGGGCGTCTATCGATGTCCTGAACTCTTCATAGTCATTACTGGTCACGATGTTGTAATGCAGCGCCTTGAGAGACTCCTTTCTTACGCTCTTGATTCTATTGTCCAGCCTGCTCTTGAATTTGGACTCTGCCTCGTCGTATTCGTCTTCGAGGATTTCGAGAAGGCCACGATTGAAGACTTCGTTATACTTGAAGAATTCGAGCATGCGTTTGGCGGATGCGATGTTCCCATTCTGGCAGTGCCCCCTAAAGGCCATGAGGTTGTCCGGTTTCGTATCGGCCAACTGCATGAGTTGTTCGAGCAGTTCGCCGTACGAGCAGTTTATGCGCGCCCACTGTTCGTCAAATTCGATATCCGTCACGAACAACAGGCTGTGGTGCAGCGAATATGCGAAGGGAACCGGGCTGGCATATTCCGCGCACAACGGATCGAAAAGCTTGTTTAGGTCCAGAAGAGATCTTTTCAGACTGTGGGCTGCCCCCTGGCACATGATCTCGGGATGCTGAGCGATGAACCTGTCCACCTGCACGATTGCCGTTGCCAAGTGCTTTAGGAGATCGATGCGGCACGACTCCGCCCTTTTTTGCTCCTTGTGAGAAAAACTGACGGTGTTGGTGCTGATGAGGTCGATCCATTCCTTCACCAATTCAAGCATTTCCAGGGTTCGCGAGACGATGCTGTTCAGGGCACGCGCCTCAATGGGACGGAGCTTGGCGTTTCTGCCTCGCAGATCCTGATCCGTCCGGTATACCTGCTCGCGGATGTACCCCTGGTTGGACCACTGCTTGATCCCCGACCTGACATTCTCAATGTTGTCCAGCCGGTTGTTTATCACGTCGTCCAGCAGGCTCCCGAAGGGGTGGTCAGAGTCCTGCCAGGCTCTCCATACGTTGGTGGTCGGCGCATAGATTATGCTCGAGTGGCGGTTGGTCTCCCGCATCGATTTGCAATGGTCCACATGCGAGCGGAGGTTTTGTTCCCATGCGACGTGCTCGCGCATCCCCTTGAGAATAGTAGGGTTGAGATCGATGTCGATGTGGGTGTAATTTATTATCGCCTTGCGCAAGTCTTCCAGCGCGGGGAGATCGCTGTTCGGATTAAGGTTCAGGAGCAGCTCATTGAAGTTAGTCTGCCGTGCCAACAGGGTTGGCCGTAGTGCCAGGCCAAAAGCCAGGAGATTCAACCCAACCGAATTGTGCCCGCTGTTGCTGTCGCTCGAAAGCAGCAGGCCGATGCTGTTGCCGCAAACCGTGGCTGTTTCAGCTAGGTCCCCGTACTGCGATGAGATGCAGGGACTCAGAATCATCCCTTTGATGATTTCCGACGGGACGCTTGCGATTGTCCCGATCCCCTGCTCCTCAAGGCAGAGACTAACATGATAGGCAAGGCTCAAACGATCATCCTGGAGCAGCTTCCAAAGCAGGCCCGATTCGCGGGTCTGCTCCGACAAGTCAAGGTTCGGCCTGGTGGGCTCCTGGGTGGCGCAAGTGGGTTCGATAGTGGCTTGCCATACCATGACGGGCGCTTCACGGTTATCCTTTATACCGGGCTCCGAGGGCTCTTCCAGCGAAGGCGCGCCGATGGCTGCTTCGCCGCCTGCCACCTCTGCCGCCACCTCTGCCGCCACCTCTGCCGCCACTTCTGCCGCCACCTCTGACGATGCCCCAGCCGTCACTCCGGCCGTCACTCCGGCGCAAGCAACGGCCCTCATCTCAGCGTGGAACTCCGGCTCACCTACTGCTATGGCTGCCTCCTCCAGGCAGACACTAACGAGGTCAGGACGCCACGAATCGGTGGCGGCATCCATCGCAGCGGCCCCGAGAATGGCTGCGGCCCCGGCTCCTGATGGCCCCCCGCATTCCTGGACATTTGGCTCCTGCTCAGCGAGGGGATCGATTAGGACGGGGCCTCGCTGGGGTTCGGCAGCATCGGCGCAGAACTCCAAGTGATGACTCTCCACTTCGCAGATCAGTTTTGCCAGACTTGAGAGAGAGCTTTCCAGTGAATTAATGAATTCATCAAGATAGGAATCGGTTAGGGTCAAAGACCATTCTACCCACTCCAACGGGCTAAGTTCGCTGCAGCGGGGCAACTCCAGTGCGTTACCGGCAGTCACTGCAGCGGCCAGCTGCTCGCAGGCCCCCGCCTTCAGCGCCTCCCACCTGGTGCGCGTCGACTGTGATTTGTGCACGATTCTGCAGCTGGCCAGAAGCTGTCCTAGCTCTCGATAAAAACCGGACAACTTCCCCAGAGTCTGTAACGAGGACTTCCTCTCGCTGATCCTTTCCATGAGATTGCTGAATTCTTCACGGCTCTGCCATGCGCAGGGATCAACACCCACTTCCTGGGAAATCTCCAGTGTCTTGCTACGCAAGGTTTTTCCCGACTCGAAAGCCTGCCGCAATGTCTGAAGCAGGGCCTCAATATCGATTGCTATCCCAAGGGCCAATTTTTTTAGGTCAGGATCGACTTTTTGCGGCAGCTCGGCCAATGCATCGAAAATACTTTCAAGCTCCAGTTCGTCACCTGCCGCGCTGGCCTCCCCGGCAGTCTTGGGGAGAAGCGTTCCTGGCTCGCCTGCACTCCAGGCTGCATCAACTTCCTCCGTTTCCTCGGGCAGGCAGCTGTCATCGCCCCAGTCGGAAAGCCTTTTACCGACAGTGGCGCAGAAAAGATCGAGGAAGGGGTTTTTCTTGTTGCCTTCCCGGAAACTGGCAAGTAGATTGTCCCTGTCGGATGATCCATTTCCGCTTACCTCTTGCTTTAGCTGCAGCAGCCTGTCTTTCAGTTCCGTATTATAATAATAAAAGAAATTGGATAGCCTGTATTGGGCGAATTCGCCGTCCCTAATATCAAAAAAAACCTTGTCAAGTTGAATCGATTTGACCTCTCGCTTGGCAATGGTAAGGGCCCTGAAACCCGAGGTGATCCCTGCAAAGTCCATCCATTCCTTGAATCTGTTAGGTTCTTCCTTGAAAATACACTTACAGAAAACCTTCTTCTCCTTTTCTGCCAGTTCATTCCAATTTTTCACGATCTTGTCAGTTATTTGCACGAAACCTCCATAATTTAAGCATATCTTTAATACTGCGGGAAGCTATTAGCAAACAAGGTGCCGACGCATACTTGGGGAAAATTAGTACCATTGCTTTACCCCCCTTGCTATTCACCCTGCTCTGAACGAGGAACCGCCAGCGCGGCACCTCCCACATCCAGCGTCCTATCCGCGATATTTATTTACTGCATCCTTCATTTCCCCTAGCACTTTTACACGCATCCACTCTGGCTCTAGCACTACCACTTGCGATCCGTGTTTGAGTATCTCCATCATGATCTCAGCCTCGTGGGAGACCGGGACAGTCAAAACCAGCGATCCGTCCGCCTCGATCACCTCGCCCTGCCCATCGTGCCAAAGTTCCCCTTTCACCCAACGTGAACGCTCAGGGGTGAATCGGAGCACCACGTTGAAAATCTCCCTGTTCTGGAAGATGCCGAATGAGTTTTCCAGATAGGGCCGCCACTCCTCGCCCGGTCTAAACTGAAATGCCGCGCCATCTACCTGGGTGAGCGTCATCCGCCCCAGCATGAAGTCGCGCCAGGCTCCACGCAAATGACAGTAGGCGATCAAGTGCCAATTCCCCATGTAGTTCACCATATGGTGCGGTTCCACGGTGCGCATGGTACAATCACTGGCGGTAGGCGAGTAGTAGCAAAAGGTGAGGAGTTTCCCCTGCAAAAGGGCGGAAGTGACGATCTTGAAGGTGAGCGGATCGGTTGGGCTGATCCCCTTCCAGCGAAAGGAGAAGGCATCCTCAGGCTTGGCTCGCCCCGGCAGGTTGGCCGCCAGCAAAGACCCCAGGCGTTGGGAGATGTGCTCCAGGTCATCAGCCAGGGATCCGGCCGACGCCTCGGTAATTAGTTTTCGGGATATGAGCAGGGCAAGAAGTTCGGCTTCGGTGATGCGGGCCACGGGCAACTGGTAGCTGGAGTCGGTGTAGACGTACCCTTTGCGGGTGAGCAGGTAGGCAAGTGGCGCCTGCAGGCGATCGCGGAAGTAGTCGATGGAACGCTGGGCTGTCTTGGTACTGATCTCGAACTTGGCTGCCAGCTTGAAAGCGTTGGGGTGGTGGCCGTGCCTGGTTTCGTTGTCGAACCAGATGAAGCGTTCCAGGAACAGCTGCTCGCCCACACATACCCCCATTCCACCGCTTCATTAAGATTAAAGGCCGCCAAAACATACACCCAAAAAACTGGGACGTCAACGAGGGAATACGATCGCTGAAGAATTAAAATTGCGGTATAACTCTTTCGATTTATTGCAACTTAGGCTGGCGCGCCATGTACCTCCTTTTCGGCATTCTCAGTAGCTACTTTAATGATGGTTCGGCCTAATCGTTTCTCCGTCCCTCTTTTGCCATTATCACCACCCGGATGTTGCCGGCCAGTTCGTCGTCTATCAAAATGCCTGTGATGATGTTGGCTTCCTCATCGACTGCTTCGTGCACGAGAACTGCCGCCTCGTCGAATTGATCCATGGTCATGCTGGTGGAGCCGCAGACGGCGACCAGCACCCCAGGACTTCGCCCCGGCTCCATGCCCTGGCGACTGAGAGCCTGTAACGACTTCCGGGCCGCCTCGCGGGCGTTTTGAGATATCCCGACCCCGACATAGGCGCCGCTGCCCCCCTCGCTCATGATCGCCTTTATGTCGGCGTAATCCAGACAGATGATCCCGTTCTCTATAGTCATCCTGGCAATTGTAGTGGCGACCAGACGCACCAGGTACTCTTCCAGAGCGCCGACTGTTACGACCTGCGGGGCGGAATCGTCCAGGGCCGAGAGACTCTCGCCGGAAACCTGGAAAAGGGCATCCACGCAGCAGCGCAACGCTTTAATGCTCTCGAAGACTGGGCCGGACCGCAAGACGGAGGACTTGGCAACCAGGGCTATGGAAACCTGGCAGGACGCCGACTTCATCGCCAGGGCGGCATACTGTGCAGCACGCACGGCCGCAGCGCCGTCTTCCAGGCCGCTTACGATTATGAGCATGTCGCTTTCCGCCACGGCGCTGCTGGATTCATCCAGAGGTGCGAGGGCGGACAGGCACTGAATGCTTGGCAACCTGCCGGCAATCCTGGCGGCGACCCGGTTCCCGACTTCCCCGGCAGGCACTACCAGCACCCTGGCGGCCTGATCTTCATCCATGGTAAACATCAAAAAGCCCCCTTATCTGGCTCCCACACCTGCTGGCGCATCAGCCACTGATTCAATAGATCGGCCAATGTGCCGGCAACATTCCTCAGCCGGTACTGCAACAGCGCGGTCCATCGCATCCTGCGGCAGCTCTTTCTGAAGGCGGCTTTTGCCTGCTCCGTTTTGCGCCGCTCGTGGAACAGTCGCCGCCCCGCGACCGGCCCCGGTTCCGTACCGGCCAGATGCGCCGCCCGCTCCTCGAGGTTTATGGTAAGCCACTGACAGGGGTGGCTTGACAGCATAAGTAGTGACTCCAGCACGCAAAAGTCCTTCCAGACTTTCTTGCCGTCTACCTCCTCTGTTGCCTCAAACCCCAAAGCGGTCCAGCGCTCGACCAGTGTTTCTGCGCCTTCAGGGTCCATGGCGCCGGCGTGGAACAGGTGCTTGTCAAAATAGACGCTTCCCCCGAGGGCGCGCCTGTGGTCGTACAGACACTTTTCCCATCCGCCGGGGTACAATTTTCTGATTTTGGCGACCGGCACTATGAAATCTATGAATACCAAGTTGATGGCCATTGTTTGTTCCTTACCTGCATCTGCGGTGGTTTCCCCCGCACCGGCGGCGCTTTCCCCCTCCCCTGCCCTCCCCCTCCGGGAGAAGGAGTTCTTGGCACCCTGTTCCCGGACCAAGGAGGTTCGAAGATTGGGATCTTCAGATCGCGGGAACTTCGTCAATGTTCTCCTGGATGAATAGCTCGCCGCTGTCAAGATCGAGGGCGACGAGGTTTCCCTTGCCTAGGAACCCGGTGTAGACGCAGCCGTTGTCGATCCGGAGGTGGTTTTTCCTGAGCGACTTCCTGATCTCCCTCAGCGTCCTGGTGCTGTGGCCGCTCACCAGCTTCCTGCCGCCGAGCTTTCCGATGTCCATTTTTCCGGTGCGGTCCCAGAGCATGTACTCCCGCTCCCCGGGCGTGCAAAGGTCTGGCAGGGTGCCGTCCATCCCGGCATGGACGAAGACGAAGCCCTCCGTGACATGGTGGAGCGGGAGGCTCTCCAGGAATTGCAAGTGTTCCTCCGGTATATCCTGGGGGTGCTCGACCCCGTAACTTTCAAGCGTAGCGTCACCGCCATTCTCCAACCACTCGAGCAGATCCTCGAATATCCCATTGTGCACCGCTAGGAGCATCATGTCCTCGTGGTTCCCGAGACAGCAGCGGATGTCGTGACCATCGGCTCGAAGACCGAGCACCGTCTCTACCACCCCCTTGCTGTCGGGGCCTCGATCTATCAGGTCACCTAGCAGAAACACGACGTCTCCTTGCTTCAGGGCAAGGAGCTCGAGAAGGCGCCTGAAGGTTTTGTTGCAGCCGTGGATGTCACCGATTGCGAAGCTCCGTTTGCTCATGCCGCCTCCAGGAGCACTCCTCCGACTTGAAGAAGTGAAGGCCTAACGATAAACCGGCAATGCGCCATTGAGCGTCGCATTGCCGGTTCATTTGCACTGGCGGTGAACTTTTCTGCACCTTCGATCGGCCAAAGGGGGCTCAGGATGGGCACCTATCCCCCCGCCCGATCAAACCCATTTCAGCACATGTGCCATGCCACCCAGGATTATTAGGACAGCCGCAGCGGAGCAACCGGCGCAAAGGGTCAAGCGCCTGATACGATGCAAAGTTTGTTGATGGAATCGAGCCAGCTCTTCCTGGACGGCCTTCTGAATCACCAGTTGATTGGCCATTTCCGCCATTTGCACGGATTGTTCCGCGATCCCGACTTCTGTCAACCGCAGTGCTTCCCGGTGTGCGGTGTCCTGCTCTGCCAGTTTGGTGCAAAGGTTGGCACCAAGCTCGTTCCCCTCGGCGGTCAGGCGTGCTTCGGTTTCGCACAGCCGTTGCTCCAGGGCCGACATGCCTTGACTGCCGGCTTGCCGCGCGAGTTCCTGCTCAGCGCGCAGTGCGGATTCGCTGGCGAGGAGTGCCTGTCTCGTCTCCTGGTCAAGCGCTGCCATCCCGTGTCGAATTTGTTCGGCATTTAGACGGATCTGGTCGTTCAACCCCGCCGACAGCGCTTCCAGCTGCGACGCCATCGCGCCGCAGGTAACCTCGAAGTCTTTAACGTGCGCCACGAACTGCTGAAGCATGCCCTCCCTGTTCCTTTGGCTCTCAGCACGCAGCGCGGATTCACTGGCGAGGAGCGCCTGTCTCGTCTCCTGCGTAAGCACAGCAATCCCCTGCCGGGTCTGCTCAGCGTTCACACGGGCCTGGTCATTCAACTCCACCGACAGGGTTTCCAGGTGCGACGCCATTGCGCCGCAGGCAACCTCAACCTCTTTTGCGTGTGCTGCGAACTGCTGGACCATGACTTCCCGGTCCGATTCGATTTCAGTGCGCAGCGCGGATTCACTAGCGCGGTAAGCCTGCCGCGTCTCCTTTTCAAGCGTCGCGATCCCGGACTGAGTCTGCTCGGCACTCAGGCGAATCTGGTCGTTGACCTGCACCGACAGGGTCTTCATCTGCGTCACCATTTTGCCGCAGGTCGCTCCGACCTCTTTAGCGCGCTCCTCGAATTCCTGAAGCATGCCTTCCTTGGTTGATTTGATTTCTTTGGCTACCTTGATCAGCTTTTGAGCGCCGTCTTCCGTCATCCCCTTCAGCTCAAAATACTCCCGAACCAGTTGCTCCAGTTTAGCCGACTGATCTGCCAGTACTTTATGCTGTTTCTGAAGCTCGCCGGCATGTTCGGCAATGCCGTCCGCCTGGGTTTTCAACTTGCCCTGCTGGTTATTCAGCAGCGTCTGCTGCTCGGTATGACCCTTGGATTGCACTATGCTGATCATCATCAGCTGGCCGATCGTCTTCGAGAACTCGGCTTGCACTTCGGTCGAATCGAGCTGCGCATCCCTCAGCTTGTCGTTGTGCCACCAGCGTTTCAACACATTTTGCTTTTCATACTCCGACTTGAAGGTTTTCAAATTATCAAGCTTCTTGTAGTTATCGCTGAAATTTTGATAGATGCCCCTTATATCCAACTGTGCCATAATTTCATTGCTGACTTCGATTTTAGCAAGCTCGTTAATTAGTTGTGACATTTAACACCCCCACACATTATAGTTAAATAGACTTAATGGCATTGCAAAGTTGAGTCTGCCATTCGATCTGAACACTCATGGTCTCAACCAACACGCTTCTGCTTTTGATCGAGGCACCGGCATCAAGGCAAGCCGTTTCCAAATGAAAAGAGGCCGTCGTATAGGTACCCCCTATCCGCCGATATTCATCGGCGGCAGCGTGGTACAGGCGCGAATTTTGGTACTGCAGATCGAGCCAGACCTGCATCCGGCCCACCACCTCGGACTGCGCTTCCGCATTGACCTCACAGGCCTGCAGCAATTCCGTTCCGGTCGAACTCAGCCAGTCAAAAATACGATCAATCCCGTAGACGACCAGCGCGCCTGCGATGCCGGTCATTATTGCGGTCATGCCCGTAGCCAAAACGTCCGCAATCGGGACCAGAATGGGGATGCTCACGATGAACCCCTTGACCGACTCCTCCAGCAGCATGCCGAGCCCGGTCGTCACGACTGCGGCGATGATCTTGGCGACCTGCCGCGCCACCTCCAGGGCCGGCATGCCCACGGGCGGATTCGCCAGCAACTTGATGGCTTGCCACAAGCTCTGGGTGCTCTCCCTGATCACGCTGACCATTTTCTTCGAGGTGGTGACAAGGTTATTGATCAGAAAGGTCAGGAGATTGCTGATGAAGCCTTGCACTCCCCCTTGGACCAGCGCCTCCAGTGCATCCTTCAACTTGTCCACCACCCGCTGCATCACACGCTTGAGGCTTTCAATGAACCGGTCGATCAGGTTCTTTTCGCTCTGGCGATCTTTCAGCAGGATTTTCAGCTCTGTGAAACTGCCGTGCACGAATTCATGCAGCAGTACTCCGAGGGCCTGACGCAGGGCATTGCGCCCGGCTTCTTTTGCGCCGGTGCTTAATAACTCCTTGCCGTGATACCTGAGCCGTTCCGAGGAGCCCGGAAGTTTCCTCCCGATGGATTTTCGCGCCTTGCCCAGGAGCGGAGCTATGCGGTTCTCGTCGAATCCATTCCCGGCTGACAGTGCTTCCTCGGGAGCCTTGCCGCCCTTGCTTCGGTTGATTGCGTGAGTCGTATAGTGCAGATTGTCCTTTACCGAACTGAGCGCCTTCCGCCCGGCCTTGTCCTTCATCCACCCGCCCAGTCCGTGGATTTCCTTGATCGGAATGAGATGATCCATTTCCGCATTCATCCCCTGCAGGCCATTGCATTTTACCCGCCTGGCCGGCTCCCGGCGGCCGGTGTATTGATCGACAAACGTTTGAGAACTCAATTTGCCATTTTTTCGGGCCTCATCCCTCTTCTCCTCCTTGGTTGCGTTATAGTCGTAGTCCTTCGAACGATCAAGCACTTCAGTCCCTTTGGCAAACACCCCCTGCTCGGCGTTGCGCTGGGTCGTTACATTCCCGCCCTTTACGTCGTCGAACATCTCCGGCGTGAGCCCGAAAGGCCCAATGATCTGCCGCAGCACCTCCTGCTGACAGTTCGTAAGCGATCACAGGGTACCTAGCGATTCCACTATTTCTCACTATAAGTCTGGCAAGTTACAGTACTATTTAGTATAATTACATCAGATACAGTGTCATTAAATCTGTTGATGTCATGTGAGGGCAACCATGTTAGATTCAAAGCTTCTTCCTGCTGACTTCAAAATTACCGAAGAAGATTTGAAAAATACCCC
>Ga0209123_1000377_pt1 | contig 61748 bp, 43 predicted proteins | sample BarGraIncu00431A_FD_184500 | JGI IMG/M metagenome (GOLD analysis project Ga0209123, IMG submission 184500) | Arctic peat soil microbial communities from Barrow, Alaska, USA - Barrow Graham LP Incubations 004-31A (SPAdes) (version 2) | ecosystem: Environmental > Terrestrial > Soil > Wetlands >... | reverse complement strand
TGGAAATAGTTACAGCCAGAAACTTATGGTAAAGTAACTAACTCATTGTGTTGTGCATATTCAAGTAATATGCACAATACAATCTCTCAAATAAAACTGGAAGATAGCTTAAATATGGGTCTTTATTGTTTTAAATGATTATCTGCAAAGTGTCCTATTATAAATTTTGCTTTTGAAATCAGGAGTATAAGAAACGGCAGTAATAAGTAATCTGTCGAAAATTTTATCTCCAAAGTATCTTCTATTAAATTTGTAACAGTACACATTTAGATAGTATTGTAAGTATTCGTTCTTTAGTTTATGATGCATGCATAAAAATAATCGTTTAGCGTTACTGATAGCGATATGAACCCAGGGTAATATTGTGGTTATCAAATCAGATTTTACAACAGCTGCTTTATGTGATTTGACATGCTTTTTTAATTTAGAATATGTTGTTGAGTCATCCGTAATTAATTCAGCGGATTTATCAACTTGCTCTTTGACAATATCTGTAATTGTATTGGATTTTAGGTCATTTATAACAATCATTTTAATATGGCTTACTCGTTTTGGTTTACGGCCTTTCTTTGGATTCTCTACAAAAGTACTTTCTGCCATAACAAGCACTTTGTTTTTGCATTGACTTCCACGTCCTCTTTTCAAGGGTTCATTCTTTTGTTCTAGAGGAATTTCTGTCGTAAAGAAACCTTCGTCAAGTTCCATTTGACCTGAGGGTTGATATTCGCTATCGCGTTTACCCATAACATCTCCAAGTTTGTTTATCATTTCCCAAATAGGTTGATAACGTTTATGTCCTAATTGACGACGTAATTCTTCTATTGAGAAAGATTTCTTGGTACATGTGAGCAAATGCATAGCAACGAACCAATACCGAAAAGGTAGCTTAGAATTTTGCATCACAGTCACTGAACGTAATGATTTACGATGATGACACTGTTTGCATTCATAAAAAAGTTTGTTTTCGTGCCAATAATGCTCAGTACAATTACATTTATTACAAATTATACCGATTTTGTCTCTTTGATCTTTAAATCTTAACCGACAAGCGTTCTCATCGGGAAATTGCTGAATGAAATCAAATATATTCATTGCTGTTTTTTGCTATAAATATAATGATTATCAACATTATAAACAAATATATTAATATAAATACTACTAATAAATACCGTTTTAATAACTCTAAATGAGTAGGAGTCTTTGCGGATAATCATATTAATTTAAATGCTTATTTCTAATTATTAATAGTTAAACAAAAATTATGAAAACGAAATCAACTTTTTTATTAAAAATGTTTGTAGTAGTGTTGCTGCTTATTGGAAGTGCACAACTATACAGTCAAACAACTGTTTCAACGCTCAGTACCGATCGTTTTGTTCAATTAAACGGTACTAAAATATTCCAGACGGGATATTATTCTGACGGACAATCTACATTAACGGCAATGAAATACGAAGCAGATCAGTTAGTAACTTAGAACCGTGCATAATAGTGCCTGAACGTAAAGAATGACGTTTATGACAAGATTTACATTCAAAATGCATGGAAGTCGGAAGCCATAAGTGTTTCGTATTGCCGCAATGTGTACATACAATACCGGATTTTATCCGCATCTCTTTGAATTTCTCGATACAAACAGCCTCACTTGGAAAATGTTTGTCAAAATCTAATAGTTTCATATAGTTATTGATTTGATTCTATAAAGATACAAAAAATATTGAGCTGTTGTGTTTATTGCGGATAATCATAAAATATATTTATTTCTCCAAACAAAATTGTTAATAATACAATAAATTAAATTAAAGAAAGTATGAAAAAATTATTGATTTTTAGTTTCATTATGCTATTGGCCATTTCTTTTGCATTTAGTCAAAATAATAGTTCAAGAAGAAATATTTCATCACAAACTATCATTCCTCCTATTAATAAATTGTTGGCTAATAAGCCACCAATGGGCTGGAATTCCTGGGATTGTTTAGGCTGGGCAGCAACAGAAGCTGATGTAAAAGCCAATGCTGATTATATGGCAAAAAACTTGAAGAGACTGGGATATGAATATATTATAATTGATCAGGGTTGGTTTGCCGATTCAATTGCTTCTGATTTTGAGGCCTTTGTTCACGAAAGAATGTCTGTTAAACCACATTACACAATGGATGAATTTGGACGGTTATTGCCAGATCCAATAAAGTATCCTTCTTCCAGGGGAGGAAAAGGGTTTAAACCACTTGCCGACTATGTACATAGCCTTGGTTTGAAATTTGGAGTTCACCTTCTTCGTGGAATACCTTGGGAAGCAGCTGAAAAGAATCTACGGATAAAAGGAACTGACTTTTGTGAAAAAGCGATTGCTCAACCTGATAAGGGCTGCGATTGGTATGATGGATTTTATGGAGTGGATATGACTAAACCCGGAGCGCAGGAGTATTATAATTCTATATTCAAATTGTTTGCCGAATGGGGTGTGGATTTTGTAAAAGCGGATGATCAGGTTGACGTTCCTGAATTGGAAGGAATTAGCAAAGCAGCAAGAAGTTGCGGTAGAGATATTGTTTTAAGTGTTGTCCCTTCAAGTGACATCCCAATCGAAGTTTTAAAGAAAAATGCACATATGGCCAGAACAGGTGCAGACTTTTGGGATGTCTGGCAAATGTTGAAGGTTGCATTTCCAGTTGCTGCCGATGTTGCAAAAGATTCTGGACCCGGATTCTGGATGGATTTAGATATGCTTCCTATTGGTAAAATTGGAAAGAAAATATCCTACAAAGGTCCTGAACCTCGAATTTCAAACTTTAATGAAAATGAATTACACTCTCTTTTGAGTTTAGTATACATTTCGCGCAGCCCACTTTTTATAGGCGGGTATCTTCCTGAAACTGATAAAACGACCTTCGACCTCATAACCAATGAGGAAGCATTGGCAGTTAACAGGACAGCAATCAATTCACGACAAATAAAATTTAAAAATGCTATTATTATTTGGGCTGCCGATATTCCAAATACAGATGATAAGTATTTGGCTTTATTCAACCAGTGGGAAAGCAAAGAACCTATTAATATTAAAGTAGCATTTGATAAGCTTGGGTTATCCCAGAATAGCAATTACAAAGTGCGAGATTTGTGGGCAAAGAAAGATTTGGGGACTTTTAAAACAGAATTTTCAGCCCCAATTGGTGCTCATGGTGCAGGTTTGTATAAAATTTCAAAATATTAAATAGAAGTAGCTTACTTACAAAGCTTCTGAAAAACAAAAATAGAACATTTACTCCAATAATTCATTATAAAAAGGATAAAAGTATTAGTCATTCAATGAAAAGTATTACAAGATATAATTCCAATTATATACTTTTGTGATATTAAATTAATTGTAATAGACTTTATTTCGATTAAAATTATATAGCGTTGACATTCAACGTAATTCTTAAATTATGGAGTCCACAAGCAATTTCCATAACTAAATCGTCGAAACCAATCTTGTGACATCTGAAACAATCTTTGATAATACAACATATTATTGCGCCTTCTATTGCATGTTCAAAAAGAAAAACATCTTCACATGATTAAACGATGTGTTTTATACGATATTCATTACGTTTTGGCAATTCTCAGAGTCTCTTTAAAGTTTTTCGAAGAATATTCAAATATCTTTCAATAAGTGAATCAACACATTAACCTTGGGTTGAGTCGTGTCGAATCTCGTTGCATGATTTTCTTGTAATGAATTTGTTTTCAAATAAATTGACAAAAACATTAGTTTATCAACTTTGGGTAAAATTAAATTAACTCTTGAATATGATTTTCTTTGACAAAGTTTTCAATCAATAGTGAGTAATTCGTTATGCTCAACACAATCTGCTCTTAAGTAGAACAATAAATAATTGAAGTCTTCCAATTTTAAGCTTGTGATACTTACAAACTGTACTGATCGTATTTTTATTCTTGTAGTATTTACCATCAAATCGAACCAGAAAGGATTAATGACCAAAACAATTCAGGAAGCAATTGATTCGTGTGCTGAGAGAGGTGGCGGGAAGGTCATTTTTCCTGCGGGAACATATCTCTGTGGAGGAATCCAACTAAAAAGCAATGTTTCCCTACACCTTGAAAAAGGAGCATTCCTTCAGGGAAGCAGTAAATATGCCGATTATGAGAATGATGCTTTTATCTTTGGAAAAGACCTTTCGAATATTGCTATCCAGGGAGTAGGGACTATTGATGGAGTGGATTGCCTGAATGCCTTAGGAGAGGAAGGGTTTCGCGGCCCTCATTGCATAAGGCTGGTCAATTGCAAGAATATTTTGTTTAAGGATTTTACGATTAAAAATTCGGCAAACTGGGCTTTTAATCTACGGTATTGTTCTTTTGGAAATGTGGAAAGAGTTTCGATTCGCGGTGGTCGCGATGGACTTCATACCCGGTTTTGCAGCAATTTCAAGGTTTCTGGTTGTGATTTTAGAACCGGCGATGATGCTTTTGCCGGAAACGACAACCAGAATTTCGTAGCAACTGACTGCAAAATAAATACTTCGTGCAATGGTTTCAGAATAGGATGTTACAACTTTACAGTAAAAAATTGCAAGCTTTGGGGACCCAGTGAATATATTCATAAATCACAGAAGCGAAATAATATGCTATCGGCTTTTGTGCATTTTTCGCCCAAAGACGAAAACCCGAAGCTGAAAAGCGGAAACTGGTTGATTGAAGATGTCACAGTGGAAAATGTCGATCAGTTTTATGTGTATAACTTCGAGGATGGTTTATGGCAAACCGGACAGCCGGTTACAACCGTAAAATTCGAAAGGATAAAGGCAGAAGGTTTTATTACGGGTTTTTTATGTATTTGGAGACAAGAGCAGAAAGTTCGATTTGAAGATAATTGATTCGTCATTCTCGAATCGGGAAGGATCAGAAATAAAAAATGATCTGTTTGAAGGGATTAAAACGAAATCGGAGGCGTTTTTTTATCCAACCGATTTTGGACAGATAGATTTTCAGAACGTTACACTTAAGAATGATCCTAAGACAATACAAATTTATTGTAAATCAGGCAATAAATTAAACCTCGCTGGTTTGCACGGTTATTCGCCGTTTTCAGCTGAATCATTTAAAAATATAATTCACTTAATCAAATAATTACATCAAACAATTACATGAAAAATTCAATTTTAGCGCTGCTATTTTTATTCCTTCCGCTTTCGGGAGTGTTCGCTCAAAAAACTCAAAATCTGGCGATGACGCCGCCCATGGGATGGAACAGCTGGAACAAATTCCACTGCGAAATTAATGAAACAATCATTAAGGAAATGGCCGATGCCATGGTTGGAACCGGCATGAAAAAACTTGGTTATGAATACATCGTTATTGACGATTGTTGGCAAATCTCACGTAAAGCTGATGGGACAATCATTGCTGATTCAACCCGATTTCCTTCAGGAATAAAAGCATTAGCTGATTATGTTCATTCTAAAGGGCTGAAGTTTGGAATATATTCATGTGCCGGGCGGCTAACTTGCCAGCAGCGTCCGGGCGGTCATGGTTATGAGAAAATTGATGCGAACACGTATGCAAAATGGGGAGTTGATTATCTGAAATATGACTGGTGTAGTTCAGAAGGCATTGATCCTGTAAAAGGTTATACTGATATGAGCGTTGCTCTTGCCCAAAGTGGTCGGCCTATTGTTTTTAGCATGTGCGAATGGGGAAATAGCCGACCATGGACATGGGCCAAAAATGTTGCACACCTTTGGAGGTCATCAGGCGACATCAATGATTGTTGGGAATGTGAAAACGGGGGTGAAATTGGATGGACACTAATTTTGGACAAACAGGAGGGGCTGGAGAAATTTGCTGGTCCTGGTCATTGGAACGATCCCGACATGCTTGAGGTTGGAAACGGAAAAATGACTTATAACGAGTATGTTGCCCATTTCAGTTTCTGGTGCTTACTTGCAGCTCCGCTCATGGCCGGTAACGACCTCCGTTCAATGGATGATCAAACTAAATCAATCCTTATTAATGCGAATGCAATAAAAATTGATCAGGATAAATTAGGAATTCAGGGGAGTAAAATTCTTGATGAAGGAGACTTCGAAATCTGGTCGAAAAGATTATCAGGTGGTGAAAGAGCTATGATATTCTTTAACCGAAACGAAAAGGAGAACACGTTTGCAATAAATTGGAAACAACTTGGAGTTAAACGCAACCACGATATTTTCGATATCTGGAAGTCTGCTAACGCAGGAAATACAAAATCAATTCAAGCATTAACTATTCCCGGCCATTCGGTTTTGTTTTACAGGTTAAAATAAAAATTTAGATATGAGATACTTACTTATTTTGTTAATTATGTCATTAATGACATTTAATTCATGTAGAAATTCGATACCTACGTATTCAAATTATGTCAAGCCTATGATAGGAACCTCTGGTCATGGTCATACTTTTCCCGGAGCTACCATTCCGTTTGGAATGGTTCAACTTAGTCCGGATACATACAACGAAGGTTGGGACTGGTGTTCGGGCTACCATTATTCAGATAACAGCATTATGGGTTTCAGTCATACCCATCTGAGCGGCACCGGTCTTGGCGAATTACTCGATGTTTTGATGATGCCAACAACGGGGCCCGTCAAGTTTGAACCTGCTGGTGGGTCGAATGGGAAGATTTCAAATTTGACCACAACGCTCAGGCAACCAATTCATTGGAAGAATACGTGAATTGGAGCCAAAAACGCCAGTCGGAAGGACTTTCCATAGCGTTGAAAAGCTGCAAAGATCGGTTTCCACGCTGCGGTGGTTTTATAATTTGGATGGGGCACGACGCTTTCCCATGTATGGTGAATGCCTCCATTATGGATTTTGATGGAAACCTGAAACCGGCAGCAATTTATGTAAGCAAAATATGAAAAGAGAAGAGCTCATGAAACTTAAAATTGTCTCCATTGCTTTTTCACTTGTAGTAAAAAAGTCTTTTATCTCTGAAAGTATTACTGTATCTTTGTGTCGCAGCATATTGTTTTGGTTTTGTTTAGCGACACAAAGTTACTGATTTTCAGCGACTTTACCAAACAAATATGCTGTTTTTTTGTTGTATATCAATCAATTAAATTACTTGCGAAAGTTCAGTAATTATTAAAAATAATCTATCACGAAAAATTCATTTTCAATTATTGTTTTTCTAATTAAAGCTTGATGAGGCTATTTTGATGCCATGATAATTGAAGTATTATGTCAGAACCTGAAATCAAAATAAACAACCACGATATATTAATATAAAAATGAAAAAAATGAAAGCAGTTATAGTAAAAAGTATTTTAATGCAAATGGTGTGCGTTTTTATTATTTCGCTGCCAGCGTATTCAGTAACCAGAGGTAAGAAATTAATTGAGAGCTCAATGCACATAGTTACTGCTCAGCAGTTAAGACGAAACCTCAAAGAAATGGAAAAATCTCCATTTGATGGACTTGTAGTTGCAATGCCTGTATTTGGAGCACCGACCGGGACACCCAATATGCCTTTAAGTCGAGCGTTTGAAAATAGAAAATGGGAGAAAGCATGGTTTAAGACGAGTATTGAGGATTTGAAAGTTTGCCGTTCGGATAAACTTACGGATATATTTCTTACACTTAATTCTAACCCTGGCAGTGTTGACTGGTTTGATGATGCAGGATGGAAGCAGATAATTGATCATTTCAGAATTGCTGCATGGGTAGCCAAGCAAAGTGGCGCAAAAGGTTTGATGTGGGACCCTGAACCTTATGATAAACCTCTCTACGCATTTGGATACACTGCACAAGCCAATTCCCGGAAGCATACATTTGCAGAATATTGTGTTAAAGCGAGAGAGCGCGGGCGTGAGTGTATGAAGGCAATGGCTGCTGAGTATCCTGACATGACAATTTTTGGATACTATCTTGAGTCTAGCATTTTAGGACTTAATCCGTGGCATAAATATTCAGCCGCAGAAGCTGTGGACCCAAAACTCAATTTAGTAAAAGACGGATGGTTTTCTCTGTATCCTGCATTTATTGATGGATGGTTTGATGCGCTTCCTCCAAAAATGAAGTTGGTCGATGGAGATGAACATGGATATTGGTATCCGGATGAGACAGGTTTTTTACGTTCGGTTGGTAGAATCAAAACAGATGGACAATTGCTGGTATCACCAGAGAACAGATCAAAGTATCGCAGTCAGGTTCAGGTCGGGTTTGGTTTATATATTGATAATTTGCTGCCTGGAAGCCGATGGGCGCCCGAAGGTAATCCTACAACCCCTGCCACCCTTGAAAAACGGCTTGGGTTTGCTCTCAATGCTGCTGATGAGTATGTATGGATATGGAATGAGGGAGGAACATTCTGGCCTAGAACAAAAGAGCCTGTTCAGATTATTGGTGCTCAGGGTGTTGTAGGTAAAACTGAAACTGTAGAAATTAAGAATTGGGAAGAAAAAATGCCAGGTATTACCCAAGCACTAATCAACGGCAAAGATCCCCAAGCAGCAGAAACCCGCAGGCTTGAAGCAGAACTTACTTCTAAAATAACCAATGGTAAAGCTGAAGAGATATCTAAAAAAGGTGATTTTTCAAATGGAATAGCTGGAGCAGAAGGCAATATTCTTCTTTCCGGTACAGTAAATGGCAGTGTTGATAAAAAATATCCAGTAAAAGCTGGGGAGAGGTATATTATTACTGCTAAGTCAAAAACAGTCGGTGAAGGTTTAGCTTCTATTAATGTTTCTTTTGAAGGTGCAACCAGCTCAAGCATTGGTTTATGGAAGGGATTACGCTTAGACCAGGAAAGATATTTCTATCAACCAAAAGATAATCCTCATTGGATGAGCGTGATAATGGAAGTTACAATTGACCCGGAAGTAGTTAGTATGAAAGTTAGCCCAACAGCAATATGCCAACGGGATTCTATGGATAAAATTTGGTTCGATGACATTCACATTTATCTGCTTAAAGAATAGGGCTATGCACATAACTCCAACCACAACTGTGGCTAGTGTTGAGAGTGTGAATCGTAAAGAACTGCCTGGTCTTCATTTGATGAGGTTATTTTGATGCCATGATAATTGAAGTATTATGTCAGAACCTGAAATCAAAATAAACAACTATAATATAAAGAAATATATTAATATAAGCTGTTTCGCATTTTAGTTGTTTGAGTATAAATTATTATAAATTAAAGATTACGGAAAAATGAAACGTATCGTATTTCTCATCATGTTTAGCATATTCTTTCTACAACAAGGTTTTTCGCAATTCGAAAACAATATTCTGAGCAAACCAGGTCATTTTGTATTGGGTTGTAATTATTGGGCATCAAATGCCGGAGTCAATATGTGGATCGATTGGCAGCCTGAAGTTATAGAAAAGGACTTTAAACGAATGAGCGATGCCGGAATTGAAGTTATCCGTGTTTTTCCAAATTGGCGAGATTTCCAACCTGTTACTGCTATACGTGCAGCAAATTCAACCACAATAGCTTATCGTTTTGGTGAAAATCCCCTTCCTGACGATCGGTTTGGAGAAGCTGGTGTTTCGGAAGAAATGGTGAACAGAATGAAATTAATGCTTGACTTAGGTGCGAAATATAATTTTAAATTCATTGTAAGTTTATTGACCGGACACATGAGTGGCAGAGTTTATATTCCACCAGCTTTTGATGGGCAAAACCCAATTACTGACCCAGTAGTCATTAAATGGGAATTGAAGTTTATAAAATGTTTGGTGAACGAATTAAAATATCATAAATCCATTGTAGGTTGGGGGTTGGGAAACGAAGCAAACTGTATGGCTGCCGATGATGTTACAAGTGATCAATCATACGTGTGGACTGCAAATGTATCCGATGCAATTCGATCATGCGACAATACCCGCCCGATATTATCAGATATGCACTCATTAGAACCGGAGCATTCCTTTTCGATATTTGAACAAGCCGAGCTTACCGATATACTTACTACACATCCATATCCGCTTTTCACACCATTTTGCGCATCTGACCCTATCAACACAATACGGCCAATAATACATGGTACTGCTGAGTCGAGAATGTATACCGATTTAGGCAATAAACCAACAATAGTAGAAGAAACTGGTACCTTAGGACCAATGTTAAGCAACGACAATATAGCAGCTGATTTTTTTCGGACCTGTATGTTCTCAATTTGGGCGAACGATTTTCATGGAGTGCTGTGGTGGTGCAACAGCGATTTTCCCAAAAGTCTCAAAAATATACCTTATGATAATGCAACGTTTGAAACAGAGTTGGGTTTATTTAAAGCCGATGGAACTCCTAAACCAATAGTAGAAGAAATTAAGAAATTCAAAAAATTTTACAGTTTATTTCCTTATCCAGATTTACCTAAAGTAAAATCGGATGCAGTATGCATTCTTTCAAATGAACAAGATCATTGGGCAAATGCATTCAGTGCTTTTATCCTTGGCAAGGAAGCTGGTTTTAATATAGAATTTCAATATTGCACACAAAAGCTTAAAGAATCTCAGTTATATCTTTTACCTGGACTTAGTTCCCCGGCACCATTTTTAAATTATAGGATGGAAGAGCTATTGTTGAGAATTAAGAAAGGAGCAACTCTTTATATGTCACTTGACAATGCATGGTTTGGTAATTTTGAAAACATGACAGGTTTACGTGTAAGTGTTCGCGAAACCCGAAATAATTCAATCTCCTTTACATTGGATAGTTCGAAGTTTACTATACCGGCAAGCATTCATTACCAACTTGATAATATCGGAGCAAAAATAATATCTGTGGAAGCTGATAACAATCCTGCTTTTACAGTATACAACTATGGAAAAGGTAAAATATATCTTCTAACAGCCCCATTAGAAGATTATTTATCAAAAACCGCTGGTAGCTTTTCTCCAACATCAAGCCCATATTGGAAAATTTACAGTGAAATAGGAAAAGAGGTTATAGCCTCGCATATAATTTCTAAAACACAACCATTGCTGGCCATTACTGAACATGAAGTTTCAAAGGATAAATATATAGCTATACTTATCAATATGTCACCCAGTAATTTGAAAGACAAATTAGTTATCAATAAAAGTTGGAATGTGAGCAAAGTATATTATGGCAAGATTCAATCGGAGTTACACAGACTATCAGTTGAATTACCCAAAAATGATGCAGTTGTTATTGAGTTAGTTAAAAATCAAGAATAAAAAAGCAATTTAATCTCTTTTGGGTAAATTCCCCGCCCCTTGGGGTGATTCTCTATCTTACATGGATAAATGGAACAATTAATACCCCGACCACTTCGGCGTGGGTAGTTTATTAATAGTATATTAGAGAAGCTACGCAAATACATTAATAAATCAAAAGGAAATATAACAATATAAATTTTATGTCTAAAAAACTAAATATGAAAACAAATATTGTAATTAATTTACTATTTTTTTTATTTTAAATAATGTTGTGGCTCAGCCGTTTGCCACATGGGACAAACAGTCACTAACACTTGACAATGGCGTTGCATGCAGGGTCATTCAGTTTGGAACAAACCAGAAAGGAATATTTTCAAACAGTTTTAAATTGAAAGATGACGACCAGGAATTTTTGGCTTCCGCTTCAGAAGAATTTTCGTTCAATCTGGATGGCAAAACCCTAACTGGAGCTGATAACTGGAAATTGGTTTCTATCTCAAACGCTTTAGATGAAAATGAAGGCAATGGCGCCGAGGTGATTTTAGAACTACCAAGACTGAAACTACAAATTAAGATCACGTGGTTGATGTACCCGAAACTCCCACTTATTCGGAAAAAGATCCTTTTTACTAATCTTTCAGAAAATGAAATGAAACTTGAGTCATTAGATATTGAGAGTGTTAAGTTTGCGAATTCAGAAACGGGTACTGAATGTTGGGTAATGCATGATTATGCGCGACAAAAGTCGTTGGGGCAGTTTATTGGAAATGAGTACGACCCAGTGGTTGTTGTACATAATATAAACCTGAACAGGGGCATGGTACTGGGAAATGAAGCCCCGGGTGTAATGAAAAGGACGACTGCTTTTCTAAAACCAGACCAGTTAACTGTTGGGCTTACACATGCCAACCAGAATTTTGGCTTCAGGAAATGGATAAATCCTGGTGAAACATGGGAAAGCACATGGGCTTTTTCTGCAATTTATGCAAATACTAATGATCCTTATAAGGTGATAAACGGACCTGTGAACGATTTTGTACGGAAATATATGGGTACACGGTTGAGCAAACTTGCTCAAAAACCGGTCTTTGTTTACAACACATGGGAGCCATTTAGCCACAATATCAATGAAAAACTAATACGGGAGTTGGCTGATGCTGCCTCTGAATGCGGAATAGAAGAGTTTGTCATCGATGATGGTTGGCAGTCGTCTTATGGTGATTGGGGAGTCGATTCAATTAAGTTCCCGAATGGATTGAAACCTGTATTCGATTACATCAAGTCGAAAGGAATGAAACCGGGACTTTGGATTAGTCTTGCATCTGCCGAATCGAACAGCAATGTTTACAAGGAGCATCCCGAATGGCTTGTGCGAAAAGCCGATGGATCTCCTATCAATCTTCACGAAGATAACGACAAAATATATGATTGGGATAGTTATTCAATGTGTATGACCACCGGCTGGTATGATTATATTAAAGGTGTGATCTTAAACCTAATCAAAGAAAATGGTTTGGAGTACATTAAAGGCGATTTTGCAGTTGTAACAGGTGCATATACGACGGATAAAACCCGTTCAGGATGTTATGCGTATGACCACTCGATGCACAAAGATCGCAACGAGTCGCTGTTGGAAATGTATCGGCGAACTTGGCAACTTTTCGATGATTTGCACAAGGAAGCTCCAAACCTGTTTATCGATTGCACATTTGAAACCATGGGAGCCTTACAGTTGATCGATTTGGATATGTGCAAACATGCCGAAGGAAACTGGCTTTCGAACTTTGTAGAAAAACCTCCCCTGGGAGCCATGCGTGTAAGGCAAATGTCCTGGTGGCGCTCCCCGGCAATTCCAGCTACGGCCATGGTTATCGGTAACCAACATTTAGATGACCCGGATTTCGAATTATCGTTAAAATCGCTGGTTGGTTCCTTGCCCATCATGCTGGGCGATCCACGCTTGTTAACCAAAGACCAGCGATCTCGGATGAAACAGTGGGCCGATTGGCTACGAAAGATGCAATCAAACCACGATTTTATGTCATTCCGTCAGGATCTGCCAGGTTTTGGTGAACCGATGGAAGGTTCATGGGACGGGTTTCAGCGCATCAATTCGGAAACTCATTCAGGTGGAATTGTTGGAATATTTAAACAAGGTTCCAAAGACGACTGTCGGCGTGTAACTGTGCAATCGCTTGATCCAGTAGCTGACTACCGGATATTATCGGCTCCTGAAGGCAAAGAAATCGGACAGATGACAGGCAAAAAAATTGGCAGAAAAAGGCTTCGAGGTTAAGCTGAACAAAGAATATGACGGGGCATTGTATGAAATTGTAAAAAAATAAATGCTCATGCATTTAAAATCAAACGTTTTACTGTTTTATTTTTTATCTTAACCAAAAATTCTAAATTTAAACTTGATATAAAACCCTTTGCGATAGATGAAAGACAATCATATATCTGCGACAACAACATCTAATAAAGTATTACAATAAATGATTACAATGTCAGATATACCTACTCCCATAGATGTAATAAAATTAGCATCAGACTTGGGTAAACCTATTTGGAATACGGAAGAACATGTTTATAAAGAAGGTTATGACTGTGAAATCAGTATGGTAGAGTCATTTAATAAAAATTTCATTGAAAGTGGTGTAACCAAGATTGTGAAATGGTACCCGGTTGCTTCCATTTATAGTATAGAGCCATTTCCTATAGAACCTGCCATGCTGGTTGCTCGCGAACCCTGGAGTGGAAATTATTACACTTTGCCTATATTTTGCGGATTCGCTCATTACGGACAATTTTGTAAGGTTGGATGTCAATATTTAAATGGTGCCTGTGGAAAACTTTCGGATGGGGGAACTTATGTTACCTTAAAGTCTCCGGTCAAAGATTACAGCATTATTGTTGAAACCAAGGATGCTAAAGCAAGTCATAAAATTACATTTAAAGTTAGTGACTTGTCTACCGGCAAACTTTGTGTATGGCGAAGCAATGCTCAGGAACAGTTTGTAAAGTTGAACAATATCATTCCTGTTAATGGTACCTTCGATATCATGTTGGATCCTCAATCTATTTATTCAATCTCAACAACCACAGGTCAACAGAAAGGATCGTTTGCTAATATTCCGGCTTCCAAACCATTTCCATTCCCTTATTACGAAATATTTATGAGTATAAGAACGCAAAGATCTGGGGGTATTTACCGCACTACACAGCAGATATCGCAGGAATATTTGAAATTGCAGATCGCCCTGACAAAAAAGGCAAATGTTTGCAACAAGTTGTAGAAGCAGGATCTCAAAGCTGGGCACCTGAATTGATGCCATACACTATCTTAGGAGATCGTAATTGGAAAGATTATGAAGTCAGTGCTGATGTGTGGTTGGGCCGGAATAATGGGTCGTGTTGCTGGCACAGGAAGTGGTTATGAATGCAAGCCAAAGGGATATTATATGAGTCTATCTGCAGATGGTACATGCTACTTGCATGTTTCGACTCAGAAAGAAAAGATTGAAATAGACTCTCTCCTGACGACAGAAAATGCATCGAATATTACTGCAAACCAATGGTATACGCTAATGCTCCGCTTTTCAGGATCTACCATTACAGGTTTTGTAGACAAAATTCAGATTTTGAATGCCACGGACTCCACGATAGCACAAGGTATGGTTGGTCTGGTTTCTGGAAGTAGAAATATGAAAAATAATATAGCAATGTTCGACAATCTTATGATAAAATCGGTAAATGGTACGCCTCCTAGTCCCAGTGGTTTTTCACAAAAACTTCATCCTATTTATAAACATATTTTAAAATAACGGATGTCTAACTCCATTAAAATGGTGTAAGTACTAGAAAGAATATAATGTCGTGTTTTAATTATTCCAAAAAACCGACCTCTCCCCCTGCCCTCTCCAACCTCAGTTATATTCATCCCGAAACTGAGAAGGGGTGATTCCTTTAATTTTTTTAAATTGTCTGTTAAAATTTGAAATATTTTCAAACCCAGAATTGTAAGCTACTTCTGATATATTTAACGAATTATCGATTAAAAGGTTACAGGCATAACCTACACGAATTTTCAATATGTATTCTTTAAAAGTCATTCGGTAATTTTTTTTGAAAGCCATACAAAAAGCAGTGTTTGACATTTTAGTATAACTTAATATCCCATCAATATTAGCATTTTTCTGGAAATTCTGAAGAATATATTGCATAGCTTTTTGCATGGGTGTATTTTCATTTGCATGAAAAGGCTCCATAAATCCAGGGCTACAAAGCAAAGTATAATCTTTTGATTCAGATAAAATTTTAAATATTGAAAATAACGAATACAATCTTTCTGAATTAGATAACTCAACAATATTTTTTACTAGCGGAATGAGCAATTTCTTTGTATTATTTGAAAATTTGATTCCTCGCGAAGCATCCTGTAAAAGCTTATTTAGTGCAGAATTTTCGGGAATTTCAAAAAAAATCTTTCCAAGAAAGTCATAAAGAAACTGAATAACGATTCCTTCACCCCTGAATCCTTCTGTTTCAGAATAAAAGGTTTTGTCGCATAACCATTCATGAGGCAAATAAGTACCTAATAATATCAAATCACCATCATCAAATCGAGCAATATGATCCCCAATCATTCTTTTCCCTTGACCCTTAGTAATATATACGAGTTCAAATTCCGGGTGATGATGCCATGGAGAAAATTCTTTATTTTCTTTAAAGACGATAAAAGACTTTTCGGGTTCTTTTAATAATCTAATATTTTCAATTTTCATGTATTATCAATTTTTAATTACTTACCAAGCTTCTGAAAAACAAAAATAGAACATTTACTCCAATAATTCATTATAAAAAGTATAAAAGTATTAGTCATTCAATGAAAAGTATTAAAAGATATAATTCCAATTATATACTTTTGTGATATTAAATTAATTGTAATAGACTTTATTTCGATTAAAATTATATAGCGTTGACATTCAACGTAATTCTTAAATTATGGAGTCCACAAGCAATTTCCATGACTAAATCGTCAAAACCGAACTTGTGGCATCTAAAACGATCTTTGACTGTTGCGACATCTTTTAGCACCACCAATAGCATGTTCTACAAGAACACGAAATGAAGAAATTGTGCGATTTGTTTCTTTTTGTTTTTCAGTAAGTTCCTTTCCTTTTGTTTTTTTTTGTTGGCATTTTCACGTTAATTCCATCGGGTAAATGACCCTGAAATCCCGTATCTTGCCACAAAGTAATACCTGATGGTAAATGTAAAGGCTGATTATCACAAATCTTTTTATCGTGAACGCTGCCTTCACATGTTCTACTAAGCCAGATTATTCGTCTATCTGGCAGGCTTAATAAGTTATTCTTTACGTTATGAGTTTTTTTTTACCGCTGTAGCAGGCTTTTTGAAGGTCGCTGGCTTGTGGTCGTTGAATTGGACGTTCAACTCCGTCAAGAAGAACATCCTCACATAATTTCAAAATGTATTAACTCTTGAATATGATTTTCGTTGACGAGGAAGCCCATCCAATGTGAAAAACTCATTATATTCGTCCCATTCTGCTTTAAAGTAGGGCAATAAAAAATTGGAATCTTCTACTTTTAAACCAGTGATACTAACAAACTTTATATGCCAAGAATCATTTTTTAGATAATAATTCACTACTATCCGAAACTTTAAAAATTAAAAATGCCTGAGAATCTCATATTTTTGTAGTCGATTCAAAACATACAGAAATAATGAAACTCCACAGGCGCAGCATAAATAATAAAAAACCAGTCATCCGACAAGTTTTAGATTTAATTCCAACATCTATACTTCGTAATTCGATTCGAAAATTTCATAGCGACAAAGGTTGCCATAAATACAAGACATACGATCAATTAGTGGCATTAAGTTTCGGACAGCTTGGAAAGTGCTATACTTTATCAGAAATAAGTGGCGGATTATCAATCAGTAGTACATTTATGATTGATTTAGGATTAAAGCAGAATCCAGTTAAATCAACCATGAGCGATGGCAATAAGAACAGAGATTATAGGGTGTTTGAAGATATTTATTATCAACTGATTAGGCATTACGGGCGGACATTAACTGACCTGCGAGAAAGAGCTGTAATTGAAGAAGTTAAAAATGAAACCATAAAACTGATTGATAGATCTACTGTGAGCCTGTGTTTGAATCTTTTTGACTGGGCAAAGTTTCGAACAGCTAAAGGCGGGTTAAAAATCCATAACGTTTGGGACGATACCTTGGGATTGCTGGACTACATCAATATCACTGATGCTAAGTTGCATTACAGCAGAGGATTAATCAGTCAAATTTTTCATAAAGGAACAATTGTAGTCGAAGATAGAGCTTACTTTGACTTCGAGTTGTTTAAAAGACGAAATGATGCCAAAAACATCTTTGTAACGCGTCTTAAAAGCAACATACTATACGAAAGTATCGAGGAGTTAGATTTGCCGGATGACAGAGACCAAAACATATTGAAAGATGAGTTGATAAAATTTACAAGTAAAGACGCTAAGTTGGCCGGACTTGAAGGTAAGATATTCAGGTTAGTAACTGTATATAAAGAAGATGAAAATAAGGTAATACACCTTATTACCAATAAAATAGATTGGCAAGCAATAACTATAGCCGACTTATATAAGAAACGTTGGGATATAGAGATATTTTTCAAGTTGATGAAACAAAATCTGCAAATTAAAACCTTTTTGGGAACAAGCGAGAATGCCGTAAAGTCCCAAATATATATTAGGCATTATATATGTTATATATTCTAGTCAATGTGCATTGTAAATTTATCATTTAAGATCAAGTAAAGCGCAATTGCTTTATGTAGTGGTAAAACAGCTAAATAAGTATCTAAAAGGACAAAAAAATAAAACATGAAGTATACTTATGAAATAAATTCAAAGAACCAAACGATTGATGTTATAACGATAGGTGATTTAATAACAGAAGAAGCTGTTGCAATGGGATTGAAAATTATGTTGAAAGCAAAAGAGCTGAAATTCAAAATAGTTTTCGATAATCGGCAGTCAAAAAACAGAATTTCAATTGGAGAAGCATATTGTTGGTTTTCAACTCATTTTGATAATATTGACACCGAATTAAGGTGTATACCAACAGCCTACATCGCAAATAAAGAAGATTGGGATTTCTATTCCTTCTTTGAATGTACCTGCAATAACAAAGGTATTCCAATAAGAGCGTTTCAGGAAGAAAATGCAGCTATGAAATGGCTTGAAAGTTTATGAAGAATTGCAAACAATTTGTATTTTTACTGAGTTGTGTGCTAAATGGACTTTAATATTATTTATCAATCATTCTGATTTTTAACAACTTCAAATAAAAATTCAGTATTCAACCAACTTATATAATGTCTATTGCAATGATAGTTTTTTTGCTTTTGGAGCTAATTCGTAGGGTATATTGCAAAAATAAAACGGCGTTTAGTAATTTCTGCGAGAAAGTACGGATATGTTTACTTCATTATTTGTCTTTTGACTACCTATGCAGCATTAACGGCAAAGTTCATAAAGTAAAAAAATTACCCGACAAAACATTATTCGACCTAGATAAATTCTGCATTCAGGCGGATTTATTTTCGTAAATAACTGAAATAAAGAAGTATAATTTTTTTAATTCAATTTTTAGTAAAACTTTCGTATGATAGTGATAATAATTCATCGTAGAGTCTTTTAAATACTCAATGGGCGATGAAAAAGCATCTAATTGCTTATGGTCAACGGACTTTTTATACATTTTGAGCGATTTTTTATACCGCTATAAATAATGAATAATAATGATATACGCAAATATTTCAAAGAACTTTTCAGGTAAATTTTTACCCTTTTATCAATTTCGTAATACACAATATTAATCAATTAATTGCCTATTTTGACTTTTCGGAGTGGACTCATTTATTTAAACACGAACATATAAACAATACTTAACATTCAAATTTATGAAACACAATAATAAAAACCTATCAGCTATCATTTTTGCCATTCTTATTACTTGCTTTTTAATCCCATTTACATCACTAAAAAGTGAGACAAAAAAATCAAGTTTAAAAATTGGAATTGCTGAAGTAAATTATACACCACCTGTAGGGGTGGCATTGGAAGGTAATTATCGTGGCAACGATTATGCATCACGCGGTGTACACGACTTCCTTTATGCGCGTGCTATTGTGGCATCAAATAAAAGTGAAAAGGTTGCAATCATTACTATCGACATTTGTTACCTCAAAAAAAATGCAGTAGATACCATGCGTAACTATATTGCCTCCAAAACGGGAATAAAACCCGGCAATATTATGATTAGCTGCTCGCACACGCACAGCGGACCTCAAGCGCTAATAGAGGATAGTATAACCAGAGTGTTTTTGAAAAAAGCTGCAGGGGCTGCAATTTTAGCTAACGAGCGTTTAAAACCAACCCAATTAGCCATAGGCCGAAGTAAAGAAGACCGCATTTCGCACAACCGCCGCATTAAATGCAAAGATGGATCCACGCACATGTGTTGGGAGAAATTCGAACCAGGCTTCGCCATTGGCCCTCTTGGCCCAATTGATCCGGAAGTAATAACACTATCGTTCAACCAGGATGGCAAAGAAGTTGGTGCATTAGTAAACTTTGCTTGCCACGCAACCACGTTAACAGGTAATAACTGGTTATATACTGCTGATTATCCCGGATATATGGTAGAGTCGATAAAACGGGTGAAAGGAAAAGATTATATGCCAATGTTTATGAATGGTGCCTGTGGTAACGTTACCCAGGTTGATTATCGCATTGGTTTTCCCGACACCTACCAGGAATGTCAACGTATTGGCTACATGCTTGGTGTTGCTGCATTGGATGCATTACGAAACGAAACGATTATTAGCGGAAATGAAATTGCTGTTTCGCAAGAAAAAGTTCCCGTTGGTTTTTTAGATATTACACCAGAACAGCTTGAATGGGCTAAAAAAGTAATAAAAAAGGTTGCAAAAGAAGGCATGCCTCCAGCACAAGCCGATGGGATTCCCGATGCTGTTTATGCGAAAAAATGGATTGAAATGAGTAACATTCAGGATAAGACAGATACGTTAGAAGTGCAGGTTATTCGCATTGGCGATGTCGCTTTTGTAGCACTTCCGGGCGAAATGTTTACAGAATTTGGGTTAGATATTAAAGCACGTTCGGTTTGTAAAAACACTATTGTTACAGGCTTAACAAACGATCATGCAGAGTATTTTCCCACAAAAATATCTTTTACACAAGGTTTAGAAGGATATACCCCAATGATTACCGGCTACGAAACAACCCCCGGAACAACATTATATGATATAGGATCTGGTGAAAAATTGGCTGAATCGGCAATAAAACAACTAAACAACTTATTTAGAATAAAATAATCTTTCATTTTCAAACTAGAGAAATATTAAACAACAAAAATAAAAATTATGTCAGAAAAATTAGCAATTAACGGCGGACCAAAAACAGTTACAAGTGAGAAAATAAATTGGCCACAATTTGATGAAAACACAATTAAAGCAGTTGAAAATGTATTACGGTCAGGGAAAGTAAATTACTGGACTGGTAAAAAAGGGATGGAATTCGAAGAAAAGTTTGCCAAATGGCAAGGTAGTAAATATGCAATTTCGGTTGCAACTGGTACTGCAGCTTTGCACGTTGGATTAACCGCTATGGGCATTGGCCCGGGTGATGAAGTAATCGTACCAAGCTACACTTTTATAGCTTCAAGTTTCTCTATCCTTCAAGCCGGAGCCATTCCACGTTTTGCCGATGTGAATTTAGATGACCACTGCATTAGTGTTGAGTCTGCTGAAAAATTGGTAAACGAAAGAACAAAGGCAATTATGGCCGTTCATTTATATGGTAATGTTTGCGATATGGACAAAATTACTGTTTTTGCAAAGAAACATAATTTGAAAGTAATTGAAGACAATGCCGAAGCATTTGGTGGTGAATATAAAGGCAAAAAAACGGGAACATTGGGTGATATAGCAGGTTGTAGTTTCTGCCAAAGCAAAACCTTTACAACCGGTGGTGAAGGTGGTATGGTAACTACTGATAACGAAGATTATGCATGGATTGCCCGTAGTTTCAGGGATCATGGCTACGATGTTAAAAGTCGTCTTTCTTTACTTGAATTAGAACAGAAGCTTACTTACATTCATAATATGGTAGGGTTCAATTATCGAATGACCGAAATGCAATCAGCAATGGGAGTTTGCGAATTGGAACGTATGGAAACATGGAATATGCCAAACCGTCGAAGAAATGCTCACATTATTATTGATAAGATAAAAGATTTACCAGCAGTTCTTTATACTCCAATCGATACACCTGAAAGAAGAAATGGATTTTTTGTCATGGCATTTACACTGGATATTGAGAATATGAATTGTGATATCCAAGAATTTGTAAATGCTTGTGGAGCAGAAGGAGCAATGGTATGGAAAGTTTTCTGGCCTCAATGCCATGTGGAACAAGCATTCCAAAAACATCTTGCTTTTGGTAACACCGGTTTTCCATTCACATCAAAAGAATATACCAATCCCGAAAGTGCTGATTACTCTAAAGTGGAAGTTCCAAATGCAAAATGGCACGAAACACACACATTCACCTGTTTTGCATATCCAACTTATACCGTTGAGAATTGTGAACAAATTGGCGACGCTTTACGCAAAGTAATTCTTCATTATTCAAAATAAGTTATTAAGTATGTCTGAAAAAAAAATAAAGTGGGGCGTAATAGGCTCTGGAGGTATTGCACAACGAAGAACAATTCCGGAAGGAATTGTTCTTGCAAAAAACGCCGATCTAATTGCAGTTTATGATATAGATCCTGAAGTAAATATAACTGTTGCTCAAAAATTTAATGCCAAAGCTGTAAATAGCATTCAGGAATTAATTAAAAGTGATATTGATGTTGTTTATATAGCATCTCCTGTAAGTCTTCATTTGGAACATGCTATTGCTTGTGCCAAAGGGAAAAAACATGTTTTCTGCGAAAAACCGCTTGGCATGACTGTCGAGGAAGCAGAAAAAATGATTGAAGTTTGTAAACAGGAAGGTGTATATTTAGGAACTGGTTTAATGATGCGCTTTTTGTCACAACATCAAGCCGCTTTGAAATTGATTCAGGATGGTAAATTGGGAAAGCCGGTATTTGGAAGAGCTCAATTATCATGTTGGTATCCACCTATTGAAGGATCCTGGAGACAAAATCCTGCTATTGGTGGTGGTGGTTCACTATCGGATATGGGAAGTCATTGCATCGACTTACTTGAGATGTTTTTTGGCAAAGTAAAAACTGTAAATTGTTTTATCAACAACACTGTTCATTCCTATAAATCAGAAGATAGTGCTATTGTATCGTTAAGCTTTGAAAACGGTGCACTGGCAACAGTTGACTCTTGTTTTTGTATTCCTGATAACAGTAGTAAAAATATACTTGAACTTTATGGTTCAAAAGGCAGCATTCTGGCTAAAGGAACAATAGGACAAGGCTCTGAAGGTGAAATGATAGCATATTTGGAAGATTTTTCAGCAAGTTATGATGCTAATCAACAAAGAACCACAGGAGATGGTTTACAAATCAATCCAACTCCAGTTAATACCTATTTAGCCGAAATAGAGGAATTTAGCAATGCGATTATCGAGAAACGTAAACCAACAAATAATGCTGAAATTGGTCTTCAAAGCCAAAAAGTATTGACAGCTTGTTATTCCTCTGCCAAAACAGGAAAAGCTATTAATTTATAAGTGGTAGTTTGTAGTTGTTAGTTACATGTAATTTAATATTGAGGTTTAAAATTACCAATTTATTGCTACTAACTGCCCACTTATTTCTAAATACAAAAATATGCAAAAAATTGCTTTAGGTATATTTGCACATCCCGATGATGCTGAAATTTTATGTGCAGGTACATTATCATTACTGAAAAACGCAGGATGGTCCATTCATATAGCTTCAATGGCACCCGGTGACAAAGGGACTGCTGAATATAATCGGGAAGATATAACCAGAATCAGAAAAGCTGAAGCGGCTAATGCAGCCAAAGTACTGGGAGCTAATTATCATTGCCTGGATTCTGAAGATGTTTATATCATGTATGATCGTGAATCCATCAAGAAAACAACATCGCTTCTACGTAAAATTAAACCATCTATTGTATTTACTCACAATCCAACTGATTACATGATTGATCATGAAACAACCAGTAAGATTGTGCAAACAGCTTGTTTTTCAACCGGAATTATGAATCTGGAAATTAACGAACCAATATATGAACCATGTCCATATTTGTATTATGCTGATGCAATGGAAGCAAAAGATATTCTTGGTAGGCCCATTTTTACTACAATGTTTGTTGATGTCACTTCAGAAATTGAAATGAAGGAAAAAATGTTAATTTGCCATGCAAGCCAAAGAAACTGGTTAATGACTCACCATAAAATGGATGAATATATCCTTTCTATGAAACGATTTGGTGAGCAAAGAGGACAAGAAATTGGAGTACAATATGCTGAGGGATTTAGGCAACATTTAGGACATGGATATCAACAAAATAATATATTAGAAAGCATTCTTAAAAGAAATATTTACATTAAACAGAATTAATAAAAATACTATGGCACGAAAAATTAGCATGCTTGCCCCGGATTGGTGGGATTTTACAACTTTAGATACAGAGGTTTTGAACGATGCTGCAAAACTGACTGCAAATGATATGCTTCAATTGTCAAGAGATGGATTCAAAGTTGTGTTTTATGACACGTTAGAAGATTTTTATATGGCTGAAGCGTTAGAATATATTACTACATGGAAACAAGCAACTTCAAGCCACCCTGTAGGCATCTGTGGTCCAGTCGGGCCAACAGAACAATTGCCCTTGGTAGCACGACTAGTCAACGAATTGCAATTAGATTTGAAAAATGCTCATTTTTGGGGCATGGACGAATGGTATGTTGGCGGAAAGGAATTACCTGCGACACATCCACTTTCATTTGAAAGAGCTGATAGAGAACTTTGTTTCGACCGCATTAAGCCGGAATTTAGCATGCCAGATGCCAATATGCATTTTCCTAAAGCAGATACAAGTGAATACATTAAAAGTTGGGAGAGTGGAGTCCGTTGTGCCGTAATGCAGGGTGGACAAGGTGATACCAAACATTGGGCATTTAATGACCCTGTAAAGCGAGAAGGTAAATTTAAAGATATTCCACCAACCCCTGAAGAATTTTGTAAATTAACAACCAGAGTTGTAGACTTACATCCAATTACCTGCATGCAAAATGCTCGAACCAGTGGAGGCGGAGTTGTTACAGACATCCCAATGCAAGCATTAACAGTTGGACCAGTTCAAACATGGAAAGCTGAAAAAGTGTCGATTTGGCAAGCAGGAACACATGATAATGCTTTTGGACAACGCCTTACAGCATTCATGATTAGCAAAGGGATAAAAGATAGTGCCGTACCAATGTCTTTATTGGCGGATCATCCTAATGTCCAATTTAATTATTTTCGTGGTGGTTTTGGGGTTTGTGCAACTGAAATGCATTGATTTTTAGATAAATAAATATTGAGGTCTTCGTAGTGGTTTAGTTAGAATGATTTTAGTTATTTTGTTTAGAAATTTTTTAGATTCATGTGCAGTTTGTTAGCTCAGCTTAAAACTGAACTAACAAATTTGCTATTTAACAGAGTAATAAACTTAGATTATAGAAATATAAAAAGTTCTAAAAATTATGCATAATAAATATATTTTGAAAAAGTCATTTTTTATTTTAAGTGCTATTTTTATTTTAAATAGTTGTTCATTACAAAAACAATTTAATTCGAAACGAACTTCAGTTTATTATGTTGCAAGACAAAATAAACCAATAATGATTGATTCTAATTGGAATAAATCTGAATGGAAAGTAATTAAATCGTTAAATATATCCAATGTATTAGGATTAAAACCTAAATTTAATCCTATTACAAATGTAAAATTATCTTATGATTTTAAAAATCTGTATTTAATTTATCAGATTAAAGATAAATTTGTAAAATGCTTAAAAACAGAATTAAATACTTATGTTTACGACGATGCAGCAGTGGAAATCTTTTTTGCACCTGACGAAAAAAATCCACTTAAGTACTTTAATTTAGAAATGAATTGTGGTGGGACTGCATTAATGTGGTATGTTACAATACCTCGAAAGGAACATGAAGCTCTTGAAATTGATGATCTTAAAAAAATAGAAATTGCCCATTCACTACCGAAAGTAATCGAAAATGAAATTACTGATTCGATAACATGGACATTAGAATGTAAAATTCCACTTTCGGTACTTGAAAAATATGGAGTAGTTACCAAGCCCAAAAAAGGAGTTACTTGGCGTGCAAATTTTTATAAAATTGCTAATACAACTTCCAATCCACACTATATATCATGGTCATTAATTGAAAATGGCAAAATTGATTTTCATCAGCCTCAATATTTTGGGAAATTAATATTCCAATAAAAACAAAATCCGAAAATGAAAAAAACACAAGATAAAACAATTCAAACAGACGATACATCCGGTCCACATTTGCAGAGAGTCCTCGGATTGTGGGATTTAATATTTTACGGTATAATACTTATTCAACCCATAGCTGCAGTAGGTTTATTTGGAATTGCATCTAAAGGATCACATGGCCATATGGTCACTACCTTACTAATTGCAATGGTGGCAATGATGCTTACAGCCCGTTCCTATGGTCGAATGTCATCCCTCTACCCTTCTGCCGGTTCTGCCTATACTTATGTTGGAAAAGGATTAAATGTACATTTAGGTTTTTTGGCTGGTTGGGCAATGTTTCTTGACTATTTAATTGTACCAATAATAAATACTGTTTACGCATCATTAACACTACAAAGGCTAGTCCCATCAATACCTTTTAGCATTTGGGTTATTTTGTTTGTAGTCTTGATAACTTTCATGAATTTGTGGGGAATGCGCACAACAGCGGGTTCTAACAAACTTTTGCTAGGAGTAATGGTGGCAGTCATTTTTTTGTTTATTGTGTTGGCCACAAAATATATTTTACAACACACAGGTTATGCAGGATTATTCTCAATTAAACCATTTTACAACCCTGAGACTTTTAATATCAAGGCGATTATGACTACAACTTCTTTTGCAGTTCTTACTTACATAGGATTTGATGGAGTAACAACATTGGCCGAAGAAGTAAAAAATCCAAAGCGTAACATGTTAATTGCACCGGTTTTAGTATGCCTTTTTACAGGTCTTTTTAGTGGACTTCAAATTTATTTAGCTCAACAAGTTTGGCCTAATTACAATACTTTTCCAAATCTTGAAACTGCTTTTTTAGATGTTTCCGGAAGAGTTGGTGGCCCTTTTCTTTTTAATGCAATTGCTATTATTTTGTTTGTGGCATGCTTTGGAAGTGGTTTGGCTGGTCAGGTCGGAGCTGCACGTTTGCTTTTCGGAATGGGTAGAGATGGCGTTTTACCTAAAAAGATTTTTGGACATATTGATTCGAAAAGTAATACTCCAACATATAATATTTTAATTATGGGAGTTCTTACAATTGTAGGCTCTTTGCTATTAAGTTTTCAGGGTGCAGCTGAATTATTGAATTTTGGTGCATTTCTGGCATTTATGGGTGTAAATATTGCCACTTTCCGCCAATTTTATTTTCTTCGACCCAAAGGAGAAAAACGTAGTTTTATTTTTGATGCCATTGTACCTCTTTCAGGGTTTATTGTTTGTTTGCTTATTTGGTTAAGTTTGCCTACACCTGCAAAACTTTTAGGAGGTTCGTGGCTAATTATTGGTTTTATTTATTTGATAATACGTACAAAGTTTTTCAAGAAACAACCTGATATGTTTGATTTCAAAGAACTTTAAATGTAGAAAAATTAGAACGTATGAAATTATTTTTTAAAACAATATGAAAAAATCAGAAATTGAGAAATATATCGGAAATCAAGCTCAAATTGGAGGAACACGACATTATATTTTATCAGATGGATGGGGTCGCAATCTTAGAGCCATAGATATTAATTCTGGTAGTGGGTTGCAATATACAATTTTGCCTGACAGGGGAATGGATATTTCATTAGCCAGCTTTAAAGGAAATAATCTGGTATATTTAACATGTAATGGAGAAACGCATCCTGCTTTTTACGAGTCAGACAATTTCGGTTGGCTTCACACTTTTGGTGGTGGTTTACTAACAACATGTGGTTTGACACATTTAGGTCCACCATGCATTGATGATGGAGAAAATTTAGGTTTACATGGACGTTATTCAACTATCCCTGCCAAACAAGTAGTTGATCTTTCAGAATGGATAGATGATGAATACCATATAATAATAAGAGGAGTTATAGAAGATGCAGTACTGTTTGGTTATAAGCTGAGGTTAGTAAGAGAAATAAAAAGTGTAAGAGGCGAAAATTCTATTGAAATTACTGATACTGTGACAAATTTTGGCAGTAAACCAAGTCCGTACTCAATTTTATATCATTTTAATATTGGATATCCATTGTTAAGTGAGAACACTGTATTAAAAATCGATACAATAAAAACTGATGCATTAAACAAAGAAGGAGAATTAAATATTGATAATTTTAAATATTTTTCAAAACCCCAAAAAAAGTTCAATGAGCAATTATTTTGTCATACACTTAAATCCGATTTTTTGGGTTATTCTGAAGCACTTATTGAAAATAAAAAGCTTGGTATTTCATTTTCTTTAAAATATGATACTGCTAATTTACCATTATTAATGCAATGGAAAATGATGGGAGAAGGTGAATATGTTTTAGGGATTGAACCAAGCAATTCGATATTGGGAAGCAGAAAAGACTTAAAAGAAAAAAACATTTTAGCTTTTCTCAAGCCAAATGAAACAACTACGAATAGAATTAAAATATCGATTAATTCAATCTAATAAAATAGTCAATTTTTAAATCATGAATCATAGAAAGATACGAATATCAGGAGTAGGATGTGCCTTAGTCGATTTTGTATATACCCAAGCTAATTTTGATAGTCCTGAGTTTTCGAAATATTCGTCAAAAGAAGATGGAGATGGAGGATTAAGCCCCGGAAAATTAGTTTTTATTGATGAACTTGAAAGTTTCGCTAAAAAATCATATAATGAAATTCTTTTGGAGATTAATAAGGGAACATATCATAAGTACAATATTGGCGGACCTGCTTTAGTTTCTTTAATTCATGCTTCTCAATTACTTCCAGAAGATAAATTTGAAGTAAGTTTTTATGGTAGTGCAGGTACTGATAATATTTCTGATTTTATTTTTGATTTATTAAAACATATTCCACTTAATGTGGCTCATTACCTTAAAATAAGTGACAAACCTAGTCCATTTACTCATGTAATCTCTGATTCAAATTTTTCTAGTGGCGAAGGTGAACGTACTTTCGTCAATAACATAGGTGCTGCATGGGATTTTACACCTGAAATGTTGACTGAGGATTTCTTTAAATCTGAACTTGTTTGTTTTGGCGGAACAGCATTGGTACCAAACATTCATGACAACTTAACCTACTTGTTGGTAAAATCTAAGTTAAACAACAGCATAACCATAGTTAATACAGTTTTTGATTTTAGAAGTGAAAAAATTAATCCAACTAAACCATGGCCAATAGGTGATTCAAAAGAAAGTTTGAAACTAATAGATGTGTTAATAATGGATTGTGAAGAAGCCTTAAAAATAAGCGGAAAAGATAATTTACACGAAGCTGCTGTCTATTTTAAAGAAGCTGGAGTTTCATCATTTTTTATAACTAATGGAATAAAAGATGTAATTATATATTCCAATGGAAAATTATTTAATAAATATCAAATATCATATTTTCCTGTCTCTGATAAAATTATTAATGAATTGAAGGCAAATCCTAAACTTAAAGGAGATACAACAGGTTGTGGCGATAATTTCGTAGGTGGCATAATAACCAGTATTGCAAACCAGTATGAAAATACAGAAAGAGGAAAATTCAGCATTATTGATGCACTCACATTAGGTGTTGTATCTGGAGGTTTTGCTCGTTTCTATATTGGTGGAACATTTACTGAAACAAAAAAAGGTGAAAAGAAAGATAAAATTAAAGCTTACCAAACAACTTATTTAGCTCAGATTTCAAATGATTTAATATGTGTGTAAATAAAAAATTAGTCCTTTTTGGAGCTGGTAAAATTGGTAGATCGTTTATAGGACAGTTATTTAGTCGTGGGGGTTATGAAGTTGTTTTCGTTGATATATTCAAACCTATAATTGATGAATTAAATGTTCGAAAAAACTATAATGTTATTATTAAGTCTGAAAAAGAGGAAATTATAAATATAAAAAATGTCCGCGGCATATTAATCACAGATGAACAATTGGTTATAAATGAGTTCTCATCTTGTGATTTGGTTGCTGTTTCGATCGGACAAAATGGTTTACCGGCTATTATGCCATTAATTGCAAAGGGTTTGCGTGCAAGATATATACATAAACAATTCTCTCCTTTAGACATTATTATTGCTGAAAATTTGAGAAATGCATCAAATTATTTTCAAAATGAATTGTGTAAATATCTTCCTGATATATATCCATTTAACGATTTAGTTGGACTTGTCGAGACAAGTATTGGTAAAATGGTTCCAATTATGCGCCAAAAAGATATGGAATCTGACATTCTTCAAGTATTTGCAGAACCATATAATAACTTAATTCTGGATCGATTCGGTTTTAGAAATCCAATTCCACAAATTGAAGGATTGTCTCCTAAAGAAAATATGAAAGCATGGGTTGACCGAAAATTATTTATTCATAATCTCGGACATGCTACAACGGCATATATTGGATTTCTGTATAATCCCAAATTTATTTATCTTTATGAAGCACTCAATGTTCCAGAAATAATAAATACTGTCAGAGAAACAATGTTAGAGGCTGCAGTTATACTTTTAAATTTATATCCTAATGATTTTAGTTTAGAGGGATTAATTGAGCATATTGATGACTTGATATATAGATTTCAAAACAAAGCTCTGGGTGATACTATTTATAGAGTAGGTTGTGATCTAAAGCGGAAACTTAGTGCTGAAGATCGTCTGGCAGGTGTAATACATTCTGCATTAGAAGGAGACCTTCCATATAATAAAATACTATTTTCTTTAATCAGTGGATGCCATTTTAGAGCTTCGGATGAAATTGGTAATAGATTAAATACAGATATTCAATTTGAAAAGTTATACAAAAGTGGATTGAACAATGTTTTGACTCTAATTTGTGGTTTTGATGAAATTAAACATAAAGAATTATTTAAAACTGCTACCATTATTGATAAAGAATGTTTAAAAAATAATTCTAAATGATTAATTATCAAGAATAAATACTTAATAACTCGTATGCGAATAGCACTACGAGTTATTTTAATTCAATGAATTTATTAATCGTCTCATTTAAAAAGCATTTTCATTATTTAGTGTTTTATAAGGAAGTAAATACACTAAATAGTTTTGACTTGTCTTTCTCTAAATAATATTATTTTAGTCTAATATGGCTGTAGTTGTTATTCTGCCTAAACAAGGGCAATCGGTTGAAAGTTGTATCATCACCGAAATCAAAAAGAAAAAAGGTGATACGGTAAAAAAAGGCGAAATTTTATTTGCCTACGAAACGGATAAAGCCACTTTCGAAGAAGAATCGCCGGAAGATGGTGTCATTCTTGAAAGTTTTTATAACGAAGGTGATGAAGTGGCTGTTTTGTTGGACATGATGATTATTGGTCAACCCGGCGAAGATTATTCATCATTACTACAAGGTGGTGCAAGTGAAAAAGTGCAAGAGCAAAACAAGGAAGTTGAAACTGCAAAAAACTCACAATCTGAAACTCAGAATCCTCAACCAGCTACCCAATCAACCAATCAACTCATCAAACCATCAACATTTATCAGTCCCCGAGCTAAAAGTTTAGCGGGAAAAGAATCTGTTAATTCTAATACTATTGTTGGTTCCGGTCCAAAAGGTCGTATTATAGAAAAAGATGTCCTGGCAGCTCTGGAAAACCGACCCAAAATGACTCCTTTGGCAAAAAAAATCTCAGCCCAGGAAGGAATACAACCTCAAAATACAGGTTCAGGACTTGCAGGTACAGCCAAATCAACCGATTTGATGGCGCCGGAAAATGCAATTTATGGAATTGATTACGAAGATAAAAAACTTTCGAACATGCGTAAACTCATTGCTAAGGCAATGCATTCTTCACTTCAAAACTCCGCTCAACTGACTCACCATTTGGGAGCTGATGCACGCAGGATGATGGAACTTCGCAAGAAAGTTAAAAAAGCTATCGAAGCCGGCACACTTACGACCAATATCACCATTAACGACATGGTTTGTTGGGCTGTAATTATTGCCTTGAAGAAATTCCCTAATGTAAATTCTCATTTTCTGGGCGATTCAATGCGCTTGTTTAATAAGATTCACCTTGGTTTGGCGGTCGATACTGAACGCGGTTTGATGGTTCCTGCGGTACGGAATGCCGATGATTTATCAATCTTAGGTTTGGCAAATCAATTGAAAGAAGTAGCCAATAGTTGTAAAAAAGGTGCAATCGACCCAGAATTGCTTGCTGCCGAAGCGGCAACTTTTACCGTTTCTAACCTTGGAAATTACGGTGTTGAAATGTTTACTCCGGTAATCAATTTGCCACAATCAGCCATTTTGGGTGTGAATACCATTGTTCCTCGTCCGAAAGATTTGGGTGATGGCGTCTATGCATTTGTTCCCTATATCGGATTGAGTTTGACTTACGATCACCGTGCATTGGACGGGGGCGAAGCAACTCGCTTTTTGAAACAAATTGCTGTGGAAATTGAAACATTGGAATTGGATATTTTTTAGGACTAAGAGCTAAGAAGTAAGAGGCAAGTAATTCGTAAAAATTATTGTAAATTTGAAGCTTCTAATTCTTGAATTGTAAATCTTTAAATTGTAAATAAAAAAATGTTTGACTTAATTATAATCGGTGGTGGACCTGCCGGATACGTTGCTGCCGAAAGAGCAGGACACAAGGGACTTTCAGTAGTTCTTTTTGAAAAGAAAGCCATGGGAGGAGTTTGCCTTAACGAAGGTTGTATTCCGACCAAAACCATGCTTTACAGTGCCAAAACCTATGAAAGTGCTTTGCATGGAGATAAATACGGTATTTATGGCGACAATATCCGTTTCGATTACGGGAAAATTGTTGCCCGCAAAAACAAAGTGGTGAAAAAGCTGGTTGCCGGTGTGGAAAGCAAAATGAAATTGCACCATGTTACCGTGATAAAAGGTGAAGCCATGATTCAGGGACGCAGTCCTAAAGGAGTGGAAGTAACTTGCGAAGGCGAGACTTATCTTGGAACAAATTTATTGATTTGTACCGGATCCGAAGCCTTTGTACCACCTATTCCGGGATTGGCTGAAGCAGGTGATATTATCCTGACCAACCGCGAAATTCTTGAACTAAAATATCAACCGAAATCATTGGTGGTTATTGGTGGTGGAGTGATCGGAATGGAATTTGCCAGCTTCTACAACAGCCTTGGAACGAAAGTAACCATCGTTGAAATGCTTCCTGAAATTTTGGGAAACAATGATTTTGAAATTTCAGCCATGTTGCGTGATATTTACAGCAAAAAAGGCATTGAATATAACCTCAATGCCAAAGTGGTAAAAATCGATGGCAACAAAGTTATTTTCGAAAAAGATGGAAAAACAGAAACCATCGAAGGCGAGAAAATATTGGTGAGCGTTGGACGACGCCCGATTGCCCAAGGTTTCGGATTGGAAAATCTGAACGTGGAATTATTCAAAGGCGGCATTAAAACCGACGAAAAAATGCGTACTAACGTACCTAATGTATTTGCAGCAGGGGATGTTACCGGTTTTTCATTATTGGCTCACACTGCCAGTCGCGAAGGGGAAGTGGTGGTGAACAACCTTACCGGAAGAACTGATGTAATGCGTTACAATGCCATTCCTGGTGTGGTGTATACAAACCCTGAAGTAGCCGGAGTTGGTGAAACGGAAGAATCGGCCAAAGCAAAAGGAATAGCTTATAAAATGGCAAAATTACCTATGGCGTATGCAGGACGTTTCATTGTCGAAAACGAAGGCGGAAGCGGACTTTGTAAAGTGCTGATCGGAGAAAAATATGGCGAAGTAATAGGCGTTCACATGTTGGGAAATCCTTCAAGCGAAATGATTTACGGAGCCTGCATAGCTATCGAACAGGAAATGACTCTTGCAGAAATGCAGGAAGTGGTATTCCCGCATCCAACCGTTAGCGAAATATTTAAAGAAACGATATTTGCTTTTTGATACTACCCCTAACCCCTAGAGGGGAATTATGCAAGTACATCTTCATAATTTTAATAGGAACAAGGGGGCTAAATTAATAATATAAAACAATACTAACCAAACTCAGAGTCGAAAGTAACTTAGTTCCCCTTTAGGGGTTAGTGGTCTTAGGCAATGGATTCATATTTAAATAATTATGCCAAAAGTACAGCACATTGACCCGACCGAAATGCGTAAAACGGGTTTTGTGGAATTTCAACCGATTCCAGTAAATCAATATCAAAAAACCGTCAAAGACGAAAAAGGGAACTTCACGAACGAGGAATTCAAAGAAATCTATCACGACATGGTGTTGATTCGTGAGTTCGAAACCATGATCAACCTGATCAAAACCAAAGGTGAATACAACGGAACTCCGTACAATCACCCCGGTCCAGCTCACTTGTCCATCGGACAGGAATCTGCGGCAGTTGGTATGGCGTGGACTTTGACCGTTGACGACTACATTTTCGGGAGCCACCGTTCACACGGTGAAATTCTCGCCAAAGGGATGTCAGCAATTCATAAATTAGACGACAAACAGTTGACAGGCATTATGGAATCGTTCTTCGACGGAGCTGTTTTGGCCGTGGTAAAAAAAGACTTTACCGGTACAACCAAAGAGTTGGCCCGTCGTTTCCTAGTTTACGGAACATTGGCTGAAATATTTGCCCGTGTAACCGGTTTCAACCGTGGTTTGGGCGGATCGATGCACGCGTTCTTTACACCTTTTGGTGTTTATCCTAACAATGCTTTGGTAGGTGGTTCAGGTGATATTGCCGTTGGTGCTGCATTGTACAAAAAAATAAACCGTCAAAAAGGAATGGTTGTTGCCAATATTGGTGACGCATCTATGGCTTGCGGTCCGGTTTGGGAAGGAATCAACTTTGCCTCGATGGATCAGTTCCGTCAACTTTGGGAAGGTGATATGAAAGGCGGTTTGCCAGTTATCATCAACATCATGAACAACCAATATGGTATGGGCGGACAAACTCAGGGTGAAACGATGGGTTATGATATTGCGGCTCGTATTGGTGCCGGTGTAAACCCGGAACAAATGCATGCCGAGCGTGTTGACGGTTACAATCCCCTGGCAGTTATTGACGCTTACAGACGGAAACGTGTTATTTTGGAAGAGAAAAAAGGTCCGGTTTTATTGGACGTATTGACATACCGTTACAGCGGTCACAGCCCTTCGGATGCTTCTTCGTATCGTACCAAAGAAGAAGTGGAAGCATGGGAAGCACAGGATTGTATTGCTTCTTACGGAAAACAATTGATTGAAGCCAAAGAAGCAAGTCAGGCCGATTTGGATGCTACATGGTCTGATGTAAAAACATTGGTTTACGATATGTTCTTGAAATCGATTGACGATACCGTTTCTCCACGTATGACCAATGCACAAATTATTGGTGACATGATGTTCTCGAACGGTTCGGTTGATTCTTTCTCAACAGCCAAACCGGATGTATTGATGCCATTGGCTGACAACTCACGTGTAAAGAAAATTGCCACCAAAGAACGTTTTGCTTTCGATGCGGATGGAAAACCATTCAGCAAAATGAAACAATTCCAGTTGCGCGACGGTATTTTCGAAGCCATGATAGATCGTTTTTACAAAGATGCATCGCTGGTTGCTTACGGTGAAGAAAACCGTGACTGGGGTGGAGCCTTTGCCGTTTACGGCGGTATGACCGAAGCATTGCCTTACCACCGTTTATTCAACTCGCCGATTGCTGAAGCGTCTATAGTTGGTACCGCCATTGGTTATGCCATGTGTGGTGGACGTGTGGTTCCGGAAATCATGTATTGCGATTTCTTGGGTCGTTGTGGTGATGAGGTTTTCAATCAAATGCCTAAATGGCAATCGATGAGTGGAAACGTATTGAAAATGCCTATTACATTGCGTGTATCTGTTGGTTCAAAATACGGTGCTCAACACTCGCAAGACTGGACTTCGTTGGTAACTCAGATTCCAGGATTGAAAGTTTGTTTTCCGGTAACTCCTTACGATGCCAAAGGGTTGATGAACTCAGCTTTACAAGGAACTGACCCTGTTGTATATTTTGAAAGCCAACGTATCTACGAAATTGGGGAACAATTCCACACAGGCGGTGTACCAGAAGGTTATTACGAAATTCCATTCGGCGAACCGGATGTAAAAAAAGAAGGAAAAGACATCACATTCCTAACAGTTGGTCACACCTTATATCCTGCTTTGAAAGCGGCGCAGGAACTGGAAGAAAAATACGGCATGAGTGCTGAAGTGATCGATGCCCGTTCGTTAGTTCCTTTCAACTACGAAAAAGTAATTGAGTCGGTAAAGAAAACTGGTAAAATCATTGTGGCAGGCGACGCTTGTACACGTGGTTCGTTCCTCACCGACTTTGCAGCCAACATTAGCACCCTTTGCTTCGACTATCTTGATGCTCCGGTAAGTGTTCTTGGTTCACGTAACTGGATTACACCGGCCTTTGAATTAGAAGATTCTTTCTTCCCTCAGGTTAGCTGGTTCCTGGATATGATTCATGAACGCATTCAACCCTTAGCCGGTTATGTTTCGGGTCAGAACTTTACAGATGCTGAGTTTATCAGAAGATCGAAATTAGGAGTATAATTTTAAAAATATGAAAACAAAAGCAATTCGTTTATATGGCAAAAAAGACCTTCGATTGGAAGAGTTTGAATTGCCCAAAATTAAAGATGATGAAATATTAGCAAAAGTAATTTCTGATTCTTTGTGCATGTCATCTTATAAAGCAACAAGTCAAGGAATCGACCATAAACGAATTCCAAATGATATCGCTAATAATCCAATTATTATTGGGCATGAATTTGCTGGGGAATTGCTGGAAATCGGATCAAAATGGAAAAAAAAGTTTAAAGTTGGTGATAAATTTTCAATTCAACCAGCGTTGAATTATGAAGACGGTCCAGTTGGAATTTTGAGTGCACCGGGTTACAGCTACCAATACATTGGTGGTGATGCAACTTATGTGATTATTCCGAACGAAGTGATGGAAAAAAATTGTTTGCTGGTTTACAAAGGCGAAGGTTTTTATCCAGCTTCTTTAGCCGAACCGCTATCCTGTGTTATTGGTGCTATGCATTCCAATTATCACTTGACACCAGGTAGCTATGTTCACAAAATGGAAATAGTTGAAAATGGTAAAATGGCGATTCTTGCCGGAGTTGGTCCAATGGGATTAGCAGCTATCAATTACGTTTTGCATCGCGAAGACCGCCACCCAAGTTTATGCGTGGTTACTGATGTGGATCAAGTGCGTCTAAACAGGGCAGCTTCACTTTATACAGTTGATTTTGCTGCTTCGAAAGGTATCGACCTTCATTATGTAAATACATCTGACATGCTAAACCCTACAGAGGGACTTAAAGCAATTTCAGGGGGAGAAGGATTTAACGATGTATTTGTATTTGCACCTGTAAAACAAGTGGTAGAGCAAGCTGATGCAGTCTTAGCATTCGATGGTTGTTTGAACTTCTTTGCAGGGCCAAACGATCCAAATTTTACAGTTTTATTGAATTTTTATAATGTGCATTACGGATATACACATTTTGCCGGAACAAGTGGTGGAAACACTGACGATATAACGGAAGCACTCGATTTAATGACAAAAGGTCTTGATCCTGCCGGATTGGTAACACATATTGGCGGATTGGATGCGGTAATCGAAGCAACAAAACATTTGCCGGAAATTCTGGGTGGAAAAAAACTGATTTATACTCATATTAACATGCCATTAACTCCAATTTCTGACTTTACCAAACTTGGCGATACGAACAACTTATTCAAGCAATTGGCTGTTATTTGCGGAAAAAATAACGGTCTTTGGAGCGTTGAAGCAGAAAATTATCTTTTAAAAATAATGGACAAGTCTTGATTTAATTTAGTCGATATAAAATAATTTTAAAAAATGGTTTTTTATTCCTTAGGAATAAATTTATGATCATAATATATTCACATTCAAATTCGCCTACATTCAATTATACATTTGAAGAATTTTACTTTACTCAAAGTAACGATGAATTATTATATGTAAATGATTCATGTGTGGTAATAATTCTAAGAAAATTGATAATAATCTAATAGGTACATTTTAATTTCAATAAAGGGACTGTTTGTCGATAAAAACTTTCAGTCCCTTTTTTCTTAAATAAATGAATAAACTTTCAAATATTTCAAACTTTTGTAAAAACAAGGTATATATCCAAACAGAACTGGTACAAGTAAAATTCATACAAAGTGTGAATAAATTTTTTGTACAAGTAAAATGAAAGTACATATTCCGGTGAAACCCGATCACGTTTTCCGGTGATGTCCGTTCACTGTTTGTTCAAAAACGATTAGGCAGATGTAAAATTAATACTTTTTTCTAAGACTTTCTCCTTTTAATTGAAAACGTATCGATTTATGAACGATTCTGTCTAAACATGCTTCTGCATTATGCGAAACTTATGATAATGCAGATGCAATTATGGACAGATTGTCAGCTTCGGCTCATCGTTTTGAACTCAAGGGAGAATCTTTGAGAAAGAGAAATATCAAATAAATTACTATATTTACATACAAATCCACCCAACTTTTTCAGGTGGCTCACTTTGCCGGAATGGTGGCTCACTCTTGCCGAAATAATCAATAAGGAGATATGTCTATGATTTTTACAAGTCCAATATCTTTGTGTCGTGAATTAATAATATAATTAAAATCACCTGAAACTACTACTGAGGATACTTTCAGTACAAGAAAATTATTATCATAAGTAAACTGATCTCCATATTTCTGTGATGCAATTTTAGGGGGCACATCAGTCCATTCTATTTTTGTTGTTCTCAATTTTTTGTTGAAATTATATCTTTCGCTATTTTCACACCGGTCGGGTTATTTGATGCAAATACAAAATGATAAATAGGCACTCCTATTGAGTTAAGTAACCTGAGAGGTTTTTCTGCAACATGACTCAATATTGTCTTTAATCGCAGGGTATAAAGTTCGGCAATTTTTTCAATAGGATCACTAATTTTTTGTATAATTTCTTCTTCACCATAAAGTATTGCCTGATTTTTCTTCCGGTAAAAATACTTCACAATATCTTCTTTACTTGTTTCAAAGGAAGACTTGAGTTTTTCTATATGATTTAATTCTCCGTTTTTTTAATAAACGATTGACAATGACTCACGGGCGCTCCAGCACTCAATACCTTCATATTAGGATGCACTTTGCTCAAACTGTTCAAAAAGGGATTTGATTTCTGTTGATTTCATACCGTTTTTTTTATTGAGTTTATATATCGGATTTTATTGATCATTTTTGTTTAAGTGATATTCACACCCTTTTTAATCCGGGGTTGTTTTAATACACTCACAGGATAGTTCCGTAATTCCGGGCGAAGCAGTACTTCCCTAAGAAAAATCGGGACAAGTGTGCAAATAACCAGTTCAGTTTTTAAATGTTTATTATTGAAGTTACAAACTTCTTTCATTTCCAGTCCAAGTCTCCGCTATGCTCAGAACTATCCACCAAGTCGCATTATCATGCTTTGACGAAAAGGGAGATATGTATATTCGTGCTTATTACTTGTAGAAATTTGGACTGACACTAAACAACTTTAACTTTAAATTAAGCCGAATAAAGGCATTGATTTTTAAATTCCAACTATTAGATATTCTCTATTATTTATGTTATTTCGATTTAAAGCATATGAATAGCTCCCTAAATCAATAATGTGTGTACTTTCACTACTTTTAAATCGATTCATAACTTCTAAAATCATTTCAATACTTGGATATCCTCCATTTCTATATGAAATAACTATAATTGAGTTTTTGTGAATATCAATTAACTGAGAAAGCTCTTCTATAAATTTTTTTTTATTTTCAAACTCTGAATTTTTATTTATATTAATTTCATGATGAGCTTTTTGAAAAGATATATTTTCTTCTATAATATCATAATTTGATAATCCTTCTAAAAAATGATATCTTGAGTGGTATGAAACGTGACCATTCTTCTCTCCAAAATATGGTGGATCAATATAAACTAAATCTGATTTAATATTACATTTTAATGCAGTAAAATTTACAGAATGATTATTCCTACCATTATCAAATTGATAAATTTTTAATTGTTCTGAAAATTTCAGAAAAAGCTCTTCAAAAGTTCTTTCCCAAGTTTTTTTATTTCCAAAATTTGAAAGGATATGATTTGTTCGTAAAGATAGATTCTTTCTATGAAACAAATTAAAAGGGCGTTTTATTAAACAAGTTTGAAATAAAATATAATATGCACTTGCTTTTGAACATTCATTATTCATCAATTCGATATTTTGAACAACAATGTCAATTAAGTAATTCTCAGCATCTGTAAAATATATTCCTTTAAAATTCTCAGAGATAATTTTCTTATATATTATTCCCGTTTGAGGTTCAAGTAATTTCAAAATATCATCATCTTTTAGTGGAAATTTATTAGTTTCGATTAATGCTTTTCCAATAAGTTGATTAAATTTGAATATATCGTTATAGATAACACTTTTCCCTTTAGATTTTGCATAATAAGAAAAAATTCCAGATCCTCCAAAAACGTCAAGTACCGAATCAAAATTAAGATTCAACTTTTCAAATTCGCACCAAATTTTCTCTACCAACTTTCTTTTTGAACCATAATATCTTGTAACAGGTAATTTTATATTAGGCATAGATTTTTAATTTCTTTTTTCAATTCTTCAAATACTGGTTCAGCGATACAAGTCATATTTAGGTCTTTAAATTCAGCCAATGGGACATCGAAATTGAATGTTTTTGTATTTAATCCATCACGTAAAATATTGTTAGATTTCTTAGTTGATTTATCAATAAAATATTTGTAACTTTCACATGTTTCATCACTATAAGCTGCAATTAAAACAAACTCAATCATTATTTTTGGATTAAATTCCGAAACTAATTTATTTATTTTCGTAAATTTAGCAATCGTATCCTCAATGTAATACTTTGTAAGTTTAGTTTTAGCTTCAATAAATATAAATTTTGATTTAGTCTTAATCAAACAATCAATTTCCATATATTTTGTTGTTTCACCTTTTTTTATTAATGTAAAATTGGTTAATAGTTCTACATTTTCACAACTTTTTATCGCGGAAAACAATAATTCTTCAAAATACTTACTTATATAATAAAAACTGATTTCTGGACGTAAAATAAAAATATGAGAGGGATCTTTTTCTACACATTGGTTATCCCTAAAAAATCTATTTTTTTTATTATTTTTCTCATAATCAATCCAATGTAAAAGATTATAAGAATTACCTTCTTTTTCCTTAGTATAAACACCAAACACAGATGAAAACTCAGTTTTATTATTACCTTTAGGAACGTAGAAAGAATATTTCTTAAGATAATCTAAAGCTTCTAATTGTTGTATTTCTTCAAAAAAATTACTATATTTACCAATGTGACTTTCATGATTAGAATTTATATATAAATTATAATTTAAGTATGACAGAAGCTTATTTAAATCAGCTTCTGTGCTATTGGCTTTGAATAAATTTAATATTTCATAGTTGTTAAATATATTTTGTGAATCATTGTTTTTGTAAACATACTTAAACATTCTCCAATTATATTCAAAATAGTGTACTTGATTAATAAATTCATTTAAGTTCATTTTAGGAATGAATATGTTACCAATTTTTATACCTATTGATTGCTCTTGCTTAAATACCTCTGAGATATTTTCAGTATTTTCTAATGTGATATCGAACTTATTAATTAATTCCTTTTTATTTATCCATACATCTTCGACATCAATAGATATATTCTTTAAAAGATTAGAATCTAAAAATGTCCAATATATTGGGGCGGATGGGATGGCCTTAGAAGATTTTATTATAACAGCTTTCTCATAAAAAGCTTTATGAATAATATGTCCTATTTGTGATTTATAAACATGCAAGTCATCAAATTTAATTAATTCGAAAAGTTTATCTATCGGATTATAATTACTTAATATTTTGCTTATTGTATTTTTTATTTCTTTCTCAGTTTTCTTGATTCCAAATACTAAATTTTGACTTTTCAAAAGAAAAAGTATTTCGGATTTTACTAATATTTCTTTTGCATTCTCGGTTTTAATAAATTCACTTTCTAAATATCTGCATAATTCAGAAATAAAATCATCTACTTCTAAATCTTCTAAATCTATATTCTTTAAAACTTTATCACAACAAAACACTTTATCCAATAGATTATGAGATAATAATTTTGACTCTTGACTTTTTACAATATCAATTAATAGTCTACAAATTGGATCAATTATTTCTGTTAAATTGACGTTATAGTTGTAACAAACTAGACCACCATTATTTTCGAACATTTTCTTACAAATTTGATTTGGTATATAAATGAATTAATTCAGCAACTTCTTTTTGTTTATCAAAGTTTTCTTTAAACATAACTAACAAAGTGAATAATTCTTTTGGGATATAATCTATAATTTCTATGTCACAATTATCTACATTTATCTGACTATTTCCTAACTCAATTTCCGTAGGAGAAAAAATTATTATCTTATGGAAGTTGTGTTTTAATGCTTCAAGTTGAATTCGTTCATTTAATTCATTGTTAATAATCAAATTTTCATTGAATAAAAAGAAAAAAATCTTTTCTCCTATCTTATCTACAAATGATTGTGTATCTCTTCTAAAAAGATTATTTTCAACATCTTGATAGTTTAACGCTTCTAAATAATATTCTAAAGGTGAGAAAAAACTTCTACTCAAATTTTTGAATGCATCTTCTAATTCAAGGCGTACAGAAATTTCATTAAATAATGGATTTAAATTTGGATAATTTATGAAATATGATTGTAAATCAATAAATTCGACAACAGATGAATTTAGTCTATTTGAAATATATTGTATTTTTTTTCTGTTACTATTTAATTCAGATAATTTTTTTAATATATCGGATGTAATGTCATTTATCTGACCTGCATTTTTTTTCGTTTTGAATAAAGTATTCAATGAAGTTGCCAATTTATTTATATCTCTTTTATTAGAAAGACTTTCTAAATGAATTATATCTCCTTCTATTCTGCTGTAAAATGCTGCATTAGAAGTATTAAGCTCTTGCGAATCAGTAGCATCAGTAAAACATGTCAATAAATAATGGCCATTTATTTTATTAAAAAGATCAATTAACTCACGATATGAAGTCAGAAAATGATTTAAACGTTTAGATGATTTTTCATGTATTTTTTCTAATTCATCAATTCCAAAAAGGATATAGATTTTTTCTTTTGATAGTATATTTAAAAATAAAACTAATATTTCCCTCCTATTAAAATTAGTAAGTTGTTGTAAACCAAATTTGCTAAAACTTCCTTTTGAATACAGACGCCCAGTTCCCAATAATAAAATTTCTTTTATAGTTTCATTGTCATTCTCTTTATTAAATAGCAGATTAGTATAATCTCTTATAGCTGAAAAATTATCATGAAAATCATTAGCAAGCTTATCTAAAATAGTATTATTTTCATTTCTTATTTTTAAAACTAATTCAATTAATTTGTCTAAGAAATCGTATTGTAAAGATTGTAATAGAAATATAAAAATATCAGTTTGATCAATATCAGCTCTAGAATACAGAACTTTAACATTATATTTATCATTATCTTGAAAAAATAATGATAAATACTTTAGTAGGTTTGTTTTTCCATTCCCATATTTTGCAATCAAGAGATTTGTTTGCATTCGAGTTCCATCAATTTCATTTAATCTATTAGAGATTACTTCTTTTGCAATTTCTTGATCAATTATAAAATAAGGTAATTCAGGTACTTTTCCTTCAAACAAATCTTTTTTTATTGTTTCAAGTTTATCCGGTTGAGGTGTCAATTCACACCATAAATTTACTAGTTCCATTTTATTTTATACTTATTTTTATTTTTAATACAGGCAAATTTCTTATGTAAAACCTTTTTCTTTTATCAATTGAACTAACTATATTACTAAGAAAAATTGATGATTCATTTTTCTCCTTTTCATAAAATTCATTTAAAAAATCATTAAATTTTAAATATGACATTTTAAATTGTTCTTTTATATCATATAAATTTACATATCTAGTTTCAGATAAATCGATTTTTAAACAAGTTTTATATGCATTGATAAATCTAAATTTAATCGAATTATAGTTCTGTATTTTTCTGAAATTGTTGTTAATATATTCTGAAACATTTTTGGAGATGTCTGCATAATTCTCTTTATAGTTAAGGTTAGAATTTAAAATAGTAATGTATTTATCTCTCAAATTATAATTATTATCGAGTATGTCTAATAGATAAATCCAATATAACCGGACTTCAATATAATTTTTTAAACTTGGTGTTGTGTAATCAAATTTCGGTATTTTATAGTAATATTTCAAAAAATCAAATAATAATATTTTTTGGCTAGAGAGTTTAAGTTTTTTAAAAGTTTTTATCATCAAACATAATGATATAAATGCATGAATATCACAAAACAAAATTCTTTCGAAGTAAATTACTTTTTCATTTGCTCCAATTAAAAAGAAAGAAGATCTTGTTTTACATAGTTTTTTACCATTTTCGGATAATAAATATTTGTCATTTAAAAGTTCAAATTTATCTTTTGTTAAATTGATATAATATGAAATAGCTTTATAAGTTGAATATATCTGTGTTTCAATACCTTTTTCGCGTTTTCGTCCTAAAATATCTTTTAATTGTATCTCTTTATCTTTATTCCGATAATGAGAAAAGTAATTATAAATATCAAAAATTGTTTCTTGTGTTGGAATCCCTTCTAAATTATTATTGATTGTTAGTGTAGATTTGTATTCTTTATTTAATTTATTAATTAGGTAGAAAAAGAATTCAATGTAAAATAATGAGGGTCTAACTACTTTTCCATTTTTATCATTTTCATCAACAAATTGACAAACCCATTTTGTTGATTTAAGTGGCTTTTGCAAAGGCCTATGAAGACTTGTAATTATTCTTAATTCTTGCATAATCTGGTGATAATATTAACTTCATGCAAATGTACTATATTATTTGAAGAAATAAATAAATGTTGTGTACTCTTTTTTACATCCTTATATTGTACAAGATATTAAATAAAAACAGATAATAATTTACTTTTTACATATTTTAGATAAATTTTATAATGTCAGTGCAATAACAAACAGTACAATAGCAACAGCCAATGTTATTATCGCATCTTATATGTTTGCCAAATTTTGATGTTATATGATTAAATTTGGGTTTGTTTTTTATTCAAAAAGGATTAACAATAAACAAGTACATTTGGATAAGGGGTTATTAAACATATAGGTATAGGCGTTTAGACTGCAGGATTATTTATTTGTATTTAATCGTTTTGGCTCATACCAACCATTCTTTCAAGTAGGGTATCAAATATTGTGTCCATATTATTGCGTCTATTGTATCTAAAATAATATTCCTCAAGATAGCCTTGTAATCTTTCCTTACTGCAATGGTGGAGTATTCCTCTTAACCAACCTTTCAAATTATGACCAGCTTTGATTTACGATAGCCATTTGTAGTGTCGGCTACTAAATGAGTAGATTCTGGAGTAATAACCTCATAATCTTCTAAATTCAGGTCAAAAGTAAACCGTATCCCTTTTACCAGTTCCGTAATACCTTCAACTTCAATAATGTCTTTCTTTACGTCTGTAACCAAAAAATCTTCATTTCTTAGAGTTAGTCGAATTTCGGAGGCAATGTTATGGGTTTTAGCAGTCATTTTATAGAGAAAGTATCAGATTAAAAAAATAATATTTTTTTAATCCTCAAAAATACTCATTAACTTTTAAATAATCACATTTACTGTTAAGTATTGTTGGAAATTAATTCACTTCACTTAAAAAAAATAATAAAACACACGTGAGGCAGTGATGAAATTTAAGATTTAAATCTAACTTCATAATTGATATTCGATATTTCTATTTTTAAACGTTTATTCAAACATTCAATTTTGGTGATGATACTATTCTAAGTATTGGGCATCTTTTATTTATTATTTGCAAAGGCTAATTTCTTTATTTTTGTCATTGTATTAATGTGAACATTTGAAAGCTTAGCCGCCTCGGTTAACTTATAACCCTTCTTGATATACTCCAATGCTTTTTTGTTTTTCGGTTTATCCAGGAAAGCGTGAACATCTTCTATTGTTCCTTCTTTTCTACCTTTATAAATGCCTTTTAGTTTTGCAATCCGGACACCTTCTAATTGTCGTTCCCGTATTTGAGACTTTTCCATCTCACCTACAGTTCCCAAGATGGAAATCATCAACTTGGTAATCGTATTTTCATTTCCATTTTCATCAATTGTCCGCAATCCCTGGCTTACAAAAATAATAGAAATATTCTTTTCATTAAAAAAATGAATTGTATTAAGAATGTCTCTGAGATTTCTGCCAAGTCTATCAATTGTCCAAACAGATAAACTTGTTAGTATTCCTTTGTCAATATAGGTCAAAACCTGTTTCCCACCCTCACGTTCAAAAAAAGGTACTGAACCACTACATTTGTCTTCAATTATAATTTTAAAATCTTTCTCATTTACCCGTTGACGGTCCATCTTTTGGTCAATACTTGACACACGACAATATAAAATTTCTGCCATTTTAACTCATATAATTAGGTTAGTACCATTTACACATCAAATATATGATTTTATTTTGAGAAGGGCAAGGAAATTAACAAAAATATCATATTAAAAGATTCACATTTTGGAGTAGACTCTAATTTTGTGAGTTTCGATTGAATTGTGGAATTTGGTTTTTTCCGGAAGTGCCGGTTGATTATGATTTTGAAGAATTGATAATCCTTTCCAAATCTTCAACTTTATTTGTTAATTTGTAATTTTAATAACCAACGCTTTATATTTTCCCCTTACAATATTTAATAAATCGCTATTATTTTTATTATTCCCGGAATTATGATGAGGAATTTTAGTATTTATAACTTCTTCTGTTTTTTCGTTAAAAAGCCAATTAAAATCCATAAGTACACATTTTGACAATACAATATCAAAATCAATTGTACCTCTTTTTCGCCAATTAGACAGAGTATACTTGCTCACTCCCAAAAAATTCGCAAGTTCTTTATCCGTTTTGAAATTTTTCTCGTTTTTTATCTTATTTAAAATCAGTTTTTTGTCCATACAGTAGTAAAAATGTTTAATTGATATCTAAAAATGCCTTGAAGTTGTCGAAAAGACCACTGCTTTTGCTATTTCTTACACTCATTATAAATCTTATAAATTTTACTACAAATATAAAAATAAAATATTGAAAATATACGCAAAAATAATAATGGATACAAAAACTAACCTTCAGAACAATAGTCCCAGAAAAAAAAATCAAGAAAAACAAAAAAACTCAATGAAATAAAAGTCTATTTAGGGGATAAAACACTGTTAGTAGAACAATTCGATACAACCTTTTATACTGTAAGAACGGCTTTGTCAGGAAAAGCAAGAACTCTTTTGAGTTTTCAAATAAGAGAAGCAGCGTTAAAACTTGGAGGTAAAGAAGAATCCGAAGAAACAATAAAAATTAATGAAAAAACTATAGAAAATAACAGATTATTTAAGTTTTAAATATTAAATAAGTTAACAGTATTTTGTATATTTGCACACGATTAAATTTGTATAATTCAAATTAAAAATGAGAATACATTACACATTTTTGGTTATTATAACCATGTTATTGTTAACTGCTTGTGAACCAGAGGAACCTATCAATTCACCAACCCCGCCGGTAGTTGAGAGAAAATTGTCATTTCATTGTGATATTCACAACCTGACTTATAGGTTTGAACAATATACCGACGATAAATATAAAGACTTAGTAATGCCTTGCCCTGTTTGTAATCCCGATTCAGCAAAAGCATTTATGAATAAAAATAATCTTACTGATATTCAATTATTATGTCCTATAGACAGCACTTGGACTACAATAGATTTTCATGCTACTTACACGAAAGTGTATGATTTCGCTTTTAAAACAAAACGAATACCCTTTGTACCTATTATTCCAACAACAAATAATCTGGGATCATTTACAGTATCTGATTTGACAATTATGAGTGGCTACAACTTACCTACTATATGGTTAGGCTATCCACCAATTTATAAATTTGATAGTTGTTGGTGTATGGCTTGTATAAATAAAGCCTTAACGACTGCTATTAAATATAAAAACGATAGCATTACCACTTTCCACAGCTTCATTAATGGAATAGTAGGAATAAACTTTACCACTTATCCGGTCAATACAGGAGTGCCACCCGATAGAAGAGTAAGAGCAACACAGATTCTGGATAGTATTGAAGCCATAATGCCAAACTTAAATTCAGACTACAAGAAGGAATACAATTCAATCAATTGTTTTGTGGGTTATTTCAATGGGTATCGACAAGATTATTTGTATTGCAAAAAAACAGGAACTCCAATGGGGAGCTACGTTACAAAAGACATTGCTTTTAGTAAAGTATGCGCTGATGAATATATAGGTGATACAGTAGTCATCAATATTGGCGGTGGCCCCGATTATTCATTGGATGGCACAGGCGTAACAATTCCACTTTTCAAAGTAAAATCAACAAATACAATTCAAAGTGTCAAAGCCTTACAAACAAGCATACATCCAAATCTTGTCCATAGTGGAAAATCAAAATCAAGCCGGAGCAAAGCAGATGCACAATACCAACTGACAACGGATTTTATGCCTGGTAATGTAGATTTATTCCCAAGTCAATACTTGCCGAGAAAGTACAACACATACACTACTTCTGAATTTATTATTTTTCAGCCCCAAAAAGGTAATCAGATGAATTCTAATGGTGTATTTGGAACATGGAATTTTGTAGACCTTGCTAAGACTGTAGGAGGATATAATCAACCGTTTCCGTACAACATTTCCAACGTATATAATGCAGAAGTGATGAATGACATCGGTACAATGGAAATACGCAAAGTTGTTGAATGGTGCAAAGCACGAGGAAAACACATGGTCTTAATGGGTAGTTCGTGGGGTGGAGCAATGATTTTCAATTATCTGATGTATTATCCTTCAACGGATTTTGACCAGATAGTTATTGCCGATCAGAATCCAAACATGCAAGCAACTATCGTTGCACAAGAAATGGAAGATTATATTTATGGCGCAGCACTAACGTATGGTACAGACCCAAATTATAAAGAAATAAATAAAAACATGTGTGTTATCTCGTCAGACATCTACAGACGTATGGACTGGCTCAAAAACAAAAACCTAAGTAACACGACATTCTTCTACGGAATTAATGATGATAATGTAGGTAATATTCCCGACAACGACATTAGCACTCTCAAAGGTCAAGGTGCAACAATTTACAGATTTCCTGCTCCAATAGGTCACGGCGTTTTCCACGATTATAGAGCGTGGTATCGTTACTTGACACCAACACAAATGTAAACCAGTCAACTGTCAAGGAATACTTGACAGTTGGAGAAAGTAATGTGCAAATTTTGCACATTGCAAATCAGACAAACATCAAAAAAAAGAACGTTCAGTAGTCAAGGAATACTTGACTACTTGGGAAAAATGCAGTACGTTCCAAAAAGGAACATACTTCTATAGAAGTTATAACAAAACAAATCATGGAACAACAAGGAGAAATAATATTGTATCAACCGGAGAACTCTATTCACCTAGAGGTAAAAATGGAAGATAATACTGTTTGGCTGACGCAAGCGCAGATGTCTGAACTTTTTCAAACTACACCTCAGAATATTACTTTGCATATACGGAATATTTTTATTGAAAAAGAACTTCAAAAAGAGTCAACATGTAAGAATTACTTACAAGTTCAAAAAGAAGGGAAAAGGACAGTAAAGCGTATTCAAAAACTATACAGTCTTGATGTCATCATTTCTGTTGGATATCGGGTGAAATCTCAACGTGGAGTACAATTTAGAATTTGGGCAACCAGTGTTCTCAAAGATTATCTGTTGAAAGGATATACTGTTAACCAAAGAATAGAGAGGCTGGAACAAAAGATAATTGAACACGACCAGAAAATTGATTTTTTCGTAAGAACTTCCCTGCCTCCGGTAGAGGGTATTTTCTTTGATGGTCAGATTTTCGATGCTTATAAGTTTGTTTCAGATTTGATTAAATCCGCAAAAACTTCAATAGTATTGGTTGATAATTATGTAGACGAAAGCGTATTAATGCTGCTAACAAAACGAAGTGATAACGTTTCAGCAACAATATATACACAAACAATATCACCACAATTGAATCTTGATGTCAAGAGACATAATCAGCAATATAGTCCAATTGAAGTGAACATATTCAAAAAATCTCACGATAGATTCCTTGTCATTGACGAAGAGGTATATCATATTGGAGCTTCAGTCAAAGACTTAGGAAAGAAACTATTTGCTTTTTCTAAACTGAAATTAGACGTAAAAGACCTAATCAAGAACTGATTTTCTTTCAAAAGTAATAAAACAATCAAGTTATGGAATTACAAGTTATACAAAGCAAGATTTACGAAATACGGGGCTTCAAAGTAATGCTTGACCGTGATTTTGCAGAAATGTACGGAGTAGAAACACGAGTGTTGAAACAGGCAGTAAAAAGAAATATTGAGAGGTTTGTAGGTGAAGACTTCATGTTTGAACTAGCTGATTACGAGATTGATAAAATGGTATCACAATTTGTGATACCATCAAAAAGCTATTTTGGCGGTGCAAAACCGTTTGCCTTTACCGAATTAGGTGTTGCAATGCTTAGTAGTGTTCTTTCTTCTCGAACAGCAATCCAAATCAATAGAAGCATCATGCGTGCCTTCATTACCATCCGCCAATTGGTTTTAAACACTCCGGTTAATAGTGTTGGAGAACTTCAAAAAGAAATGCGGGAACTCAAACAGTACATAGAAGAAATGTTTACCGACCAAAACGACATCAACGAAGATACTCGGATGCAGTTAGATATAATCAGTCAGACACTCGCTGAATTACAAACAAAAAAACAAATAGACAAACCACGCCGACCCATAGGATATGTAACTTCTGACGAGGGGTAAGTGGCAGTAAATCAGATATTTATTTATAAATATCAGGGTATTTCTGTGCTTGTTTTCTGAATATTAACAAAATTATTTTTGAAAATAATTGCTCAATTAACAATAATCTCAGAAAAAAAGGCACTTATACCATTAGGACGAATAAATATTTAAAAACCATTAAAATAACAATTTAATTTCACTTTTATGAGAAAAAAATTTTTACTTTTATTTTCACTCTTTATCCTGTGTATCCCATTATCATTTGCACAGCAAACTTATCCCCAATATTACTCAGCCACAGGTGGAATAGGAAATAGTGGGTGCGTTTCATATAGAATGGTAACTAAAGAAGTAGTTACCGCAGAGATTGCTCCTTTATCAATTGTATTTGATAATGGGCAAACCCTTAATTCTGTTGATGGAGCTTCATTTGATAGGAGTTCCCTCACACAAAATATGACGCTTAGTTGGGTTCCAAGGGTAATTCTTTATAAAGAAGGAGTAATGCAAGCATGTACTACGGGAAATCCTCAACCAACTCAAATTTATAATGGTATTGCAAGCAATTACCCTTCTAAAAAAGCAACTGTTACATTTTTTGGAATTGATGCCAACGGAGTAGAAACAACAATTAAAACGGTTTCAGGAGTAATTGCGGGGGCAACATTTACGTTCTCTACGAATGAATTTATTGCTCTTAAAAGATATAACAAACTTCGAGTGAAAATAGATCTTGTTGACGTATTTACTGTTAGTGAGGCAACAGTACCGGCTATAGATTTAGTTGATTGGAATTCAATTAAATGTACCCCAAAGAATGGATATTTGATGCTAACTTATTACTATAGTCCTAATTATATCCCAGTTCCGACCTTATCAAATAGTCGTTCTGAAACATTAACACTTACAGGAGAACCCGACACTAAAATTACAGGATTACAGGAAACGGGAGGACACAGCTATGATCACGCTCTTGATATCTCTCAGTCCGGTTCGGGAGTAGTAATATTTAATCAATGTAATCTTTCAAGTTTATTAGTTTCACTTGTTAATGTGGATTTCACTTGTCAAACAATAACAGGTTTGGTGTTGCAAGATGCCGCAGGGAATATAAAAAGGACATTTACATCTGCCGATTACAGCACAGTTTCATCAAATCAAATTCAGCTATCATTATCAAACGTAGTGGGTATTTCCGATAACGATAAACTGGTTATTGCCCTTACCAATTCATGTACAACTAACCATGAATCGGATTATACGATTATATTGAGTACTGAAGGGAAAAATCAAGATGGAAAAACTTATGCTAATACAGAACTTTTTCCTGATGGAATAAACAAAGTACCTATTGCGATCACTCAAAAAAACGGTACAACTTGGTGCGACAATTCAAGCGCATTCTTTTTCAATATAAGTGGTCCGAATGGATATACTAATATTAATTTTACAAATGCCTCTGCGGCTGGAAGTGGAGCATACAGTATGGCAAAAGGACAAAGTGCTATAACAGGTACAGCCAACTATTATAAGTGTCTTACAGACGTAACCATTCCTATTCCGGCTACTCATATGCCGAAAACACCTGCTATATCAGATGTAGAGTATTGTAATGGTAATAATTTTACGTTACCTATTAATAATCCGACAGATTTTTCTACTGAAACATTCCGCTTACTGTTGGATGGTGCTGAAAAAGTGGGTTGGCAGGGAACAAAGAGCTTTGCTAACATTAATCTGGGTAAGGTTGGTACTGCTTCGGCAGTGGTGGAAGCCACAAATGGTGAATGTTATATTGCTTCAAATACGGCTACAATAAGCAGCAGAATACAACCTATTGCACTTGCCTTTACAGGTTCAACATCTTATTATACTGAACAGGTTAACACCACCATTACACAAACAAGCTCACAAACAGGTATAACCTATTCTATTTATAAAAATGGTGCTTCAACGCCTCTTGATACGTGGATTGGAGTAAAGGCACAAACCCTCACTAAAGGAACTTATGTTATTCAGGCTACAAACGCAAATGCAAGTTGTTCAGCACAAACTACGGTTATAATCGTAGAGAAAGACTTGAATATTGGTGCAGGATGGACAACAAGTGATCTTTCATTTTGTCAACTTGAAGGAACAAAAAACCTCAATAGCTTTGTAAGCTTCAATGGCACATCAAGTGTTACTTTCACTTCTACGGCAGGTTTATCTTTAAGTGGGAGCATTGTTAACCTAGTAGCAAGTACAGCCGGAACATACGTTATTACATGTACAGCTATAAAAGATGGAGTAACCAAAGTATTTACAAAGAACTTTACTGTTAAACTAAAGGCAAATGATATGGCTTTGTCATTGGTTAACTCCACTGATTTTGCCTGTAATACAGACAACCCACAATTGCAGGTTACAACAGATTATCCTAACTATACTTATGCTTGGTACAAAGGGGGAACACTTCAGACTGGAACTTCAAGAACAAATACAATTCCACTTACAAAAACTGAGGGAACGCAAAACTTTACTGTTGTAGCGACAACTTCTGAAGGGTGTTTAAGTTTGATATCTCCGGCACTTGCTCTAATAAAAAACAACCTGACTGCTGACATTAATTTCAGTACAGGTATAAAAACTTTCTGCCAAAGCGTTGGGGTTGGAGTTGCAAATATATTTGATGATTTAACCGGAAGTGACAAAAATACTATCTCACAGGAACAAAGCGGTTGGACCTATAACGTTACTACTTCATCAACCGATATGATTTTAATAAATAGAAATCAGATCGACCTTGAAAGAACAAAAGCAGGAACGTACACAATTACGATGGCTTATTCGCAAAACGGCTGTACAAAATCAATTACTAAACAGTACACAATTAATCCACGCCCTAACAGTGTTGCAGTTACTTTGACCAACGCAGCAACAATAGAATGTGATTTGAACAACCCTAATGCACTTGTACAGGCTGATAACTCAGGATATACTTATAATTGGTATAAGAAAGGTACTTTGTTAAGCGGTAACACACAATCAATGAGTATTCCTGTAAGCAAAGCGGATGGACTAACAAGCATTTATGCTATTCCTGTTCTTGGAACTTGCCCAGGTGCACAAAGTAACACAGTTAGTTTGACTAAGAGATATGTTGAAGCTAACGTAACATTCTCAACTGGCGTTATTTCATACTGTCAAATAACTGGCGGTTCTGTTGATCTCTTTACAGAACTTTCAGGAACAGATAAAATCGCAGTCGTAAACTCACAAAGTGGTTTTACATGGGCGTTGATTCCTTCAGGAAGTGGATTAAAAATAACAGGATCTTCTATTAATCTTGAAACTTCTCAGGCAGGAACTTATACCGTAACAATGACGATTACCAAAGATGGTTGTTCAAAGTCAATCACTAAAGATGTTTTAATACGTGTACGCCCTGCTGATTTTACGATCAGCCAGACAAATCCTGTTGATTTTGCATGTAACACTTCTGATGCTGCCCTTGCTGCTTCGGTAACTTCCTATACTTATGCTTGGTATAAAGGGGGAGTAAATAAAGGAAGTGGAACAACAATCAGCATTCCTACAACAAAAGCGGATGTTTCAGATGCTTCAAGAACAGTTTATGCAATTGGTACAGCTGCTAATGGTTGCCAAACCAACCCATCGGTCAATCTTATTGTACCGATGAAAACATTCCTTGAAGCTGATATTTCAATTTCAAGCGGTACAGCTATATTCTGCCAAACTCCTGTAGCAACAAAAGCGGATATCTTTGATTTCCTTTCAGGAACAGACAAAGTGGCTGTAACAACAAATCAACATTATACTTGGTTGGTTGTTGCCCCTGGTCTTGTATTTTCATCAACTCATGAAATTGATTTGATGAATTCACCTGCCGGAACTTATACTCTTTCATTCAATTATCAGAATGATGGTGGTTGTGCAAAAACGCTCACTAAAACTGTAGTAATCAATCCACGTCCTAACAGTGTGGCTGTTACTCTTACCAATGCTTCAACCATTGAATGTGATTTGAGCAACCCTAATGCCTTGGTTCAGGCCGATAACTCAGGTTATACGTACAATTGGTACAAGAAAGGTACTTTGTTAAGTGGAAATACTCAGGCAATGAGTATTCCTGTCAGCAAAGCAGATGGACTAACAGGCATTTATGCTATTCCTTTTCTCGGAACTTGTACAGGAGTGCAAACAAATACAGTTAGTTTGACTAAAAGGTACGTTCAGGCTGATTTGAAGTTTAGCGATGGTGTTGCTTCTTATTGCCAATATCCAGAAACAACGGTAGATTTATTTACTGAGCTTTCAGGAGTTGACAAACTGGCCATACAACAAAAACAAAACGGTTGGGGATGGAGCTTTAGCGGTTCTACACCTGATTTAGTAATTGTTGGTTCAAGTATTAACCTTGAAACATCAGCTGCCGGAACATACATCGTAAGCATGATAATCACAAAAGATGGTTGTTCAAAAACCATTATAAAATCGGTTGTGATTAAAGCAATGCCAAGTAATGTTGTTGTAACTCTAACAAACGCATCAACTATTGAATGCGACTTGACAAATCCAAACGCGTTGGTACATGCTGACAATTCAGCTTATACTTACAACTGGTATAAGAAAGGTGTTTTGTTGAGTGATAACACGCAAGCGGTTAGTATTCCTATTTCAAAAGCAGATGGATTGACTGGTATTTATGCAATTCCAGTTCTTGGAACTTGTACAGGAGTGAAAACAAACACGGTTAGTTTGACTAAAAGGTATGTAGAAGCTAACGTAACTTTCTCAACAGGTGTAACCGAGTATTGCCAAATAACAGGCGGTTCAATTGACATTTTTACCGAGCTATCAGGACCTGATAAAATTGCAGTTATGAACTCACAAAGTGGTTTTACATGGGCTTTGAGTCCTTCAGGAACAGGATTGAAAATAACTGGTTCAAGTATAAATCTTGAAACGAGCCAGGCGGGAACTTACACCGTTTCAATGGTGATCACTAAAGATGGTTGTTCAAAAACAATCACTAAAGACATTACGATACGTCAACGTCCTGCGGATTTTACAATATCACAAACAAATCCTATTGATTTTAGTTGTAATTCTTCAGCTGCTGTTCTTGCTGCTTCGGTAACTTCTTATACTTATACTTGGTATAAAGGGGGAGTAAATAAAGGAAGTGGAACAACAATTAGTATTCCTGTTACAAAAGCAGATGCTACCGATGCATCACGCACCATTTATGCAATTGGTACAGCTGCTAATGGTTGCCAAACCAACCCATCGGCCAATCTTATTGTACCGATGAAAACATTCTTGGAAGCTGATATTTCAATCTCAAACGGTACGGCTACATTCTGCCAAAGTCCGGTAACGGGAAAAATAGATGTTTTTGATTTCCTTTCAGGAGCGGATAAAGTGGCTGTAACGACAAATCAACATTATACTTGGTCAGTTGTCGCCCCTGGTCTTACATTTGCTTCGACACATGAAATTGATTTATTCAATTCCCCTGCCGGAACATATACCGTTTCATTCAATTATCAAAATGATGGTGGTTGTGCAAAAACGCTCACCAAAACTGTAGTAATCAATCTACGTCCTAACAGTGTGGCTGTTACCTTGACTAATGCCTCGACTATTGAATGCGACTTGACAAATCCAAATGCGTTGGTACACGCTGACAATTCAGCTTATACTTACAACTGGTATAAGAAAGGTGTTTTGTTGAGTGATAACACGCAAGCGGTTAGTATTCCTGTTTCAAAAGCAGATGGATTGACTGGTATTTATGCCATTCCAGTGCTAAATAGTTGTATTGGTTTACAATCAAATACGGTTAGTTTGACAAAGAGATTTGTAGAAGCTAACGTAACTTTCTCAACTGGTGTAACCGAGTATTGTCAAATAACAGGCGGTTCAGTTGACATCTTTACAGAACTTTCAGGAACAGATAAAATCGCAGTCGTAAACTCACAAAGTGGTTTTACATGGACGTTGATTCCTTCAGGAAGTGGATTAAAAATAACAGGATCTTCTATTAATCTTGAAACTTCTCAGGCGGGAACTTATAACGTAACAATGACGATTACCAAAAATGGTTGTTCAAAGTCAATCACTAAAGACATTACGATACGTCAACGTCCTGCGGACTTTACAATATCACAAACAAATTCTATTGATTTTAGTTGTAATACTTCAGCTGCTTCACTGGCTGCTTCGGTAACTTCCTATACCTACAATTGGTACAAAGGCGGTGTAAGTGCGGGAAGTGGAACTACAATCAGCATTCCGGTTACGAAAGCTGATGCTACCGATGCATCACGCACCATTTATGCAATTGGTACAGCTGATAATGGTTGTCAAACCAACCCATCGGCCAATCTGATTGTACCACTTAAAACATTCTTAGAAGCTGATATTTCAATATCAAACGGTACGGCTACATTCTGCCAAAGTCCGGTAATAGGAAAAACAGATATTTTTGATTTCTTATCAGGAGCAGATAAAGTGGCTGTAACAACAAATCAACATTATACTTGGTCGGTTGTTGCGCCTGGTCTTGTGTTGGCTTCGACACATGAAATTGATTTGATGAATTCATCTGCCGGAACTTATACCGTTTCATTCAATTATCAGAATGATGGTGGTTGTGCTAAAACGCTCACCAAAACAGTAGTGATCAACCCACGTCCTAGTAGTGTTGCAGTTATCTTGACCAATGCCTCGACTATTGAATGTGATCTAACTAACCCTAATGCGGTGGTACAAGCTGATAATTCGGGATATACCTACAACTGGTATAAGAACGGTTCTCAGCTAACTGGTACTACGCAGGCAATGAGTATTCCTGTTTCAAAAGCAGATGGACTTACAAGTATCTATGCAATTCCATTTCTTGGAACTTGTACCGGAGTGAAATCTAATGACGTTTCTTTAACTAAGAGATTTGTTGAAGCCGATTTGGCATTTAGCGGTGCAGGTGAATATTGTCAAACCGTAGGTACTACCCTTGACATGAGTACTCTTCTTTCCGGTAGTGATAAGGACAAAGTTATTAATGAACAAGCAGGGTACACATGGGATTTAGGCTATTCTTCAACCGGATTATTATATATGGATTCAAGAAATAGTATTTTAAATCTTGAAAAATCTTTTGCTACTACTTACACATCTTCATTAAATATTCATAAAGATGGGTGTTTGAAAACGCTAACAAAAGATATTAAGATTAAACCTCGTCCTATTAATGTAGACATAATTTTGCAAAATGCTGATAACTTAACATGTAATACGGCTGATGCACAATTTAAAGCGGCTGTATCAATTTATAGTTATCAATGGTACAAAAACTCAACCCAACTTTCGGAAACAACACCGAATTTGACATTACCAATTGCCAAAACTGATGGGTTAGTTTCTGTATATGCTATTCCAGTGTTGGATGGTTGCTTTGGTATACAAACAAATTCGATTTCTGCACAAAAACATTTTGTAGAAGCAGACTTAAAGTTTAGCACGGGTGCTACTTCTTACTGTCAATATCCAAAAGCAAAAGTAGATTTATTTACTGAACTTTCGGGAAGTGACAAGTTGGCCATTGAGCAAAAACAAAATGGTTGGGGATGGAGCTTTAGCGGTTCAACGCCTGATTTAATAATTGTTGATTCAATCATTAATTTAGAAACAAGCAAGGCGGGAACTTACACCGTAAGCATGGTAATTACAAAAGATGGTTGTTCAAAAACAATCACCAAATCAGTAGTCATTAAAGCAATGCCTAGCAACGTGGTTGTTACCCTTACTAATGCTTCGACAATTGAATGTGATCTAACAAATCCTAATGCTCAGGTTCACGCTGACAATTCTGCTTACTTGTACAATTGGTACAAGAACGGAACTCAGTTAACAGACAATACACAATCTGTTAGTGTTCCTGTAAGCAAAGCGGATGGACTAACAAAAATTTATGCTATTCCTGTCCTTAACGGTTGTGTTGGACTTCATACTGATACAGTAAGTTTGACTAAACATTTTATAGAAGCCGACTTGAAGTTTAGCGATGGTATTGTTTCATATTGTCAATACCCTGCCACAACAGTGGATTTATTTACTGAACTCTCAGGTACTGATAAAGCGGCCATTCAGGACAAACAAAATGGTTGGGGTTGGAGCTTTAGCAGTTCTATACCTGAGTTAGTGATTTTGGGTTCAAGTATTAACCTTGAAACAAGCAAAGCCGGAACGTACACCGTTTCAATGGTAATCACAAAAGATGGTTGTAGTAAAACAATTACAAAATCGGTAGTTGTCAAAGCCCAACCTGTTACTGTGGCTATTGTTCTACAAAACGCTTCAACTATCGAATGCGATCTAACGAACCCAAATGCACTTGTTAAAGCTGAAAATTCAGCTTATTCATACAATTGGTATAAAAAGGGTGTTGTATTAACGGAAAACACACAATCTGTTAGCATTCCCGTAACAAAAGCAGACGGGGCAACAAGCATTTACGCTGTGCCTGTATTGGCTGGTTGTATTGGTCTTAAATCGAATGACGTTTCTTTAACTAAACGTTTTGTTGAAGCGGATTTGTCTTTCAGTGCAAATACGGCTTCTTATTGTCAATACCCTGCTACAAAACTTGATTTGTTTACAGAACTTTCGGGAACTGACAAAGCGGCCATACAGGACAAACAAAGTGGTTGGGGTTGGACCTTCACAGGTTCTACTCCTGACTTGGTAATTGTAGGCTCTGAAATAAATCTTGAAACTAGCAAGCCCGGTTCTTACACCGTAACAATGACCATTTCAAAAGATGGTTGTACAAAAGCCTTGACAAAATCAATTCTTGTCAAAGCCCAACCTGTTACTGTGGCTATTGTATTGCAAAACGCTTCACCTATCGAATGCGATCTAACAAACCCAAACGCAATTGTTAAGGCAGAAAATTCAGCTTATACTTACAATTGGTATAAAAAGGGTGTTGTATTAACGGAAAACACACAATCTGTTAGCATTCCCGTAACAAAAGCAGACGGGGCAACAAGCATTTACGCTGTGCCTGTATTGGATGGTTGTATTGGTCTTAAATCGAATGAGGTTTCAGTAACTAAACATTTTGTTGAAGCCGATGTAACATTTAATGCTACAGATATTATCTATTGTCAGAAAGATAGTGCTAAAGTAGATTTATTTGCAACACATTTAACTGGTGCAGATAAAGAAGCAGTAAAGGCAAAAACAAACGGTTACGATTGGAATTTCATTGCTCCAACAGCCCTTGTTATCAATAATGGAATTATTGATTTACAAACATCAGCACCTGGCTCTTATGATATGAACTTTGTAATCACTAAAGATGGTTGTACGAAAACACTTTCCAAATCAGTAGTGATAAAGGAGCAACCTGGCGACATCGCAATTTCGTTGAGAAATAACACAGATTACGCATGTAACACTGATTCAGCACAATTGCAAGCATCAGTAACAAACAATAGTTACCAATGGTACAAAAATGATACGCTTGTTAGTGGCTCAACTACAGCTAAAATCACTGTACCTGTCAGCAAAGCTGATGGAACAACTAAATTTTATGCAATTGGTCAATCTAACAATAGCTGTGCTTCACGCACATCTAATGTTGTTACTGTTGTAAAACATTTTGTTGAAGCTGACTTGAAATTTAGCACGGGTGCTACTTCTTATTGTCAATATCCTAAGACAACGGTAGATTTATTTACCGAAGTTTCAGGCACAGACAAGTTGGCCATTCAGGACAAACAAAGTGGTTGGGGTTGGAGCTTCACTGGTTCTACACCTGATTTGGTTATTTCAGGTTCAGCAATTAACCTTGAAACAAGCCAGGCGGGAACTTACACCGTTTCAATGGTGATCACTAAAGATGGTTGTTCAAAAACCATTACAAAATCAGTTGTAATTAAGGCTATGCCAAGTGCTGTAACTACTACGTTAACAAACGCATCAACCATTGAATGTGATTTGACAAACCCTAACGCTCAAGTTCACGCTGATAACTCAGCTTACTCTTACAATTGGTACAAGAAAGGGACACAGCTAACTGGTACTACGCAATCGCTTAGTGTTCCTGTGAGCAAAGCAGATAGTCTAACGACCATTTATGCTATCCCTGTACTAAATGGTTGTATTGGGCTGAGAAGCGACACAGTTAGTTTGACAAAACGATTTGTAGAAGTTGATTTGAAGTTTAATACTACTGATATTACCTATTGTAGGAGAGATAGTGGTAAAGTAGATTTATTTGCAACACATTTAACTGGTGCAGATAAAGATGCCGTAAAAAGTAAAATAAAGGGCTACGATTGGAGCTTTGTTGCTCCGGCTGCTCTAGTAATCAATAATAGTATTATTGATTTACAAACATCAGCTGCCGGAACATATACCGTTTCACTGGTGATCACAAAAGATGGTTGTACAAAAACACTTTCCAAATCAGTAGTGATAAAGGAGCAACCTGGCGACATCGCAATTTCGTTGAGAAATAACACAGATTACGCATGTAACACTGATTCAGCACAATTGCAAGCATCAGTAACAAGTAATACCTACCAATGGTACAAGAACGATGTATTAATTAGTGACATAGGCTCAAATACAGCTAAAATTACTATTCCAGTAAGCAAAGCAGATGGAACAACTAAATTTTATGCGGTTGGCCAATCTGACAATAGTTGTGCATCACGCACATCCAATGTGATTACTGTTTCTAAACATTTTGTTGAAGCGGATTTGAAGTTTAGCACTGGCGTTGCTTCTTATTGTCAATATCCTAAGACAACGGTAGATTTATTTACTGAAGTTTCAGGCACAGACAAACTGGCCATACAGCAAAAACAATCTGGTTGGGGTTGGAGCTTCACTGGTTCTACACCTGATTTGGTTATTTCAGGTTCAGCAATTAATCTTGAAAAGAGCCAAGCGGGAACTTACACCGTTTCAATGGTGATCACAAAAGA
>Ga0209123_1000376_pt1 | contig 61960 bp, 46 predicted proteins | sample BarGraIncu00431A_FD_184500 | JGI IMG/M metagenome (GOLD analysis project Ga0209123, IMG submission 184500) | Arctic peat soil microbial communities from Barrow, Alaska, USA - Barrow Graham LP Incubations 004-31A (SPAdes) (version 2) | ecosystem: Environmental > Terrestrial > Soil > Wetlands >... | reverse complement strand
AATACAGAGGTAATTTAGGACACCACGCTTTTCGACTTTTTTCGTTTTTTCCAAAGAGCGATTAAATTAATTCAGGTAGTTACACAGCGCCTGCACGCGAAATCAGGCAGGAAGTGTAGAAGAAAAGCTTTACCTTCTTGCAGAAGGCGAGCGCCTTCCCGGGTGACTTTTCCTGGCGATAATTCCGCTTTATTCGTCGTTGCATCAGCACCTCCGGTACGTCCGTTTTCGTTAGAATGAGAGAAGTCGGCCAACTCGGCAGCAGGGGGATTTAGCTGAGTTGGATTGGTAAGTCATCATTAGTAGAAATGATAATAGGTTCTGCTGAGATGTCAAGAGGCTAAAATTTGCAGGCGGGTTATCGTCCCATCTGATTGATGCTAATCATCCGCAGTAAGGATTGACCTCCCTCCCCGAGTGCTTTTATCGGGAATCCGGAACGCATGGTTACCAGCTGGATTCGAGAGCGGAAGCGCTTCGGGAATGACACCAGTGGGCGAGGGGGAAGCTCATGCGGTGGACTGATACCTCTCTGCGCGATTTCCCTGCCCGCCCATCACGCTAAAAAACGGCTCGTCTGGTGATATGACACGTCATCCCGCGTGATTCCCCGCGTGACTGTGCCCGGGCTTTTACCCTTTGCCCCAACTGCAGGTGAAACCCTAAAATTGCTAAACGCCTTAAGTTAAAGAGTTTTGCGCCATTGTGGGACGGTTTTAGGCGGCGGCTTTACGGCCGGAGAATTGTGTTCGTCGCGGCTGGCACCCGTATTGCAAATGACGATAATGTCATTTGCCGGTAATTAAAACTGAGATTAAATGTAGTCGAAACGTAGTTGGCCGGTTTCTGGGTCGAAATGATGTCCTGGTGGGAAACAGTCTCTGTATGAGACCATCTTAAAAGGAGGGGAGGAGGCCAGCAGCATTACTACATAGTTCAGGCAGCAACAAGGCAGCATGTCTTTTAACTTGGTGGAAAAAGGAGAAAGTGAATGAGTAAAAAGATTCTAGCATTACTGGCAGTTTGTAGCCTAGGTGCAGCAACCGCCGCATTCGGCGCTGCTGCTCGCGGCGACGGCGTCGTTGGCGGACCGCACGACATGACCAAGTACGGCTATGTTGACAGCCAGGCACGGGTGTGCGCATTCTGCCATACCCCTCACCATGCCGCAACCACTGGCGGCGAGTACCTCCCCCTCTGGTCCCGCGCTGAAGACACCAAGTCTTTCAACGTGGCGTACAACAGCTCGACCATCAACGCTGCAGCACTGCAGGAAGCAACCTCGGACAAGGCCATTGGACCGACCCGTCTTTGCATGAGCTGCCATGACGGCACAATTGCCCCTGACCAGCACTACGGAGCAACAGCCGGAGCGGCAACGCTCAACGGCGACAACTTCTCGTCAGTCGGCAACGGCGCCGGCGTAGGCTCCGGCGCAGCCGGGCTCACCAACGACCATCCGGTCGGCTTCAACTATCCTGCCGTCGCGATCGGTCCCGAGACCGGCAACCCAGGAACTGCAGAGTTGACTCAGGCTGCCGCCGACTCCAATACCGATGCCTGGATCCGCAACCCGAACGCGACCTACCTCAGCAACAACCTGCAACTGAAAGTTGCCGACCGTCTCTACGTAGCAGCAAACGGCAATGCTTATATGACCTGCGCAACCTGCCACGACGTGCATAACAAGAAAAACGTGTACACCACGACCGGTACCGAAGCAGTCAACTACCTGGTGCTGGCTCCGCAGGCGGGTTCGAAACTCTGCCTTTCCTGCCACATCAAGTAAGCGGCACGCAGTTTACTCGGGTTTCATTGCACGAAATTGGTCTCAACCATTTGCTCTTAAATAGGAGAAAACAATGAGAAACAAAGCAGGTTTTATGATTTTGACCCTGCTACTGCTTACCGTCCCGGTCCTCGCTAACGCGTGGAACCTGACGGTAAAAGTGGCCGGCGGCGACACTTCCAACTATGCAACAGTTGCTTATGGAACCTCCACCCAGAAAATGCAGAGCGGTACCTTTTATCTGTACCCGCAGGTCGCAGTTGCCCTGACCAACACAGGTGCCACCCCGACTTACACGCTTGACGGAAATGTCGCCACTGTAGCTAATATCCAGGCTCTGGCCTCGGGTAGCCACCTCGTCACGGTTACCTATTCGTCCGCGATAACCACTTTCGGCCTCAGCCTTACCCAGCCGGCCGCTGGTGGAGCGATCTACGCTCAGAACCGCAACACCACCTGGACCACCGCTGGCGTGACCGGTCTGACCAGTCGTGCGCTGGTTCCCGTTACTTTCGCACCTGACGCCAACCACAAAATCACCTTCTACAATGCAACATCCGCTACCCTGGTACCGTATGCAGGTGCTAAGGGCGTAGCTTACTCCCTGAGCGTCCCGGCCAAAAACCAGAACGTCGGAGTTGTCTTTGCCGTGGTAAACAACGTCACGGCTACTCTTTGGGCCCCGACCAGTGTAGCTGCAGGCAAAGGGACCGCCACCGTAACCGGTTCGGCCAACGACGGCGGTACCTTGACTTATGCGCTGACGGCTAACGCCGTTTCCGTTCCCGTTGTTTCCGGCAACGTGTTCAACCTTGCTGGCCTGGCTGCCGGGACCTACACCCTCGTGGGTACGGTTACCTCGACTGCTGGCGCTATTGTCACCTCCACTAACACTGATCCCTTCACGGTAACGGTTGTAGACGCGACTGTGTCCGCTAACACCGGGTGTGTTTCCTGCCACACCACCAGCACCCCGAACGTCGTTATCAACCTGCCGCTCGGCGTTCATGCTAACACGACCTGCGTTGCTTGCCACACGGCTGACGCACCGCACGCTACCAACCCGATTTCCTGCTCCACCGCAGCTTGCCACACGACCAGCCCCAAGGGTCACCCGGCATTTGACGCTTCTACCCAGAAGTGCGATACCTGCCACACTGCAGATGTTCTCAATGGCACCACCGATGCTCATGGTGCAAGCCGCATTGAAAAATGCACCGAGTGCCACCTGACGATTCGCAACGCAGGTGCAGATTATGTTCAGGACAACAATGGCGTAAGGGCGATCATTCCCGAATTCCAGAAGACTTCGCATCACATCTACAACGGTCCGACCGCACTTCCGATCGACGCACAGTGCGCCGTCTGCCACCTGGAAGGTAAGGCTTCCGGCACCGCAGTTATCGTAGACCCCGCTTACCACATGGTTGATGCTAAGATCCATCTGCGTAACGCTGACACCGATGCCGATTTCGCATGGGATCCGAGCGCAGTCACCCCGAACCACACCCTCATGGATAACTTCTGCTTCTCCTGCCACGATTCAAACGGCGCGACCAGCACAGGCGTCATCGCCATCCAGACCGTGATCAAAGCAGCCAACCCGGCTGCCCTTACCCCTGCGGCAATTACTGCCCTGGGCACCGCAACGGTAGCCGCCGGTAACCCCTTCATCGACCTGCTCACCAACAAGTACGACCAGGTTACTCGTGCAAGGGTTATCGACGCTTTAACTGCATTCACCGGCACCAACGCCTCGCACCACGCAGTAAAGGCACCGAAGTACACCACCAGGACCACCACGACCGCTATGGCTGCTCTCGGGCAGAAAACCCTCTTCGACGGCGGCTTGTTCGTGAGCGACTACACCCCGCTCGGCGCAGCTCTTCCCGTCGCTGATGACTCCTCGCTCCATTGTGGCGACTGCCACACGGTCGGCCAGTGGAAGAACGACAACACCAAGTACAACCAGGCTGCCATCGGCGCACACGGCTCGGTCAACGAGTACATGCTGCGTAATAACGCTGGTACCGACGCGCTGCACAACGGCACCACCTATGTCTGCTTCAACTGCCACAATGACAAGGCCGGCGTCAACACGGCTGGCGGCTACTACGCTGGTTACACCGTTGCCGGCGGATCCCCTACTACCGGCCACATCAACGGCATCCATGCCGGCACCAACGGCTGCCTGCAGAACACTGCCGGCAATACGGGCAACGCCATTGCAGCCACCGGCCGTCTGGGCGGCAACATGTTTGGTGGCGTCTCCAAGGGCGGTAGCCAGGGTAACATCACCGGCATCGCCTGCACCAACTGCCACAACTCCGGCGACCGCGGCAAGCTTGGCGCCACGGCTTTCAACGGTTACACCACTGTCAACACCGGCTTAGGCGGCATCCATGGCGGCAACGCTAGCTACTCTGATTCCAACGGTGCAAAGCAGAAACCTTACCGCTTCATGTCCGGCATGGGTAACTTCAAGTACATCCCGCCGGCAAACACCTTTACCACCGTTACTGCTACTGGCCAGCCTTCAACGGTCAAGGGCGCAGCAATGCCTGACACGACGAGTTTGGGTTCCTGCTACACCAACTCAGCCACCACCGACAACGCTGGTTACTCCTCTTGTAACCACCACGCTGCCGGCACGACGATTCAGCGTGTTGGCGGTACCGCTAGCAACGTTACTCGTCCGCTTAGCTACTAGTACTACTTAGGGGGAGGGGGCTTGCATAGCCCCTCCTCTGCCTAACCTGATATGCATTGAAGCCGGCTTTTGCCGGCTTTTTTTATGGGCAAGACTGGCGTCAAGACGGTCCTCTGGAGACCCACTAAATGACTGCGCACTGCGCTCCGTCGTGCGGTTATTGTCTTTCATTTCGAAATAATTCCTGCTATATTTACCGCGCTTCAAACAGTGTCAATAGCCTCATTCTATTTTGCGTGAAAAAAGGAAGTCTATCTACTATGTCTGAAGCCGCACCTACTCCACGAGTAAAGCACCTTGTGTTTACCTCGCCGTATTTTCTGCTGATCTTCCTGTTTATCCCTGTAGTCACGGTTGCTTGTTTTCTGCTGCACCTGCCCTTTACGATGAACCTGCTGCTCGTCAACAACTGCATCCTTCTCGTTTGCATAGCCCTACGGTTTGTCTGGTACCTGGCCCGTATGAACAGGGCTGACCGGTACGGCGCAGAGCGCAATGCGCCCTCTGGGGGGCCGGAGTTGGCTCATCCCGCGGCGAGTGTGCGCTCGGAACTTGAGGGAAGGGGCTATCGATTCGACGCCACCGGTTATTACGGCGAGAAGCGTGATCTCGGTTATCTGGGTACCGTCATCCTCTACGGCGGCCTGCTGACCCTGCTCTTCTTCGGCAGTTATGATAACCTTCGCCAGTACTCCGGCGTGGTGCGTCAGGGGATAGGCGACCCGAAACCGCTCAGCGACCTGAGCAAATACGGCGAACTCGTCATGGGGCCTGCGGCTACACCTGCGCAACTGCCCATGCTTCAGGTTCGTAAGATACTCCTGCCGGACAAGACCTGGCCCAAAGGTGCGATACTCTTAGGTCTCTGGTCCAAAGAGGGGACTATGCTCGTGGAGGGGATCACCGCACCGGGCAAGGCGCTGCGTTACAAAGGTTTTGATTACTTCATGCTCAAGTTCTCCTATGACGCCGATCTGAGGATCGTCAACCGCAACGGCGATCTCATATTCAACTCGGCGCTCAACCTGCTCCCCCTGGCAGAGAAGAAGGGTGTGTATACCCACTATGGGCCGGTAAGCGATCAGAACTACGGACAGATATCGGGGGATGCCTGGATGAACCCGGAAAAGAGGGCGATGAAAGTAGTGGTGCTGCGGGATGGGAAGCAGATTCTTGATACCGAACTGGAACTTTGGGGGGTGAACACGAAAACGCAAGGCGAGTACACCGCCACTTTTCCCGCGCTGGGCCAATGGGCCGAAATCCGCGTAGCCCATGTCAGGCATCTCACCTTGATGAAAATCGGCGCCGTCTTAGCCCTGCTCGGCGGCTTATTGAGGCTCTTGGTCCGCCCGCAGAGGGTCTGGCTGGAAGAAGCCGCCACAGGGTGCCTTGCGAAGGCCGTGGGTGCCAAGACTAAAAGCGCGCTTGACGCACTGACCGCGCGCTAACCCCCCAGGTGACCCCTGCAACCCGGCCCCGTAGGGGGCGGATCTACTGGTATCGATAGGAACCTTTTATATGACTAACTTGGAAACCATCTTTTTCTGGATAACGCTGGTGATCTACTCCCTTGGCGCTGGCGGGTACATATACTCTTTCGTGTTCAAGAACCCGCGTTTCATGCCGAAGATGACCTGGGTCATCGCGGCGGGATATCTCGCCCATAACCTGACCATCGGCATCCGCTTTATGGCGACGGGGCATCTCCCCTGGGCGGGTGATTATGAGAGTGCCATGATGGCCGGTTGGTTCATCATCGGAGCCACCCTGTATGTGGGGCGGCGCAACCAGCAGTTGCGGGCTCTAGCTACCGTCACCGCACCGCTGGTGGTCCTGATGATGGGGTTCGGGGTCATGCGCAACCCGGTACTGACCCCTATGGCGGCGAGTCTTAAGACCTACTGGCTTTACATCCATGTCTATTTCGCCCAGCTCGCCTTTGGCTCTTACGCCCTGTCCATGGCCGCAGGGGTGCTCTATCTGCTGAAAAGCAAGAGCGCTGCAAGCGATGCTCCCAATCCCTCCTACGACCGCTTCCCCTCCCTGGACCGGTTGGACGAGTTTATCTTCCGTTACGTCCTTTTCGGGTTCATCACCGACACCATCATGATCGCCGCTGGCGCCATCTGGGCCAAGGACCTCTGGGGGAGCTACTGGAGCTGGGACCCCGTCGAGACCTGGTCGCTCATCTCCTGGCTCATGTACGGCATAACCATCCACCTGCGGGTCACCTTTGGCTGGCGTGACCAGCGACTGGCCTGGCTGGTGGTCGCCGCACTCTGCACCGTTATCATCAGCTTTTTCGGCGTCACCCTGATGGTAGACACCAGCATGCATTTCTTCAACGTGAAATAAGAGGGAAAACGGCACAGATGTTCAAGAAATTCGTTAAATACCTGAGTTCCCTCCGGTTCACCCTGCTGCTCATTTCCCTGCTGGGCGCGATGTTCCTGCTCGGCCTCTGGATCCCCCAGGCCAGCCTGGTGACGCAGGATCAGCTGGTCCAATGGAAGAGCAGGTCGCCGCTCCTGGTCGGTGCCCTCGACTCGCTCGGGCTCACCAGGATCTACGCCTCTCCGATCATGCTGGGGCTCTGGGCCCTCTTTTTCCTGAACCTGTCGCTGGTCATGTGGCAGCGGATACCGCTCATCAAGAAGCGCATAGCGCTGGTCGTACCGAAGAACGACGATCCCGAGACAGCGCCCGGTTTTTCCTTCCGCGCCAGCTATTCTTTGCCGGCCGGGAAAGACGGCGAGGCCGTGGTCGGTTTCCTGCGCAAGCGTGGCTACGCCGTCCTCGGAAGGGGGGAGCGCTTCTTCGCTGTGAAGAACCGCCTTTCTCCCATAGCCTTCGCGCTCTTTCACGTCAGTTTTTTCTTCATCCTGCTGGGCGGCATGCTGAGCGTGTACAGCAAGTTCATCGGTTTCGTGGATTTGGCGGAAGGTGAGACCTTCCAGGGGGAATTGGCCCGCTACAACCAGGTCCCCAAAATGCCGAAGTTCGGCGGCCCCCCCGAGGTGAACTTCACCGTCGAGAAGATAACGCCCCTGGTGAGCGGCAACACGCCGACGGGGCTCAAGGTGCACCTGGTGGAGGCCGGAGGGGCCGTCCGCGACCTGGGCATCAACAGCCCCTACCACGCTGGAAGCGCCTCCTTCGTCATCAAGGACCTCGGGTTGGCACCGCTGTTCGAGGTCATAGACCCGGCCGGGAAAACGGTGGACCAGGCCTATGTGAAACTGAACGTCATGAAGGGGAGAGGTGACACCTTCCTCTTGGGCGGTTTCCTGTTCCGGGCGCATTTCTATCCCGACTACACGATCAAGGCCGGCGTGGCTAGCACCGCCTCGGAAGAGTTCAAAAACCCCGTCTTCACGCTCCTGGTGGAACGGGAGGGGAAACAGATCGCCCAGGGTATCGTTCCCAAAAACGGCACGCTCTCTTTCGGCGGCTACCAGTTGGTCATGCTGGAGATGCCTTTTTGGGTCCGATTCATGGTCATCAAGGAGTACGGTATACCGATCCTTTATGCTGGGTTCGGCATGGCGGCCCTGGCGGTGATCTGGCGTTTTCTCTTCTACCGGCGCGAAGTCCTCGGCGCCCTGCGGGAAGAAAATGGTACCTGGCGCCTCGCGGTCGCCGGGCGCTCCGAATTTTACAAGAGCCTTGCCGCGGACGAATTTAAAGAGATGTTTGACGACGCCACCGGGACAGTCTCCGGGGAAACTTGCTAGCACCCGGTTTGACACCGGTTTACAGACGGCTTACGGGACGCATGCTCCGACCTTGACGCCGTTAACTAATTACGGGAGAACTCTGTTTATGAAACGAATGCTCAGCCTCGCCCTAGCGGCAATGCTACTTTGCTCCGCCTGCCATAGTGCAGAGACAGAAAAACCGGTGGTCAAGGACGAGTCCCTGCGTCTGCTGGTCAAGGTCCAGGGAAAGTACGGATACAGCGACCGGAAGGGGGTTATGGTCATCCCGGCGCAGTATGAAAGTGCTTCCCTTTTTTCCGAAGGTCTGGCTGCCGTGCACCAAAACGGCAAGGACGGCTACATCGATCTCAAGGGGAATATGGTCATTGCGCCTCAGTTCGTTGCCGGATCCATTTTCAAGGATGGTTTGGCCGGGGTCCAGATCGGCGACCGCTGGGGGTACATAGATCATACCGGCAAGCGGATCACCACATTGCCCTATCTGAGCACTTTCGCCTATACGGAAGGACTTGCCGCCGTGGTCGAGGCGGGAAGTGACGGCCCTAAGGCCGGTTTCATCGACAAGAGCGGCGCGTTCGTCATCCCCGCCAAGTTCGACGGCGCCTCAATCTTCTCCGAAGGGCTCGCGGCCGTGAAGATCGGGAAGAAATACGGCTATATTGACAAGCGCGGTGATATAGCAATCGCAGCCACGTACGATGAGGCCGGACCGTTCCATGACGGACTGGCCATGATCCAAGTTAACGGCAAGTACGGCAAGTTGGGATTCCTCGACCACAAGGGGGCCCTCGTGATCTCGCCGCAATACGCCAAGGCGACCAATTTCAACGAAGGGGTCGCGGCAGTGAAGGTGGACAAGAAATGGAAGATCATCGACGTCAAAGGAAAGCCGATCCTGGACCGTGAATTCGACTCCCCGACCATCTTCACCGAGGGGTTGGCGCCGGTCATGGTCGACAAGAAAGTCGGGTATATGGACAAGCAGGGGAAGATGGTCATCGAACCCGCCTTCGACGCCGGTTCCATTTTCGTGCAAGGCCTGGCACCGGTCAAGGTGGGAGAAAAGTGCGGTTATATCGACAGGAAGGGCAAGATGGTGATCAAACCCGATTTCGAATGGGACCAACGCGTGATCGACCAATTCACCTCCTTTTACACCACCATGGGCGGGCATTGAGCCCAGGGCTCCGAAGGATATGAACCCCGCCTGGCCTAAGCCGCCGGCGGGGTTTGTTATTATCGCAAGTTGTTGCAAGAAAACTGCTCCGTTATGACAAAACGGACTGAACCCGCCTGCTTTTTAATTAATCTTCAGTAGTCATTACTCGTCAGCTCCCGAATCATTTTGAATTACCAGATTGGTGCAACCGTGCTGATTCGCATCCTAAAAAACTCTTTTTTCAAGCGTCCCAAGCCTGTGCTGCTGGTGTTCCTCTCCATCACGATGGGGGCCGCCGTCGCGACGGCCTTTCTCGGCATCGCCGGGGAGGTCTCGCACAAGATGGCCCTGGAGCTTCGCAGCTACGGCGCCAACATCCTCCTGGAACCGACTGCCCTGGAAGGGGGCGGGTTCCTGCGCGAAAGCGACCTACCCAAGCTAAAGACGGTCTTCTGGAAATACAACATCACCGGATTTACTCCCTACCTTTTCGGCGTTGCGGACATCTCGGCCGGCTCCAAGCACGAGCGCGGCATCGTCGCCGGCACCTGGTTCTCCAAGGAGCTGCAGGTCCCGGGAGAGGATACCAGCACCCAGGGGATCAAGGGGATCGCCCCCTGGTGGGATGTGCAGGGTGGCTGGCCGGAGGCCGCCGATCAGGTTATCGTCGGCGCGGCGCTCGCCAAGCGGCTCGGCGTCTCCGTCGGCCGGCAGGTGGAGGCGAGCGTCCACGGGCGCACCCAGCACTTCCAGGTCGCCGGGATTGTCACTACCGGCGGGTTCGAGGAGGAGCAGCTCTTCGCCCCGCTGGTGACGGTCCAGGAGCTGCTCCAGAGCCAGGGGAAGGTCTCCCGGGTGCTGGTGAGCGCCCTCACGGTTCCGATGGATGACTTCGGCCGGATGGACCCCGCCAAGATGAGCAAGGACGACTACGAGAAATGGTACTGCACCGCCTACGTCACCTCGGTTGCCAAGAACGTGGAAGAGGTGATGGGTGGCAGTCGCGCCAAGCCGATCTGGCAGATCGCCTCCGCCGAGGGGGCGCTTCTCACGAAGCTCAACGCGGTCATGCTGCTTTTGACCCTGCTGGCGCTGGGGGCCTCGGCGACCGCCGTCTCCACCAGCCTCATGGCCTCCATGGCCGAGCGCAGTAAGGAAATTGCCCTCATGAAGGCGATGGGCGCCGACCGCTACCAGATTTCCGCCATCTTCCTGGGCGAGGTGCTGATCATCTCGGTCTGCGGCGGGGTGCTGGGCTACCTGATCGGCGGCCAGCTCGCCGGAGTCATCAGCCGCTCGGTGTTCAACTCCTCCATCGCTTCACCCCTCTGGCTCTTCCCGACCGCGATCGTCTCGGCCCTGGTGGTCGCCTTTGCCGGCTCCATAGCACCGCTGCGCCGGGCTCTCTTGGTCGAGCCGGTCCGGGTTTTAAAAGGATAACATGCACAGGCGTCGCTGGTTGTTCAACATGCTCTTGAAGGCGCTGGCCCATCGGACCGGGCGCACCCTGCTCCTTTTGGCCGTGCTCGCCATGGCCTCGAGCCTCGCCACCGCGCTCGGCATCGTCTCGGTCTCAATGGAGAAGCGGGTCGCCGAGGAGGTGCGCAAGTACGGCGCCAACATGATCGTCATTCCCGGTGCGGCGCGCATGGACGTCGGGAGCGGCGGGCTCAATTTCGGCTCCATCGCGGAACCCGCCTACCTGAAGCAGAGTGCCGTGGAGGATGCCCTTGCCAAAAGCGGGCTCAAGGCCGAAAGGTCCTTCCATCTGCGCGGTGCCCTGCACTACAAAAACTCCGACCTGATGGTGGAGGGGGTCAACTTCGCGGATATCCGGCGCCTGTTCCCCTGGTGGCAGCTCAAGGGGGGGTGGCCCGCAGCAGGGGAGGCGGTGCTAGGCTCCGACCTGGCCGCGACTCTCAAGCTGAAGCCCGGCGACACGCTCGAGCTGGAAGGGAAGACCCAGGCCGTGCGGCTTCGGGTTTCCGGGACCGTCTCCTCCGGTGGCGAGGAGGACGGCACGCTCTTCATGGCCCTGCCGGAACTGCAGCAGGCGCTCGGCCTGCCTGGAGAGCTCTCCCTGGTCCGGCTGATGGTGACCGCCGGCGGGGGAAGCCTCAAGGACTCCGCGGCAGCGCTGCAGCGATTGCTCCCCGAGGCCAAAGTGAGCGAGGTGCGCCAGACCGCGCGCACCTCCGAGGGGCTGCTCGCCAAGGTGAAGCTGCTGATGATCCTGGTGACAGCGGTCGTGCTGGTCTCCGCCGGCAGTTCCGTGACCGGGACCATGAGCACGACGGTGCTGGAGCGGGGTAAGGAGATCGGCCTCATGAAGGCGATGGGTGCCACGCGCTGGGAGGTGTTGCTGATCTTCTGCGGCGAGGCGGCGCTCTTGGGGGTCTTCGGCGGGGTGGCGGGGTACCTTTTGGGGAGCGGCATCGCCCAGTTCATCACTAAGACGGTCTTTGCCTCCTCGGCCGAATTCATCCCCTGGATCTGCCTGGTCTCGTTCGGGGTGAGTCTTTTCCTGGCCCTGCTGGGGAGCGTCGGGCCGATGGTCTCCGTGTTCAAACTCGATCCGGTGCGAAGCCTGCGCGGGGAATGATGCTGGTAAGCCGAAAAGTTACAAAGATTCTCCTTGTGTCTTCGGCGTCCCTGCGTTAACACTTTTTAGGTACAAAAGGTTATCTTCATATGGCTGTCGCGACTATTGAAACAAGCGCCCTCACCAGAAGTTACGGCGAGATCTGCGCCCTGAAACCGATAGACCTGCTGGTCCCCGAAGGGGAGTGGCTCTCGGTCATGGGACACTCCGGCTCTGGCAAGAGTACCCTCATGAACCTTGTGGGAGGGCTCGACCGCCCGACCTCAGGCGCCCTCCGGGTCGGAGGCCAGGACCTGCTGGCGCTCTCCGAGGACGGCCTGGCCCGCTTCCGTCGCGAGTTTGTCGGCATCATCTTCCAGCAGCACCACCTGGTCCCCTATCTTTCGGCAGTCGAGAACGTCATGCTGGCTCAATACTTCCACTCGACCCCCGACGAGGCCGAGGCACGGCTCGCCCTGGAGCGCGTCGGGCTCGGCCATCGCCTGAGGAACCGGCCGGGGGAGCTCTCCGGCGGCGAGCAGCAGCGCGTCTGCATCGCCCGCGCCATCATCAATAGCCCCAAGCTTTTGCTGGGTGACGAGCCTACCGGAAACCTGGACAACAAGAGCACGGTCATGGTCATGGAGCTGCTTAAGGAGCTTCGGGCCGAGGAGCGCTTCACCGTGGTGATGGTGACCCACAACCAGGAGGTGGCCGCCTGGGGCGATCGCACCATCTACCTTGACGACGGGGTTCTGGTGCGCGAAGAACTGACGAGGCCCTAATGGCGGCAGTGAGGCGTGGTGCTGATCTGGGCGGTGGCTTTTCTCCTGACGGCTGCTTTCCTCATCTGGTTGCCGGTCCGGCTGGTCTTTCCCCGCCGGGAAATGTTCTTCACCTACCGGCAGGGGGGGCGCTGGCCCATAGCCGGGCAGAGGGGAGGGGGGAAAAGGCACTCGGGGATTTCCCACGAGGCCCTCGATAGCATCGAGGCTGGAAATACCGCTACACTCAAGGATACGCCCGGCTAACGTTTGCGGCCCAGGTGGGTCATCTTAAACTTGCAAAGGATTGAAAGGGGAAGAACTATGAAAATGCGTTTATTTAGCCTGTCCTGTGGCCTTTTTTTGCTGTTGTCCGGTCATCTTGCTTTGGCAGTTGGACCCTGCATGGAAAAGTGCGACAATGAAGAGGCCGAGTGCCTGCGGGTGATTACTTCTGTCAATGATCTGGATGCTGAAGACGCCCGGAATGCTTGTGAGAACAGTCTCAAGGCTTGCTACCAGCAGTGCGAGGGGGAGGAAAAGGCGCTGGAGGAAAAGGCCCGGGAGGACCGGGAGAAGGAGGATAAGGCCCGGGAGGACCGGGAGAAGGAGGAAAGGGCGAATAACCCCGCAGGCCCCGTCACTGAGGATAAGTAAGGCAGGTAACTGCGCCTGTTCTGCGCGTTGTCGGGATGCGGCGGCTTGCGCAGGGGAAGCAGTATTTTTGAGTGGGAAAAAGACACCATGAGGCGCGCGCCATGGTGTCTCTTTGCGTCCAAAGCTAGCGTTCGTTCGCCGGGCGATACAACTCGAAGACAGGCTGGAGGAAAGTCTCGTATCCCAGGCCGATGGCCATGGCATAAAGGGGGACAGCCGCCAGGAGGACCAGGCCGAGGTAGACGCCCAGGTAATAGTTGCGCCGCCGCTTGTCTTGCGGCAGTTTCCCTATGATGACTGAGGCGATGGCCATAAAGGCAAAGGGCGTGACTGCGAGCGAGCTGTTCACCCCGATGAGCCTTTTCGTCAGCGCGAAAGGAAGGTACGAACACCAGAAAAGCGCCAACAGGGGGAGGCTCTGCCAATGCGTCCTCCGTATGGTGTACATGAGGTAGAGCACCGCAGGTAGGGTCAGCAGCCAGACCAGCGGATTGGAAACACCCAGCACGGGAGACGGTCTTCCCTGGATCATCTGGAAGTCCGCATAGGTGACGGGACGCAGGAACCAGAGCAGCGGGTTGTGGTCCTGCATTTGGGCGAAGGCCTGATTAGCCCCCTTATGCACGAGGTTCTCGGCGTACATGATTTTTTGCGAGGTGAGCCAGGCTCCCATTTCGTACCCGCGTTCCAGGAACCAGGGATAATAGGTCAGCACGAACACGGTCAGGGGCAAGACTACCAGGGCGGCAATTAAGAAGAGCAGTTCGGAGGCTTTTTCCCGGGTGGTCAGTCCTCTTTGCCGCAGACCCAGCCAGGAAAGGTAGCAAAAGGCGAGCACCAGCGGAATGGCGACGCTCCATTTACTCGCCAGTCCCAGGCCGAACAGCACGCCCGAGCCGATCAGGGGCCAGAGCGTCTTGTCTTCCAGGTAGCGCAGGGCGAAGTAGATGCCGGCAAGCAGGAAAAATGGCACATACTCCTCCTGGACCGCCTGCCGGGAAAACTCGATATGCAGCGCGTCGACCGCGACGAAGAGGGCTGCCAACAGCGCGGCGGCATCGCTTTTGGTCAGGCGCCTGGCGACCAGCCCGGTCAGGGTAGCGGTCAGGGTGCCGAGCAGCACGCTGGCACCGCGCATTCCGGCGAGATTGGCACCGAGGAGCTTCAGGGATCCGAAGACCAGGATGTTGCGCAGTTTGGGGTGGTGCCACATGACCAGGCCGAAATGGCCGCGCGTCATGTAGTCGAATGCCTCGCCTATGGTGTAATACTCGTCACCGGTCGGCTGGGTGACGGAGAGCCAGTAGGTCCTCAGAAAAGCGGCAAGGATGGTGACCAGGACAAGCCCGGCGTAGAAGGTTCGCGGGGATATTTTCTTTGTCTGTGTCATTGGGGGACCGCTATCGACTTGGAGGATGGCACGAAGGGTCTCACTTCGGCGTGCTGCGAGAGGAGCTTGACGAATTCCAGGAGCTTTTGACGGTCGGAAACCGTGACGTCAGGATTGTCCTCGGCGAGGCAAATGGTGACCAGGTCCGCCTTCAACGCCGATTTAAGAAGGGAATCCAGCAACTTGTCCGGTTCGGTCGAGGAGAAGAATGAGGCGTCGATGTTGAGCAGGATCGGTTCCGTCCCGGAGGGAAGCCGTGTGGTAAAGGTCCGCAGGGATCCGTATTCATGGCCGGACACGTCGCTCCGGACAGGGGAGCCTTTTGGCAGGGCGAACCTTATCTTGAAATCTTCCGGCGGGATGACGGTGATGATCTCCCTGGCGATGTTGGTCTGCAGAGCGGTCCAGAGGAAATTTTTGTAGGAGGTCTGCGTGTCGTCGAAATGCGAGTGGTATTTCACGACCTCAGGGATCAGGGTTGTCCCGGGGGGCTCCGACTCCATGAAGTGGAGGTACTTGCCCAGGTGCACGACCACCCGGCCATGCACCTGCTTCTCCTTCCAGAGTGCGTAGGTATCCACGGTCCTCTTGACGAGGAATGCGGGGAAGCGTTCCCGGGCCAGGGGAAATGGTTGCAGCTCTTTCCTGGCCGAAATCCCGGCACGGTTCAACAGAACAAGGGATGCGACCGATAGGGTCAGTATGAGGAGTGAAGCTGCTAATTTTTTCATGGATTGTCAGCCGATAGGTTAGAGACTTCCGGAAATGGGCAGCAATGTGTGGTAGAAACTGAAGGCATACAATCAGATCGAAACCCGCAAAGTATCAATCGATTGCTGCATCTGTATAGCATTTTAGCTGTGGACTGTCAATTACTTGAGCAGGTTCGACATTTAGTGAGTCCAATCCGTCCGACATTTGTCGGCATTGCGGACACCGGAGGCTCTGTCGCGATCAGGGTGACTCCCGAGGGAACCGGACGGGGGGCAAGACTGCCGGGCAGCTACTGGTTAAGATGTTGCTATTAGATTTTCTTCATGCAGCCCAGTTGAAGTGGGCCTTAGTTTTTCCCGAGCGGGCCGATCTGAATTACGGCCCACCCCCCGGGGACCTGGCCGTTAACCCCGGGAAGGGGGGCTTTGGGCACTGTATCATCTTTGCCGCTACTGCTAGGTTTCCCAATGAACTGCGGGACGGTGTGTCCCGATTTGGTATGAATGTCATTACTGTAATGGGGTTTGCTACCTTCGGCCTGCGTCTCGGTACATCCTGTCAGTCCTCCTGTGATTGCCAATGCGACAACTAAAGGTCTGAATAGCATGACGTCTCCTCATAGAGGTGAAATTCATTGAATTGCTCATAACGACCATTCGGGCATACTCTCACACAATGGTTAGTATTGCAATACTCCAATGCGTATACGTCTTACGCTATTTTCCGTGCCCGGCTTTTGCTTTAACAGCCGATGCAAGGTTCTGTCGCGCCTCGGCAAAGTCAGGATCAAGTCTCACTGATTCGGTGAAATTGCTGATGCCCTTCTCGATGTCGCCATTGTTGAAATACGCCAGCCCCAGGTTGTTATAGGCATAAGGCATGTCATGAACTGACTGGACGAATATTTCCAGGTTCCTTATCGCCTCCGCATAGTTACCCTTCTTTATTAGAGCTATTCCTAGGTTATTGTAAACCTCGATGTAGTCGGGCTTTTGAGAAAGTGCCCAGTTGAAGTTGACAATTGCATCGTCCACCTTTCCAATTTGATAAAGGGCGGTTCCCCGATCATAGTACGCATTCAGGAAGGTCGGCATTATTTCGATTGTCTTGTTGAATTTTTCGACGGCTTCCACGTATCTTCCCTTTCCCTCCAGTTCAAGGCCAAGGACGTAATAGGCATAATAGTTGTTGTGCGTGACGTCCGTCGCGTGGCTGAAGAGGGTGTCGCTGTTGAGCCAGTAGGACTCCTGTCGCCAGGTCATGAAGCTGCACGAAAAGAGCAGGACGGCTGCCGCCATGACCAGCAGCGGTCGTCGATATGCCAGTCCGGAGGTGATGTCGGCGGCGAACCAGGTCAGCATGAGGAAGATGCCGATGAGCGGCAGGTAGGTGTAGCGGTCAGCCATGCCCTGCAACCCGACGCGCAGCACCCCGATGACCGGCACCAGCGTGCCGAGGTACCAGAGCCAGCCGACCACCAGGTAAGGACGGCGCCGCCGCTCGCGCAGGGCGTACCAGGTGACTGCCGCGAGAATGAGGGCGGCTCCTGTAATCTGCCACCAGGGGATGGTGTCGGGGTACGGATAGAATATGGCGAGGTTTTCCGGCCAGAACATCTTCCCGAGGTACTGCACATAGACCAGGAGCGCATTGGCCAAGCGACTGGACAGCGGAGAGTATTCCAGGGAAATCATCTCACCTCGCTGGGCGAAGGAGGTCACCACGCAGGAGACGGCGACCAGCGCCAGGAAGGGGAGCTTTTCCAGTAACAGCTGCACGAAGGGCCTTGCCGAGGCGGGAAGCGCCGGGGACGCTTCCCGTTGTGCCCCCGAGCTGAGGCGGCCCAAGGGCCAGAAGTCGAGCAGCAGCATGACGAAGGGCAGGGTCACCAGCATCGGCTTGGACAGGAGGCCAAGGATGAAAAAGAACAGCGTCGCCAGGTAGGCCGCCGGTCTGCGGCTGGCTGCGTAACCGGTGTAGAGGTACAAGGTCAAAAGTCCGAAAAGGGTGCTCAGCACATCCTTGCGCTCCGCCACCCAGACGACCGATTCAACATGCAGCGGATGCAGGGCGAAGAGCAGTGCCACCACCGCGCTGCGTCCGAGGCTACCGGTCGCGCGGCAAAGGAGTAGGAAAAGCAAGGCGACGTTGGCCGCATGCAGGAACACGCTGGTCAGGTGATGCCCGGCGGGGGCGAGACCGTAGAGCTGTACGTCCGCCATATGGGAGAGCCAGGTCAGCGGATGCCAGTTGTAGGCGTAGAAATGGGTGAAGGCCCAGGTGATGCTGTCCAGGTTGATGCCCGAGCGCAGGTGCGGGTTCTCGGTGACGTAGGCGGGGTCGTCGAAGTTGATGAACTCGTGGCCGCCGGCCTGCCAAAAGACCACGAGGGTGGCGGTTACTAGCAGGAGGGTGATTATAAGCTTTGAACGCATGCAGGAGTCCTTTGGGTAAATCGGATGTTGGCGCTTCTTGTTGTGGGAAACCGACCTGCTACCCACCTCTTGCCCGGTGCAGGTGCCTTTTCGCTGGCAACCTTTTTTCAGGTTACCTATCTTTTCGTCGGTACACGGTAAGGGATGAATCGGAACGGGGGAGGTATCCCGCGGCCTTGTCGTCCCACAGGTAGACGGTCGCTCCGGAGGCAGGGATGTCAGCAATCCCTACCGGTTGATAAAACTCCCGCAGGTAGCGCTCCTGCCACTGAGAAAGCAGGCGCGGCGAGGACGGTTGCCTGAGCCAGGAGGTATCCACGCTGGCCAGGACCAGGTAGCCGGGGCGCGACGCTTCGATCTCGCGGATCATCTCCTCCTGCATCCGTTCGGCATAGGGCTGGTTTTCCATCAGGCCGTACATGTAAAGGTGGCCCGTTGCCGAAAGCCTGTCGGCGTAGAAATAAATCTCCGGCTCGGAGCCGAGGACGGCGACGCGGTCTCCAGGGGCGGTGTGCCCTTTCAGGTAGCGGGCGACCTGGAGCGCTTCCTGAAAGGGGTTTGTGCCATAGAGCGAGCGGCTCACCTCTTGCTGGGTGCGCAGGTAGAAGTAATTTCTTTCATGGCAAAGGCCGAACGCGACGCTGCCTGCGCACAAAAGCAGGGGGAGCTGATGCCGGTATTTCCCCCACCCCGGAGCGCGCAGCAGCTCTCCCGCTGAGCATACGGCCGCTCCGGCGCAAAGTGCCGCTGCCGGCAGGAGCATGACGAAGTAGTGTCGTCGGAAGTAGAGTCCCGGACAGACGGCGAGCAAGGAAAAAAGGCAGAAACCGAGCAGGAAGGGGCGGTCGGCGCAGCGTCCCCGGCCGGTGCCAAGAAGGAGAGCGCCGACCCCGGCGAGGAGCCACAAAGACGGTTGTGTGGCGAACAGGTGACCGCAGGCGTCGACCAGGTCGGCCAGCCCCTGGGCGAGGGACTGGCCCGAGGCGTACTGGCGGGCGTATTGGACGGTCCAGAACCAGAATAGCCCGAGCCTGCCGGACCTGGCGTAGTAAAGGAGAATCAGGGCATAGGGGATGAGCGTTCCCGTCAGAAGAAGGGTGACGGGGGCAACTACGGGTTTGGGGCCGGAGCCCCTGTTCGGTGGTCGTGCCAAGCGCCAGGTGAGATACAGGAAGGCGAAGACGATGAATAGCGCGGCGTGCTGCTTCATGGTGAAGGCCAGACCGAAGCAAAGACCGCTCGCGAAAAGCGCCGCCCCGCGGTCAGTCTCCAACGCGCGCCGCAGCAGGTACGCACCTGCCAGGGCGAACAGCACGACAAAGTGGGTCGCGTGGGCAAAAACGCCATAAACTGACTGGCTGAGGGATAGGACCGCAAAGCAGGCGCAGGAGAAGAGTGCGGCATTCCTGTCAAAGAGCCGTCGAGCGACCAGGTAGATCAGGAATATGCAGGCGCCGTTCACGAGGAGCAGGCCGACGCGGATGCCGGCGGCGCTTTGGCCAAAAAGCACCATGAAGACGGCGTAGGCGGCGCTGACGCCGGGGAGTTTCATGGTGTAGGCATTGACGTAGGGAGGGATGCCCCTGAGCAGGAGCTGGCCCATGTAGGCATACTCGCCCTCGTCGCGCTCCAGGGGAGTCTGCAGCAGACGGATGCGCACGAAGACCACCACGCCCAGCACCAGGGCTAGCAAGAGAAGCGGCAGGAGGGTGTCACGTCCCTCGGGATGCTGGTTATTTTCTGTCATAAGGTTTGATTTAGTCGTTTTATCAGGAGGCAATAAGGGAAGCTGCCGGTGTCGCAGAGGCATGACCCGTCACCGGAGCGGCCGGTACTCTACTTGGATTCGTGGTATTCACTTTCGGTGTTCACGGACCAGATATTGTCTTTTGTCGTGATGCCGTTGAGGATGTTCTCTACGGCAACCATGGCCGTAAGCATGGAATGGTCGGCATTGTTATACCTGTGCATCCCGTTTCTGCCTACCAAAAACAGGTTTTCGATCCTGTCGGTGAATTCTCTTATAACATGGAAATCGTCGTAACTGCCGAAGTAGGCGGGGTATGCCTTCTTGACTCTGAGCACGCAACTGTCCAGGACCTTTTCCTTGTCGATGATTGCTATCTTTGCCAGCTCGTCGATGGCGAAAGCGGAGAAGTCCTCATCAGACTGGGTCCAGAGCTGGTCACCCTCGTTGCAGAAGTATTCCAGCCCGATCCATGCCGTCTCGGGGTCGTGCACCAGGTAGGGGCTCCAGTTGTTGAATATCTGCAGCCTCCCTATCCGCACGTCGCGCTCCTGGATGTAGATCCAGTTGTCGGGAACGATGTCGTGCACGCTTGGCTGTCGTGTCGCATTCTTCACCTTCAGCTCTTTCAGTAACAGGCCGACAGTCATGAAGTCGCGGTATCTGAGGCCCTGGGCCGTTTGCCTGACCCGTTCCGGTATGTCGGCCTTCAGGGCATTGATCAGGTCCGAGATCGGCATGGTGGAAAAGAAGTAGGCGCCCGCTTGCTCGGAGTTCTCCCCGGTCAGGACATCCCTGACCTGGACCGAGTGCATGCGCTCCTGCCGGCAGTCAAGCCCGGTGACCTCGCAGTTCAGGTGAATTTCCCCACCCTTCGCGACGATGGACCTGGCAACCTCTTCCCATAACTGGCCGGGCCCCAGCTTCGGGTAGAGGAACTGCTCGATGAGGCTGGTCTCAGTCTCCTTTTGCGCCAAGGCCGCATCGCTGCCCGCCAGTTTCTTCACGGCATGCAGAAGCGCCGTGGTGACCGAGAGCCCCTTGATCCGTTGTGCTCCCCATTCCGGCTTGATCGCTGCGCAGGCTACCCCCCAGACCTTTTCCGTGTAGTCTCTGAAGAACGTGGCATAGAGCTCCCTGCCGAACCTGTTGATAAAGAAGTCTTCCAGGTTTTTCTCCGGCGTGATCGGGAAGAGGCAGGCCTTGAGATAGCCCCAGGCAATCTTCGCTAACCGGAAGGGGCCGAGATTGGCGAGCGTGTTCAGGTTCAGTGCGACGGGGTAGTCGAAAAACCTCCTCAGGAAGAAGATTCTCGACAGGCGGTTTCTGACCAGGAACACGTTGTCGTCCTTTTCCGGGTCGGGCGCGCCGGCTTCCGGCGAGAGGGGCACCTTGCGTCCCAGGACCAGGTCGTCCCGCGCGGGGGCCCCCTGGACCGGCATCCGGTCGAGCCACCACTGCATGACGCGGTCGGATTTGGAGAAGAACCGGTGGCCGCCGATGTCGATGCGGTTTCCCTTGTAGTTCACCGTCTTGGAGATGCCGCCGATGTCGCCGCTCGCCTCGAAGATAACCGGGATGATGTCGGTCTTTTCTAAAAGCTCAAAGGCCGCAGTGAGGCCCGCAGGTCCCGCGCCCACGATAATGGCCCGCCGCTGCCCGGCTTTTCCCTGCACGTGTGCGCGCATCATCTGACCTCCAGAGGGTGCAGGCTGGCAAGTCGGGCCGGGGCCTGTGCGGACCGGGGGTCCAGGGCGAGGGCCTGGCGGTAGGCCTGCTCTGCCGCGGGGAGGTTGCCGCAGAGCCGGTGATAATCCCCGAGGGTGACGAAGCCCGGGGAATAATCGGGGAAACGTTCGTTGAGGCTCTTCAAGAGTGGGAGAGCAGACGCGGGCGCCCCTTTTCCCAGGTAGAGGCCCGCCGCGTTGTTGAGGGACCTCTCTTCCACGCCGAGGTCGGAAAATTCCCGTTTTAGGGCGAAGGTCGCGGCGTAATTGGCCAGGGCCTGCTCCTGGTGCTCCGCGTTCAGGTAGGCCTCGGCAAGACAGGCCCGCGGGTCCTTGTGCGTGGGGTGTTTGGCAGCCACGTCGCTCCAGAGGGCGACGGCATCCCGCCAGACGAGGGTGCGCTGCTGCGAGAGCAGCGCGGCGGGGATTATCAGGCACCAGCAAAGCGCCGTGGCGGGGTTCACCCGGCCGGGGAACCGGTCGTTTAGCCGGGAGAGTGCTCCGCCCAGCATCCAGGCCGCGCCGAGCATCGGGAAGTAGAGGTAGCGGTCGTTCATCAGGGTCGAAATCTGGACGATCTGGGAGACGGGGAGCAGGCCGAGGAAGAAGAGGGCAAAGCCGAAGCAGAGCTGGCGGTCCCGGCGCCAGAGATAGCCCGCCGCCCCGGCAAGCCCCAGGACCAGGAAGAGTGCGAGCAGGGTCTCACGGTCCGGGCGGGTCTTCAGGATGAAGAGGTAGACCGCGTCCAGGTTTGTCGGCCAGACCAGTATCTGCAGGTAACGGGTCAGCACCGGGAGCATGGTCAGGGTTTTCGTCACCAGGCTGTCGCCGAAATAGTCCACCCTGCCGCCACCCATCTCGGCCGCCTGGGTGATCATGGTGATGCCGACCGTCAGGGCGGTGAGGACGAAATAGGGGACTTTGTCAGTCAGCATCTCGCGCTCGCGCCGGGGGGTCTCCAGGAAGAAGTCGTGCAGCACGAAGGCGCACGGTACGATGACTGCGATCGATTTGGCAAGCAGTGCCAGGGTCAGCAGCAAAACCGAATAGAGGTAGGCGCACTTTTGCCGTGCGCCGCTTTCCCGGCGATAGGAGAGGTAGCAGTGAAAGGCTCCCAGCGAGAAAAACATGGCCAGGAGGTTCTTGCGTTCGGTCACCCAGGCGACTGATTCGACTTGGACCGGATGGAGCAGGAAGAGGGTTGCCGAGACGAACCCCCAAAACGGTTTACCCGTAAGGCGGAGGACCAACAGATAGTAGAGCAGGCCGTTGCCGATATGAATCCCGACGTTGACCCCGTGGAACCAGCCCGGGTCCATACCGGCGAACTGGTAGTCAAGCATATAGGAAAGCAGGTGCACCGGCGCGTAGTTCCCGACATACGACGAGGAAAAGACACGCACCAGGTTGTGGGCCGTGAACCCCAGGATGTCCGGGTTATCCGTCACATACAGGTTGTCATCCCAGTTGCTGATGAAACCGTACCCCACGGTATGGCCGTAAACGGCAAGTGTCAGCAAAACGAGCCCAAGTGCCGGGAGGAAAAGCGCTTTCCAGCGCTTGGTTAAAACTGGGGTCATGAGTCGAATAGCCTCTTTAGATGAAGGTGAGTACGGTCCCCGAGGTCCCCCGCCCGGCAAAGGCTGCGGATTTAGAGAGCCATCCCGTGGGATTATGACACGAAGGCGCTCGCTGGCGCATAAAGAAAGGAAAGAGGCGACCGCAGGCGGCGCCCGGTTACCGGGACTGCATTAAAGACCGCCGCAGGCACCCGCGTGCCTTGGGCTGATCACCAGACCCGGGTTGCAGTGGCTTCCCCGGCCTAACGGCCGCTGCCCGATCTCTGCAACTGTGCCGCGGCCCTGGCGTCCGAGGGGTTGATTTTTAGTGCCCGCCGGAAATCGGCGAGTGCCTCCACGTTGCGGCCGATCGCCAGCAGCGCAATCCCCCTGTTGACGTAGGCCAGTTCGTAGTCCGGGTCGAGGGAGAGGCACTTTTGGTATGCTGCCAGCGCTGCGTGATAGTCTTTCTTGAGGGCCTGCAGGTAACCGATGTTGTTGTACGCCTCGGCCATGGTCGGCCTGAGCCGCACCGCCTGGAGAAACTCCTGTACAGCCTCGTCGAGCTGCCCCTGCGATCCGTAAATCTTTCCTATGTTGTTGTGGGCTTCGGCGAGTTGCGGGTCAACTGTCAGGGCCGCCTTGAACTGTGCCAAGGCTTCGGCAGGCCGGCCCGTCTGGGTGTAGAGGAGGCCAAGGTTGATGGCCGAGTCGGTCTGCTCGGGCCAGAGCCTGCTCGCGGTACGGTAGGACTTCTCAGCCCCGGCGAGATCCCTCTTGCGCTCCTGGGCGCGACCGAGGTTAAGGAACACCCGGGCCTTCAGGGGACTCTTGTCGGCGTTATCCTGCCAGAAGACCACCTCGTCCCGCCAGACCTGGTTCCTGGCAACGGTCGCTCCGGCCAGCAGCAGTATGACGCCCGCCACCGCCGCCAGTACCGGCGGCTTCGGCCAGCCCGGGAGCACTCCCCCCCGCTCTCCGGCAAGCGAAACCGCAGCGGCGACGGCCATGAAGAGTCCCGCCGAGGGGAGGTAGAGCCGGTGCTCGAAGATGACGTCGACGATCGGGATGACGCTCGACTCAATGGACAGGGTAAGGAAAAACCAGAAAATACCGAAGGCCATCAGGCGCAGGCGACCGGAGGCATAGTCGTACCAGGCACCCTCGCGCCTGGAGAGGTTCAGCAAGTAAACGCCTGCGGAGAAAAAGGCGAAAAGCAGGGAACACGAGATCACCACGTCGGCGTCCAGAAAAGTGTGGGAGATCGGAAAATCGTAGTCCAACTGCTGCCAGGCGGGGAAAACCAGCAGCCTCAGATAGGTGAGGATGACCTCGGACTGGGTGGCAAAATAATCCCAGCGCGGCATGTCGGTCTGCAACCGCGCCATCTTGTCCAACCGGCTTGCCAGTTCGGCGAGTGGCAGCCCGGAAGCTGCCAGGATGCCGCCTGCAGCCGCCGCGGTCAGTGCGAAAACCCCCAGTAGCAATGGGAGTGCCTTTCTTTTCCACCGGGCGTCGAAGAAGAGCAGCTCGTACAAAAGGAGCGCAAGCGGCAGAGTATACGAGGTTTCCTTGGTCTTCAGGGCAAGCAGAGCCGACACCAGGGCGGCCGCCATCCAGCCGATGGCTGCCGGGGAGCGCACTCCTCGGTCGACCTGGACGAGTCTTGCCCTGACGTAGCTGGTGAGCGACAGCAGGTAGAGCATGGCCGCCAGTGAGGCGAAGCGCTGCACCAGGTAGGTTACCGCCTGGGTCTGGACCGGGTGGGAGACGAAGAGCAGCGCCGCGAGCAATGCGATGAACCCGGAACCGGCCGCCGCCTGGCCTGGAGTGCTCCCCTTGAGGGTCCGCGGGGTGCGGAAGGTGAGGCAGACCAGGCTGTACACCAGTAGGGAGGCCGCAAGGTGAATCGCCAGGTTGACCAGGTGGTAGCCCGTCACGTTGAGGCCGCCGAAGCTGTAGTTGAGGGCAAAGGTAAAGTAGCCGAAGTACCTCGAAACGAAGCCGCCGTATCCGGGGTACGCCCTGGCCGCGTCGGGATTGATGAAATAGGAGAGGTTCTTGACCAGCGGGACGTTGATTATCTGCAGGAAATCGTCGAAGTAAAACGGTACGTCGAGGGAATTGGCGTAGATCAGCACCCCGATGACAAGGACTAGGGCAACATGGAATTTCTTGCTGCTAAGTAGGAGCATCCTCGTTCTCGGTACCGTAATCGGTTAGCTGTCGGTCCTGCCGCGACGTGATCTGCGCAGGGTGTTTCTGAACGGAGCAGCGGATTTTTTTGTCAATGGCGGCCCAGTGTGCTCCCCTGATCTGCCGCTCCGAGTCCGCCAAGCACGAGCTTGGATAGCACTTATACCCCTCATTTGTCAAGTGCTCGGTTTTAAAGGGGGTGCGATTGGCAGTCTGGACCTCGCGCGGTCGGAGTGACCGGGGCGGAGCTGCACCGGGGCAGAGGAGCCGGATGATTGCGGCGCTACCGTGATGCCTCATGCTTTCCGAAAAAGCAGCTTGACAAAAAAACTTTCCGAGTGCAATTTCAGGCGCGTCTCATGACAGTTCACTGCTCGGCTCCCCCGCGGACTCTCAGCCTCCGTCATTTCACGGTACGGCAAACCGCGTTGGTATGCCGCCATTCCCCGTAACGCCAGATAAGACGCCCCCCATAAACGGTGCACCGTTTTTTGCAACCCCCTGTCAAGACAGCCTTCTCAAGCGATGCCCGGGTAAACCGCGCCGGACGTTGGGGATAGGAGCGCTAATTGCATGCAAGAGCTGTTTTCCCACCTGTTCCCCGTTACGGGGAGTGAATCAACGGTTTTTATCAGGTGTCAGACCCCGGCAGGCCCCAGTGGTTGAGCCGGCAACCATTCATGCAGGCCGGACATTTCAGTGGTCGTGCCTTACGAGGCACAACCCGGACGATGGCGGGCACTAGGCGCACTACACGAGGAGGCGTAATGGTTAACCGATCGTTGCAGTACCCGAAAAAAGGAAGATTTTTGAGCATGCTTGCTGCGTGCTTGCTTACGCTGGCGGCGCTCTGCGCGGGTCCGTCTTCGGCGAGCGCCGATGCCGGTTTCAGCGGCAGGGTGACGGACCTGTCCCTAACGCCACTGGCGGGGATTTCGGTGCAACTACTCGATGTCAGCGGCAACTTGATATCAGCCCCGGTAATGACCGGGGACGACGGCAGCTACAGCTACAGTGGGATCCCGGCGGGGAGTTACCGGGTGAAATTCCAAATCAGCGACGTCAACAACAGCGCTCCCGCCGTCTTTTATCACAACAAGCTGTCTTTCGCCGATTCGGACACACTGACCTTCGGCGACGCCACCGTCACCCAGGGTGTCGACGCGATCATCGGGGCCTGGGGAGAGATCGCCGGCCAGGCCACCAATGCTTCCGGGACCGGCATCGCGGGCATACAGGTAGTCGTGTGTAACGCGGCCGGCCAGCCGATTGCCGCCCTGCCGGCAGTAACCACCAAGTCGGACGGCAGCTACGTGGTGGGGGGGGTCGACCCAGCCAAGGGGCCCTACAAGGTCAGATTCAACGGCAATAGCCTGTACCAGGGGCAGTGGTACAGCGGTGCTGCACAGCAAAGCGCTGCGACGCCGGTCCCCGTGGTCGGGTACCAGACCACCTCCGTAAGCCAGGTTCTCCCCACGGCCAGTGTTTCCGGGATCGTCACCAACGCCCTGGGCGCGCCCATTCCCAATATCCAGGTCTACCTCTATGACGCGGCGCTCAACTTCTTCCCCGTGGGCGGCGTTTTTACCCAGGCCGATGGCTCCTATGCCTTCAGCGGCGTGGCTGCCGGGACTTACGGGGTGCTTTTCCAGGATATCTCCGCCCCGCCGGTGTACAGCAAGCAGTACTACAGCCTGAAAACGACCCGCCCGGCGCCGAGCGTCACGGTCAGCGCCGGCACGCCGAAGACCGGCATCAACGCGACCCTGGGGACCGGCATTCCGATTATCACCGGGTTCAGCGTGCCGTTAACTTCCAATTCTTCCACCGTCACCAACATCGTGCTGACCGCGGTCGAGCCGAGCGGCGTCTCCGGCTACCTCCTGACGGAGAGCGCGCTCCCCCCGACCGCCGCGACTCCCGGCTGGAGCGTGACGGCTCCGACCAGCTACACCTTTGCCAGCGGCGGGGTCAAGACCCTCTACGCCTGGGCCAAAGGCGTGGCCGGCGTCTCGGCGAGCGCCACACAGTCCGTGACCGTCACCCTGAACCTGACCCTGCAGGTGCAGCTCTCCGGCTCGGGCTCGGTCAACAGCGTTCCCGGCGGCATCGCCTGCGCCACCGGTACGGCTCCTTCCGGGTGCAGCGCCAACTTCAACGGCAGCGCCACCCTGACGGCCTCTGCGAGCGGGGGGTACCTGTTTGTTGGCTGGACTGGCGTCTGCGCCGGCTCCGGAGCCATCTGCAATGCGAGCTTCGGCACCAACACGACAGTCACCGCTTTCTTCGAGCAGGCCCCGGTGGCGATGATCGGCACGACCGGTTACTCATCGCTCCAGGAAGCGTACGACGATGCCACGACCGGTGCGCTGATTGAGCTGGAAGAGGGGGTCCTGGCGGGGTCCCTGAGGGCTGCCCGTGACGTGACCGTCACCGTCGCGGGGGGGTACCTCTCGGACTACAGCTCACAACCGGGCGAGACGACCCTGGACGGACAGGTCTTTCTGAACCGCGGCGAGGTCAAATTTTTCAGGTTTAACCTCAAGTGACCTGAAGCAGCCGCAGAGGAGGTCCCAGCCCGAAGGCCGCCCCCCCGGGCGGCAGTCGTGGCAGCAATAGCGCAGCGAAAAAAAAGACCCGCCCCCCCAGGCGGGTCTTTTTTCGTATGCCCGGCTCTGCGGGCGAGCCCGGCATGTCCCCGGTGACGCCGCCGCAACCGGGGGGAAGCTGCCCGGGCCCGGGGACGCCGCCCGGGGCTCAACCCGCGGCCCCTTCCGGGGGGGGGCGGGGCTGGAAAATTGACCTTGACGGCAACAAAACTTTATTGTTAATATCCCGCTCTGGTTAGACTGCCAATTCACCGCCCCACCTGGAGAAATAAATGGATCGCTTACGTCATGTCAAAATTCTTCTGCTTTTTGCCGCGGCTGTCGCCGTTTTTGGCTGCAAGTCCAAGGAGGAAGCCCCCGGGGCAAAAAGTGCAGCACCTGCGCAGCAAAGCGGTGCGGCTAAGAGCATTTCTGGGCAGAACGTGACCGGCACGGTTACGGCATCTCCCGAGGACAAGGCCGATGCGGAAGCCGCTGCCCTCAGGGTCATGGCCCAGATGGAAGCCGGGCAGTTCTCGGCGATATACCAGGAATCCGCCCCCAACTTCAAGAAGATCGGCCCTGAAGCTGCCTTCATCGGCAAATTCCAGCAAACGCGCGAGTTGGTGGGCCCACTCCAGAAACCGCAGCAGGCCAGCTTTGTCACCCTCCCCGACCAATCCCTGATGCTCGTGTACCATGCGGAGAACGGGCGGGTGAGAACGGAACGCCGCCTGACCTTTGTGCGCTCAAACACCGGTAAAATGGAGTTGTTCGGGCTGAACCAGCATGATGAGGCCAAGAATGTACCGGCCAAATAGCCCCGCGCGGCGCGCCCGCGGCTTTTACCAGGCCGCCTTCATCGGGAAGTTTATGGGGCCGGATTAACGCCCCGACGACGCAGGCAAACGTGTTCCAGGCCGGTGCTTTGGCACCGGTTTTTTTTGTTTCTATTTGTCGATGTCTCTGCTAAGTTGGCGCTTGAGTCAGCCTCTCGGAAACTCTCAGCGCTGAAAGGAACCGCATCAACCTATGAATGTCGAACCTAAACTCCCGAGACTGATTCTCACATCTCCTTGGTTTCTTCTCGTTTTCCTTGTTATTCCGATCCTCGTTGTCCTCAGTTTGACGCTCCACTTCAACGTCCCCGTTATCGGCCCCCCGTTGCTCCTGGCCAACAACATCTGCTTCGCCCTGCTCGTCGCCTGCCGGCTGCTGCGCTACCTGGCAGGTCTGAGCAAGGGAATCAGGTACGGCGCGGGATTGCGCAGGCCCGCGGGCGCCTTTGAGGTCCCGTTCCCCGCTGCTCAGGCGAGCGGGGTGCTGTCCGCCGGCGGCTTCAACTTCGCGCCCCGGGGGGGGTATGGCGAGAAGCGCGAGTCCGGCTACCTCGGCACCGTCATTCTGTACCTCGGGCTGCTGCTCCTTTTGGGGACCGGATCCCTGGACAACCTGCGCAATTTCGCCGGCGTACTGCTGGACGGCGTCGGCCCCGCCACCAAGCTGAGCAAGGTCGAGTCCTACCGTGAGCTTACCACGGGTCCTCTGGCCGCCAAGCTGGATTCCCTGCCGCAGTTGAAGATCCTGAGCCAGATCCTGCCGGATTCGACCTACCCGAAGGGGGCCACGGAAATCGCCCTGATGCCGGAGCACGGTGCGCCGCAGACGACGGTTCTCATTCCGGGGGTGCCTTTCCATTACGGGGCCTTCGACATCAGCATGTCGAAGCTCGCCTTCGAGGCCGAGATGGTCATCAAGACCAAGGACTCCCAGACCCTGTTCGACTCACTGGTCATGCTCGACCCCTTGGTGCAAAAGCGCGGAGAGTTCGCCTTTTACGGTCTGTTCGCCAATCCCGTCGTGGTGGGCGGCGTCTACTATCAACCCGAGAAGAGCCTCATGATGGTGGTCGTCACCCACAATGGCAAACGGGAGACTGCCGACCTGACCTTCCAGGTGGACCAGCAGGTGACCTCGGGAAATTATGTCATCTCCTGCGCCAAGATGGGGCAGTGGTCGGAGATTCACGTGGTGCACCGCAGACATAAGGTGCTCCTCTTCCTGGGGGGGCTGCTTGCCCTCGCCGGGCTCATCTTGAGGCTGGCGGTCGCGCCGCAGCGGGTCTGGCTGGAAGAAGCCCAGGGCGGATGCCTGGTCCGGGCGGTAGGCAATGAAGCGAAGAAACTCTTGAAGGCGCACTGAAGCCGAACCGGCGTTCGGGTCGCTTCGACCGGGCGCCCAACAGGGAGAATTACAAAGATGGCTTTTTGGGAAATAGTCTTTTTTTGGGCGGGGCTGATCATTTACTCGCTCGCCTGCGGGGGATTCGTTTATTCCTTCGTTTTCAATAATCCCCGGGTCATGCCGAAGATGACGGTGCTGGTCGCGCTCGGCTACCTCGCCGTGACGGCCGCGATCGTTGCCCGGTTCTACGCCACCGGGCATCTCCCCTGGTCCGGTCATTACGAGTACACCCTGATGGGAGGCTGGTTCATCATCGGCGGCACGCTCTTTGTGGGGTGGCAGAACAAGACGCTGCAGGGCCTGGCGGTCGGCACCCTGCCGCTGGTCATCATCATGATGGGCTACGGCTACATGCAGGACCCGGGGCTCACCCCGATGGCGGCGAGCCTCAAGACGGTCTGGCTTTACATCCACGTCTACTTCGCCTGGCTCTCCTTCGGCGGCTATTCGATGGCCATGGCCGCGGGGGTGGTCTATCTGCTGAGAAGCAAGAGCGACGCGCTTCCGGTCCCCAACCCTGCCTACGACCGCTTCCCCAGCACGGGACGCCTGAACGAACTGATCTTCCGCTACGTGGTCTTCGGCTTTATCACCGACACCATCATGATCTGCGCCGGCGCCATCTGGGCGAAGGATCTCTGGGGCAGCTACTGGGCCTGGGATCCGGTCGAAACCTGGTCCCTCATCTGCTGGCTGGTCTACGGGCTGACCATCCACCTGCGCGTAACCTTCGGCTGGCGCGACAAGCGGCTCGCCTGGCTCGCCCTAGCAGCCCTGAGCACGGTCATCATCAGCTTCTTCGGCGTCAACCTCGTCGTCAACTCAAGTCTGCACGCCTTCCAGGTGCGCTAGCAAACTCTTGCCCCGGTCCCCCTTGACAGGGGGACCTTCAGGGGGACTTTTCTTGGGCCGTTTGGAAAAGAGGTCCTCCCTTGCTCCCCCCTGCTCAGGCGGGGTACTATCCTAAGGCGGTCTGTGTCAAAATGTTCAAAAAGATCGTGAAAGCTCTCAGCTCCCTTAAATTCACCATCGTGCTCATCAGTCTGCTCGGGGCGACCTTCATCGTCGGCCTCTGGGTACCTCAGGCGCGCCTGGTGAAGGATATCTACCTCCAGTGGCACCGGAACTCGCCCCGGTTGGTGGAGGCCCTCGACGCCTTCGGCCTCACCACCATCTACTCCTCGCCGCTTACCCTCACCCTTTGGGGTCTCTTTTTCTTGAACCTTGCCCTGGTCCTCTGGCAGAGGGTGCCGGTGGTCAGGCACCGCATCGCCATTTCCGACGCCAAGATCACCGATCCCGAGCGCACCGCAGGCTACCCGTTTCAGGCCTGCTTCCCCCTGCCGGAAGGGCTCGACACGGAGACCGTGCTGGCGCGCCTGCGCAAGCGGCGCTACCGGGTGCTGAGGAGCGGGTCCGGGTTCTACGGGGTGCAAAACCGCCTGGCCCCGGTCGCCTTCGTGCTCTTCCACGTCAGCTTTTACCTGGTGCTGCTGGGCGGCATGATCACCGTGTACACCGAGTTTATCGGCTTTGTGGATCTCACCCAGGGCGAAAACTTCCAGGGGGAGCTCGAGCGCTACAACGCCAAGCCGCCCCTGCAGCTCCCCGCTGTCGGTTCGCCTCCGCGCGTTTCCTTCACGGTCACCAGCATCGAGCCCCAGGTCGTCCTGAACACGCCGACCAGCATCGCCGTGAAGCTTCTGGACGGCGAAGGACAAAAGCACGAGGTCGGGATCAACAGGCCGTACAAAACGGGCCCCACCTCCTTTGTTTTCAAGCATCTCGGGATGGCTCCCCACTTCGTCCTCAAGGACCCTGCCGGCAAGGAACTCGACAACGCCCTGGTGAAGCTCGACGTGCTGAGACGGGCGCCGGACAAGTTCGACATGGGCGGCTACAACTTCACCGCCACCTTCTACCCCGACTACGTCCTGGAGGGGGGTAAAAACGCCACCCGCTCCATGGAATTTAACAACCCGGTCTTTTTTCTGGTCGCCGAACGGGATGGCAAGAAGGTCGGCGAAGCACTGGTGCCCAAAAACGCGACCTTCACCTTTGCCGGTAACCGCCTTGAGATGCCGGAACTGCGCTACTGGGTCCGCTTTTACGTGATATCCCAGCGCGGTCTCCCGATCCTTTACCTCGGCTTCGCCGTCGCCTGCCTGGCGGTCATCTGGCGCATGATCTTCTACAAGCGCGAGGTCCTCGGCGCGGTACGGGAAAGGGAAGGGGTGCCGACCCTCGTGGTCGCCTGCCGCTCCGAGTACTACAAAAACCTGGCGGAGGACGAGTTCAACAAGCTCTTCACCAAGATAACCGGATAAGCGCAGCGTGTCCCGCAGAATCCCGGGGGTGCTCGTTTTCCCCCGGTTGAGGGGGGGGCTTAAGCAGGCAACCGAGATGCAGAAGAAGATTCGTGTCCGATATTTGCTGCACTTACCAAATGTCATTCCCGCAGAGTTTCTGAGCGGGAATCCAGCCTTTAACTAGCTGGAATTGTGGATCCCCGATAGAGGCACTCGGGGATGACAACTGGAATTTCGAGACCATCATTATTTTATTTCCCGCTCAGTTGATCGGAACGTGAGCGGGATCAAACAGGAGGTTCATGGATGAAGCGTTTACTGTGTCTCATGCTGGCGGTGGCAACCTTCGCTACTGCATGCCATAAAGAAGAAACCAAGGTCGATTTGGACAAGTCGTACCGCTTGCTGGTCAAGTTCAACGGCAAGTACGGCTACTGCGACCGCGGCGGCATTACGGTCATCCCCCCCCAGTTCGATTCGGCTTCGCTCTTTTCCGAGGGGCTCGCGACGGTCCGCGTGGCAGGCAAGGACGGCTACATCGACGCCAATGGGAAGATGGCCATCCCGCCGGGCTTCGAGGTGGGATCGGTATTTCTCGAAGGGCGCGCTTCGGTTCGTAAAGGCGGCAAGTGGGGGTACATCAACCAGGCGGGGGAGCAGGTCATCGATCCCGAGTACCTTTCCACCTTCGCCTTCACCGAGGGACTGGCGGCCGTGGTGGTCGCTCAGGGGACGGAGACCAAAGCCGGATATATCGACCTGAAGGGTAAATTCGTCATCAAGCCCCAGTTCGACGATGCCTCCCAGTTCTCCGAAGGCCTGGCTGCCGTCAAGGTGGGAAAAAGCCACGGTTACATCGACAAGACCGGCAAAATGATCGCTCAGCCCCAATACTTTCAGGCTGCCATGTTCCGCGACGGACGCGCCATGGTGAAGATCAACGGCAAGTTCGGGCTGATAGGCTACATCGACCAGACCGGCAAAATGGTCATTCCCGCGGTCTACAGCGAAGGGACCAGCTTCAATAACGGGGTCGCCGCGGTCAGGAAGGCGAACACCTGGCAACTGATCGACACGACCGGCAAGCCGATTTTCGACAAGGAATACCAGTCGCCGACCATCTACGCCGAAGGGCTTGCCCCGGTGGTGGTGGACGAGAAGGTCGGTTACATGGACAAACAGGGGAAAATGGTGATTCCCGCCAAATTCGAGTCCGGATCGATCTTCGTGGGCGGGCTGGCGCCGGTGAAAGTAAACGGCAAGTGCGGCTATATCGACACGACAGGCAAAATGGTCATTGAGGCCCGCTTCGAGTGGGACCAGCGCACCATCGACCAGTACACCCACTATTACACGCATTTCATACCAGACGCTCCCAAGGGAAAATAACCATGCAGATAGGACCCGGACTCGGCATAGCAATAATGATGAACAACTACTTCCACGATATGGCTACCGGCCTCCTGGTCGGTAGCGGTTTTGCGCTGCATGCCATCCTGCGCATTCAGGGGACCATGAACACCCCCGAGTCGACGCTCTTTTTCCTCAAGACGAATCGGCACATGGTGAAGCTGTTCAAGTTCGCGCTCTGGTGGGTCGTCCTGGGCGGCGTGCCGCGCACCATCTTTTATACCAGCTTCGAATGGGCCAACGCGGCCGGCAACCATCAGATCGCGGCTTTGGGTGTGAAGCATGTCATGATGTTCACGGTTGTGGTATGGGGCGTGATCGCCTGGCGCCGCATGCAAAACCAGGTTAACAAGCTAAAGGACGCGCTGCCGGCCGAGATGCGCGCACAGCTAGAGGCTTAAATCCGGGAATATTCGCAGCGCCGAGACGCAGAGGACGCTCGCAGAGCAGCTAACTCCTGACGTTATTTTTTAAGACTTCAAGACCTTTGTGTTTTCTTCCGCGCACTGTTTTGCGCCTTTGCGGCCTTTGCCCCTAATCCAGGTCACTCAACGTGCTAATTCGCATCCTCAAAAACTCGTTCCTCAAACGCCCCAAGCCGGTGCTGCTGGTATTTCTCTCCATCACAATGGGGGCCGCCGTAGCGACCGCCTTTCTCGGCATTGCCGGGGAAGTCTCGCACAAGATGGCCCTGGAGCTTCGCAGCTATGGAGCCAATATCCTCCTGGAGCCGACTGCCCTGGAAGGGGGCGGGTACCTGCGCGAGAGCGACCTCCCCAAGCTAAAGACGGTCTTTTGGAAATACAACATCACCGGGTTTACCCCTTACCTCTTCGGCGTCGCCGATATCTCGGCCGGCTCCAGACACGAGCGCGGCATCATCGCCGGCACCTGGTTCTCCAAAGAGCTGCAGGTCCCGGGAGAGGATGCCTCCGTCCAGGGGATCAAGGGGATCGCCCCTTGGTGGGATGTGCAGGGTGGCTGGCCGGAGGCCGCCGACCAGGTGATCGTCGGCGCCGCACTCGCCAGGCGCCTCGGGGTGTCCGTCGGCCGGCCGCTGGAGGCGACCGCCCGCGGCCGCACCCAGCACTTCCAGGTCGCCGGGATCGTCACGACCGGCGGCTTCGAGGAGGAACAGCTCTTCGCCCCCCTGGTGACGGTCCAGGACCTGCTCCAGAGCCAGGGGAAGGTTTCCCGGGTGCTGGTGAGCGCCCTCACGGTCCCGATGGACGACTTCGGCCGGATGGACCCCGCCAAGATGAGTAAGGACGAGTACGAGAAATGGTACTGCACCGCCTACGTCACCTCGGTCGCCAAGAACGTGGAAGAGGTGATGGGGGGAAGCCGTGCCAAGCCGATCTGGCAGATCGCTTCCGCCGAGGGGGCGCTCCTGACCAAGCTCAACGCGGTCATGCTGCTCTTGACCCTGCTGGCGCTCGGGGCCTCGGCGACCGCCGTATCGACCAGCCTCATGGCCTCCATGGCCGAGCGTAGCAAGGAAATAGCCCTCATGAAGGCGATGGGGGCCGACCGCTACCAGATTTCCGCCATCTTCTTAGGCGAGGTGCTGATCATCTCGGTCTGCGGCGGGGTGCTGGGTTACCTGATCGGCGGCCAGCTCGCCGGGGTCATCAGCCGCTCGGTGTTCAACTCCTCCATCGCTTCACCCCTCTGGCTCTTCCCGACTGCGATCGTCTCGGCCCTGGTGGTCGCCTTTGCCGGCAGCATAGCACCGCTGCGCCGGGCTCTCTTGGTCGAGCCGGTCCGGGTTTTAAAAGGATAACATGCACAGGCGTCGCTGGTTGTTCAACATGCTCTTGAAGGCGCTGGCCCATCGGACCGGGCGCACCCTGCTCCTTTTGGCCGTGCTCGCCATGGCCTCGAGCCTCGCCACCGCGCTCGGCATCGTCTCGGTCTCCATGGAGAAGCGGGTCGCCGAGGAGGTGCGCAAGTACGGCGCCAACATGATCGTCATTCCCGGTGCGGCGCGCATGGACGTCGGGAGCGGCGGTCTCAATTTCGGCTCCATTGCGGAGCCCGCCTACCTGAAGCAGAGTGCCGTGGAGGATGCCCTTGCCAAAAGCGGGCTCAAGGCCGAAAGGTCCTTCCATCTGCGCGGCGCGCTGCACTATAAGAACTCCGACCTGATGGTGGAGGGGGTAAACTTCGCGGATATCCGGCGCCTGTTCCCCTGGTGGCAGCTCAAGGGGGGGTGGCCCGCAGCCGGAGAAGCGGTGCTCGGCTCCGACCTGGCCGCCACCCTCAAGCTGAAGCCCGGCGACACCATCGAGCTGGAAGGAAAGTCGCAGGCCGTACGGCTGCGGGTCTCCGGGACCGTCTCCTCCGGTGGCGAGGAGGACGGCACGCTCTTCATGGCCCTGCCGGAACTGCAGCAGGCGCTCGGCCTGCCGGGGGAACTCTCCCTGGTCCGGCTGATGGTGACCGCCGGGGGGGGGAGCCTCAAGGACTCCGCGTCCGCGCTGCAGCGCCTGCTTCCCGAGGCGAAAGTGAACGAAGTGCGCCAGACCGCGCGCACCTCCGAGGGACTGCTTGCCAAGGTGAAGCTGTTGATGATCCTGGTGACGGCGGTCGTGCTGGTTTCCGCCGGCAGTTCAGTCACCGGGACCATGAGTACCACGGTGCTGGAGCGGGGGAAGGAAATCGGCCTCATGAAGGCGATGGGAGCGACCCGCTGGGAGGTGCTGCTGATCTTCTGCGGTGAGGCGGCGCTTCTGGGGGTTTTCGGCGGGGTGGCCGGGTACCTTTTGGGAAGCGGTATCGCCCAGTTCATCACCCGGACGGTCTTTGCCTCCTCGGCCGAATTCATCCCCTTGATCTCCCTGGTCTCGCTGGGGGTGAGCATCTTCCTGGCACTTTTGGGGAGCGTCGGGCCAATGGTGTCCGTGTTCAAGCTCGATCCGGTGCGAAGCCTGCGGGGAGAATAAAAACAAATCCAAATCAGCGAACCGCGGAGACGCAGAGGACGCTGAGAAAACCTTTTAAGCGTTTAATCGATGTAACGTCCTGAACCACAGTTCAACCTGTTCCGTAAATAACGGTTTAAAGATTTTCTCTGCGTTCTCCGTGTCTCTGCGGTGGATTACGCTTGCTTTAAAGTGTGTTTATCGGCTGTACGGGGGCGTCGACATGGATCTTGATGCGTTGGGTACAGCTATCATTGGCGCCGCAATCCGTGTCCATAGGGTTCTGGGACCCGGATTGCTGGAATCCGCATACCAGAAATGCCTTGAATATGAACTGCGCAAACTGGGGCTTCGCGTTGTTTGTGAACTCGCTCTCCCGGTTCGGTATGAAACTGTGTTGATTGATGCAGGTTATCGTATCGATATGCTGATAGAAGATCAGATTATAGTTGAAAACAAAACGGTTGAACATATATTGCCAATCCATGAAGCCCAGTTGTTGACCTATTTGAAGATGAAAAACTGTCGTCTTGGCTATCTACTGAATTGGAATGTTCCCGTAATGAAAGATGGTATCAAGCGTATGGTCAATAACCTGTAGCATTGTTTTTCTCAGCGTCCTCTGCGTCTCCGCGGTTAATTGTTTTTTTCCGTAGGAAAGGTTCTTAAAATGCCTGTTACAACTATAGAAACCAATGCCCTCTCCAGAAGTTACGGCGACATCTGCGCGCTGAAACCGATCGACCTCGTGGTCCCCGAAGGGGAGTGGCTCTCGGTCATGGGACACTCCGGCTCCGGCAAGAGTACCCTGATGAACCTGGTGGGCGGCTTGGACCGCCCCAGCTCAGGCTCTCTCAAGGTCGGCGGAAAGGACCTGCTGGCGCTTTCCGAGGATGGCCTAGCCCGCTTCCGGCGCGAGTTCGTCGGCATCATCTTCCAGCAGCACCACCTGGTCCCCTACCTCTCAGCCGTCGAGAACGTCATGCTGGCCCAGTATTTCCACTCGACCCCCGACGAGGCCGAGGCAAGGCTCGCCCTGGAGCGCGTCGGACTGGGCCACCGCCTGAGAAACCGGCCGGGGGAGCTCTCCGGCGGCGAGCAGCAGCGCGTTTGTATCGCCCGCGCCATCATCAACAGCCCCAAGCTCCTCCTCGGGGACGAACCGACCGGCAACCTAGACCATAAGAGCACCGTCATGGTGATGGAACTTCTCAAGGAGTTGCGCGCCGAGGAGCGCTTTACCGTCGTGATGGTGACCCACAACCAGGAGGTGGCCGCCTGGGGCGACCGCACCATTTACCTCGACGACGGGGTGCTGGTGCGCGAAGAACGGTTGAGGTCCTGATGCCGGCATTGAAACTATTTCCCCAACTTATCGCCTGGACCGCCCTGGCGGTGGTCCTCCTGAGGGGCTGCCCCGAGCGGCGCCGCCTCACCGCCGGCGCCTGCGGAGCCGGCTTCGCCGCTGGCGTCCTCGGGATCGTGCTTTTGTCCCAAAGCTTTTCCGCCACCTCTTACGTGGTGGTCAGATCGCTGCTGGGCGGAAACTTCCTGGTTCTTTGGGTCGTATCGGCGGCCGCCTTCTACCGCAGCACCGGAAGAAGCGGCCTTGCCGGGCCCGGGGCGCAGGCGCAGGCGCGCCCCCTGGCCACCGGTTCACTGAGCTTCTTCTTCGCCCTGACCGCGGGCGGGGTCTGCGCCTGCAGGCTCCCGGCCGCCGGAGGGGACCTGCTGCCGCTCCTCGCTCCGCTCGCCCTGATGCTGGCCGGCCTCGCCTGCCTAGCCGGCGCCCTGGCAGGCGAGCGCCGGCTGCCGGCGCCCCTGACGGTCGGCTTTCCCGGCCTTTTGGCCGCCCTGGTGGCACTGCTTCTTTTCAGCTCCTCGTTCCTGATCCGCCTCGACCTTTTTTCTCCCCTGAGCATGAAGGTCATGAAGTGCACCCACGACTTCGTGCATCAGTTCATGGAATCGATCCTGATCCCGGACCACATCTTTGTCCGTCCCGCCATCTGGGGATACATCGGATTCCTGTTCGGCAAGGAAGTCGGCTTCTGGGGGGGGATGGTGATCTGGTTTACGCCGGTGCTCCTGGTACTGCTCGCCATCCGCTTCGAGCCGCTTCCTAAGGTGTCCCATATCCGGCAGGGGGCCCTGCGTCGCAAGATGCTCGCCGGAGCCATGAGGGAGCGCAACCTGCGCCAGGTCATACCGGCGCTCTCCCTAGTCGTCTTCGCGGCCGCCGCCTATCAGAGCTGCTACCCCACCGTCGAGTACTGGGATCCCAAGCCGGTCCTGGTGACCGCTACTGCCGCCGGCGATATCCTGCTGGCTAAGAAGGGAGAGGTGGACCTCGGGGACGGCAAGTTGCACAAGTACCTTTACCGGCAGGGAGGTCGCGAGGCCCGCTTCTTCGTGCTCATGACTCCGGCGGGGAAGCTGACCGTCGATCTGGACGCCTGCGCCATCTGCAAGCCCGACGGCTACGGCCAGACGGAGGGCACCGTGATCTGCTACTACTGCAAGACCCTCATCCCGCTCGACACCGTCGGGAAACCCGGAGGCTGCAACCCGGTGCCGGTCCCCTTTGTCGAAAAGGGTGACGGCGTTCATATCGACGGCCTGACCCTCATCAACGCCTGGTCCAATACGGTCCAGTCCACGACCAAAAAGGAGAGTGGCAAGTGAAGCGCACGCTAGCCGCACTATGGGCCGCTCTATCCTCGCGGGCCCTCGCTCCCCTGGTGATCGGGTTCTTTTTCGCCCTCTACATCGTGATCGCCTTTTTCAGCGAGGAGACTCTCACCGTCCTGATCGGCCTGACCAGCAGGAATCCCTTTCTCGCCACGATCCTCGGGCTTTTGCCGCTCAACATCGCCTGCCGGATGGTCGTCGAGGCCGCCGGATACCTGAGGAGGCGCCGGGCCCTAACCCGTTCCGCCTCCCGGTTGGAGCCGGAACTCTACGACGAGACGGTCGAGCTTGCCTCCTCCGCGCCCTTTGCCGAGCTGGAGAGACGGCTCGGTGCTGCGGGCTACCGGACCAAGAGAAGCGGCGACCTGCTGGCGGCCTGGCGCGGTTTCAGCCTCTCCCTGGCGCGCATCATCCTGCTGGCGGCGACCTGCTGCCTTTTCGCCGGCATACTGGTCAGCCTGGTGAGCCGGGCCGTGTCCCGGCAGCCGGTCATTGAGGGCAATCCGTTCCCGTCCACGACAGGGTCGGGCGGACTCGTGGAGCGCATCATCTTCGAGGAGGGTACCGGGCCAATCCTCGCCAAAAACCTGGTCATGGAGGTTGCCACCGGACAGGAGGGCAGCGTCAGGAAATTGGGGGTCTACCCTCCGGACCTGGTGGGCGGTGCCTTCGTCTATCCCCGTTACCTGGGGATGGCCCTGAAATGTGTTTTCTCGGCCCCCGACCTCCCCGGCGGTTTCGAGCGCAGCGATATATTTGCCATCCACCCTCCCGGCAAGGAGGCGATGCTGGCCGTCGCCGACTCTCCCTACAAGCTCAGCATAAGCCTGGAGCGGCCCAAGGACGGCTCCGATCCCTTTACCACGGGAGTGTTCGTCATGCACTTCAAGCTGCTGAAGGGTCCCGACCTGCTTTTTGAAGGGAGCGTGCCCAAAGGGGGCGAATTCGTCCGGGACGGCTTTCATGTAGCCTTTCCAGAGGCACGGCGCATGGTGCTCACCGACTTCGTGGTCGACTACGGCGTTTTGCTGATCTGGAGTGCCGGTTTCCTGTTCCTGCTGGGGGCTTTCGTCTGGCTGCCGGTGCGCTGCTGGCTCCCGCGCCGCGAAATGCTCTTCCAGGGTGAAAAAGCTGGGGTGGTGCACGCCTGTTCCCACGCCGAAGGGCGCGCGCGCCAGCATGCCGGCGCGTTTCACGAGGCGCTGGACGTCCTCGCTACCAAAGAGTCGCCCGCTTCCTGAAAGGCTTAAGTTAAGGACAGGGCCAACCCCAGCAGCGGGCACCCAGCAGTGAGGGCACCCGCAAGGGGTGCCCCTACAAAAAACAGCCTGGTAGCACGGGGTGCCGGCCTCCTGTAGGGATACCCCTTGCGGGTATCCTCGCCAATGTGCTCGCTATCGGGGGGGATTCCCTTCGGGAAAAAAAAGCACCGGCCGGGGGAAACCCGGTCCGGTGCTTTTGCGTTACTGGTGGGGGCAGCTTTCAGTAGGCGAATTTGTATTTGGTGGCCAGCAGGTAGTACCTTTCGTACATGGGGGATTTGTACGGGATATCCTGCCATGCGGAGCTGAATTCGCTGCCCATGTCCTTGTCGGTGCAGACCAGTTTCTCGTCCTTGGTGTAATTCCGCTTGGCTACGGTCCGGAACTTGCCGTCCTTGATTTCGAAATCAAGTTGATGGTGGGTAACCTCACCCTTGGCGGCGATGTTTTTCTGACAAGCCGGGAACTGCGCGAGGTGCTTGGTGTAGGCGGCGGCGCCAAACTCAGTCAGGTCGAACTTCTCGGTCCAGTAAAGACTCTTCGCGTGTGTCTTGACTTTGTCGGCGTCATAAAAGTTGGCTTTGACATTTTTATTGGGTACGTCGAAGTCGATTTTCACCCAACTAGCCGCGTGACAGTCAAAGGTTCCCATCAGCAGGGCTGAACCCAGCAATCCAGCAAGAAGCATATTCTTTTTCATTTTTTAACACCCCTGAAGTAAAAATTTCGATACCCGAAAGCGTATCACTTAATCCCAGACCTGTAAAGTCACAGGGTGCATCAAATCCGGTTGCAGCCAGTGAGTCCGCACAAGGAGTCGCTTGAGTCACGCAGCGCTCTGGCTCTCCGCCCAAATAGTGTTTTTGAATGAGTAAAAGCTCCTGGTTGATCCAAATTGATTATTCATACCGGAAATGCTACATTGAGCCCTTGTAACAGCTTTGAGATGATTCTTTAACCAGTGTACCCGGGGAGCAGCATGTCGGAAAGCGAAATGCAGTCGGAACCGAAGCATCCGCGCTTGCCGCCGACCGGCGGGGAAGGGGAGATTCGCGCGGGAAAGGGAGCGCTTTCCGCCACCTGCGCGCTCTGGAGCTCCCGCCTGCTGCTCGTCTATTTCGGCCTCCGGCTGGTATTTTTCGCACTTTCCCTGGCCCCTTTTGTCCCCCCCGACGAGGTGACCCATGCGGGGCTTTGCAAAGTCTTCTCCACGGTCTTCCTGCTGCCGGAGAACGGCCCCGGCACCTACCAGTACGGTCTGGTGACCAACATCCCCTGGCTCTACTACTGGACCATGGGTAAACTGCTCCATCTTAACGTCTTCGGCCTTCCCGACTTGGTATTCCTGCGTCTGCTCAATATCCCTCTTGCCTTTGGCACCGTCTGCTATGCCCTGCGCCTCATGGGGCTATTGACCGGGGACCGGCTCACCCGGCTGCTGCTGCTGGTGCTGCTGACCAATACCGCCATGTTCTCCCTGCTCTCGGCGTCGGTTTCCTACGACAACCTGACCAACCTGCTGGCAGTCATGGCGATCTATTACGCCCTGGCTTATTACCGGTACCGGACCGGGAACCTCCTTGCGGCCGCACTTTTGTGCCAGTTGGCCGGGTGCCTGACCAAGATCACGCTGCTTCCGCTCGCGCTGGTGCTGGACCTGCTGCTGGCCGCCTGGATCCTTTACCGCCGGCGCGAATCCCTGGCAGAACTACGGGCCTACCTGACTTCCCGAGGGCACGCCCTCTGGCAGGTGCCGCTAATCCTGGTTCTTCTCGGGTGCAACCTGCAGCTTTACGGGGGGAACTATCTGCACTACGGCACCCTCGCGGCAACCATGTCCGTGGTTCTGACCCCCGAAATTTCCCTGCAGGACCGGATCGGGGCGCGCGAAAGGATCTTCAGCCTCTACGAGTCCGGCAAGATCAGCTACATGGACGCGCTTCAGATGACCGGGGAAATGACACACGCGGGCGACAAGTCCGACACCTTCTTCCTGCTGATGAACTATCAGGGGCTGAGGGCTAACCCGAAACTCTGGCTGGGGCCGCTGGCGTACACCAAGATATGGTTCCAGGAAATGTCCTCGACCATCTTCGGAATCAAGGCCCACCTGCCGATGTACAAGGGTACCCGTTACCTGGCCCCGGTCTACCTGGTGCTGGCGCTCGCGCTGGGAGGATTTCTGGCGCGCTGGCGCCCGCGGGTTTCGGGCTGGCTCCCGGGGGCCCTGGCGCTCATCTCCTGCTTTTACGCGCTGGTTCTCCTGGTGAAGGTGAACTATCCCGCCTACACCTATTACGGGACCCCCGGCATAACCTTGCAGGGGCGCTACCTCTTCCCGGTACTCGCTCCCCTTTACCTGCTGGTCTGCTATTACCTGCTGGATTTGTTCCGCGCCGAAAGGACCAGGACCGTGCTGGCGCTGGCGACCGCGCTGCTCTTTATCGCCTACGACTTCCCCTGGTTTCTGGCCCACGCCAACGCGGAGTGGTACGCCTGGCTGCCGCAATGAAAATGAGGGGGGGTGCCAGATGATGGAGAATGCCGTGAAAAAATTGAGGGAAGGGGCGTGGAACCTGCCGCTGGCGCTGATTTTCCTCGCCGCCGTGACGGCTTTGGTCTACTGGCCGGTGCTGCACAACGGCTTCATCGATTACGACGACCCCGACTACGTGACGCTGAACCAGATGGTGCGCGGGGGGGTCACCCTCAAGGGGGCGCTCTGGTCCCTGGGCGCCTTCCACGCCGGAAACTGGCACCCGCTCACCTGGCTCTCCCACATGCTCGACGTCCAGCTCTTCGACCTGAACCCGTTGGGGCACCACGCCGACAGCCTGCTTTTCCATATCGCCAACGCGGTCCTGCTCTGCCTGCTGCTGCAAAGGCTCACCGGCTTTCTCGGCCGAAGCCTGGTGGTGGCACTTCTCTTCGCGCTCCACCCGCTGCACGTGGAGTCGGTCGCCTGGGTCGCCGAGCGCAAGGACGTGCTCTCCACCTTCTTCTGGCTGCTGACCATGCTCGCCTACCTACGCTACGTGCGGGGCCCCTCCCGGTGGCGCTACCTCGCCGTCGCGGCGCTCTTTATCCTGGGGCTCCTCTCCAAGCAGATGCTGGTTACCCTTCCCCTGGTGCTGCTGCTCCTGGACTTCTGGCCGCTCCAGCGCCTTACCGCCCACCCCGGCCGCGTTATCGCCGAGAAGGTCCCGCTTTTCCTCATTTCCGGCGCCGCGGCGCTGGTGACCCTGCTGGCGCAGGATTCCGGCGGGGCCCTGCACCACGGCGGGGCCAGCTCGCTGCCGCTGCAGCTCGGTAACGGGCTCATCTCCTATGTGAAATATCTCCGGAACATGGTCTGGCCGGTCGATCTCGCCCTCTTCTATCCCCTGCAGCCTGGCCTTGTCACGCCGCTTCGGGTCGCCGGGGCGCTGGCCCTGCTGGCGGCGCTCAGCGCGGCCGCCGTCTGGCAGCGCAAAAAGCGCCCCTACCTCCTCTTCGGGTGGCTCTGGTACCTGGTCACGCTCCTTCCGGTGGTTGGCTTCATCCGGGTGGGCTCCCAGGCCCTGGCGGACCGCTACACCTACGTCCCGCTGATCGGGATCTTCCTGGCTCTTTCCTGGGGAGGGGCGGAACTGGCCGGGAGATGGCGCCGTGGCCCCATGGTTGCAGCGGCGCTGACAGCGATCACGCTTTCGCTCCTGTCGGCCCTGACCGTCGTCCAGATCGGCTATTGGCAGACCAGCTACACCCTTTACGACCACGCCCTGAGCGCCGTCGAGGACAACTGGCTCGCTCACAACAATATGGCGATACTGCTGGCCCAGCAGTACCGCTTCGGAGACGCCATCAGCCACTTCGGCGCTTCGCTCCGGATCAATCCGGACCAGGCCGAAGGGTACAAGAATATCGGCAATGCCTACCAGGCGACCGGCAACAATCCCCAGGCCATCGACTCCTTCCGCACCGCTCTCAGTATGAGCCCGGACGACGCGGACGGGCACTTCCGCCTGGGTTACGCCTATCTCGTCGCCGGCAGCCCGGAGTCCGCCTACCAGGAGTACCTGCAGCTTGAGCGCCTGGACCCTTCCCGCGCGCGTCCCCTGCTGGACTCGATTCGCATGGCGACGCGCAAATAGAGGCCCGCTAATGGGAAATGCATCGTGCTGATACTGGGATTAGCATCGCTACTGCAGATCATGCTGCTTCCGGGCCTGCTGGTCCTGCTCCTTTCCGGGAGCGCGGGGGGAGTAGTAAGGACGGTCCTGTTGTCGTTTGCCTTGAGCCTCGTGATGAATTTCTACCTCACGGCTTTGCTGGTTATGCTCAAAAGCTACACTGCGCTGAACCTGTATCTCATAGGGACAGCCGAAATAGTGTTGCTCCTGTATCTTGGCCGTGGAGCAATAAATAAAACGATAGGCAGTCTGCTGGAAGCACTTGGTGCCGGTTTCAGCCGCCATAAAAAAGCGCTGACCCCCCACAGTTCCCGAAGTGAGCGGGTACTGGCACTGGCGTCCCTCGCGACGCTCACGCTCTTTTTGTTCAACTACCTGTCGGGAATCGGATCGATATTCGACCACGGGGATGACATCGTTTCCTGGAACAGGTGGGCCGTTGACTGGTATAAAGGGTATTTCCCCCGCATGACCTGGAACTACCCCCAGTTATTGCCCGCCAACTGGTCGATCAGCTATCTTTTCCTGAACGGGTCCGCACTGCAATGCTTCGCCAAGTCGATCTGCCCGCTTTTCTCCCTGTTCCTGCTCGTCGCCATGTACGACTTGTGGGTGAGAAGACAGGACTTTTCCTTTATCTGTGCCATTCCGGTTACCGCTTTCCTGTGCCTCGCCTTGACCGGCGCCTCCATGAACAAGGGATATGCCGATCTGCCGGTGGCGTTCCTGTCATTCATGTCGGTATACGTGCTTTGGGCCGGCAAGGGGGACTCCGCTGCTGCGAGCGATAAAAATATCCTCATCGGGTCCCTTTGCTGCGCAGGCGCCGCGCTTACCAAGCAGGCCGGGCTCTACGTCCTGGGCATCTACCCTTTGCTTTGCTATCTTCTGGCTGAGGGAGGTTTCCGCCCCCTGGGACGGCTGGCAAGGGCGGGCAAAATCGCTTCGGTTTACCTCCTTTTGTGCGTCCTGACGGCGCCCTGGTACCTCTACACTGCGGCGAAAATCAGCGACGGCCGGGAAAAATCCGAGATCAGATACGTGACTCACGATATCTATCTGGGCCGCTCCATGTGGGGGCGGCTCGTGGACTTTGGCGACAAGATAAAGGGGGTCCTGGAGCTACTGATAAACCCGGTTTCTGCTGTCCGGGGACTCAGCACGGTCGCGTTCCTGCTCGTCAGTGCCGGCGTGCTCTGCCTTGGCCTGGCGCTGGTTTACCTCCTGGTGCAGAGCTTGACCGATGCCTCCTGCCGCTACCTCGTGATACTGATCGTGATCCCCTACCTCTGTATCTGGGCCAGGTTCTTCAGCTATGATTTCAGGAATTTAACCCTCGCATTCCCCTTTATCGGCGTGGCTGCGGGAAACGGGATCTACCGAAGCCTGAGGGTTTGTCGCAGTGCTCGCTAGCGTCTGGAGCAAAATATCGGGAGCCAGGATATATACTCTCTTCTTTCTGCTGGCTGGCATTGCGCTGGCTCTGAACAGTTACTGCGATGAGAACATGCTGACGCGTCACCAGATAGCACTGCAAAAAAAGATCTGGCGCACCGAAGTAAACGACATGCTGTACCGCAACCTCGTCGACGTACCGACAACCGGGGGCATTGTTACTGACTATCAAGGGGTGAAGTACCTGCCTGGCTTCGAAGCGCGCGCCGTCATCGCGGACCTTGAGACGGCCGAGGAACTTTCCGCCGCCGTAGCCTTGCCGGGCGTCAACTACCTGCTGACCCGTGTAACGCAGCCTTCCAGGGCCAATGACCTATTGGCCGCCGGAATTCGGGCCGGAGCCTTCCAGCCCATTGCCGCCGCCAGTGGTTTCTCTCTTATCAAGGTGAGATGAATATGCTCAGTGAAATTGCCGCCCTGATCCCGGCCTACGATCCGGAACAAAACCTGGTCGACATCGTGACCGGCTTGCTGCAGGTGGGATTCCGGGACATCGTCGTCGTCAATGACGGCAGCGACCGGGCGTGCTCGGCTCTTTTTGGGGAGTTGCAGCAGATAAAAGGGGTCCATCTGCTGCAGCACGCGGTAAACCTCGGCAAAGGTGCCGCGCTCAAGACCGGGCTCAACCACATTTGCTGCGAGTTGCCGCATATCAGGGGGGTGGTCACCCTCGACGCGGACGGTCAACACCTACCCGCAGATGCCGCGCGTCTTGCCGCGGAACTGCTCCTTTCCCCCCAAAGCCTGCTGCTGGGCGCCCGTAGCTTCTCCGCAGGCATCCCGCTACGAAGCCGCGTCGGCAACATCCTGACCAAACTCGCCTTCCAGGCCCTGGTGGGGACCAAACTGACCGATACCCAGACCGGTCTTCGAGGCATCCCGATAGACTTCGTGCCCGACTTGCTGAAGATCGCTTCGCGTGGTTACGAGTTCGAACTGGATATGCTCCTGGCGTGCAAGTATACCCGGCGCCCGATCAGGGAAATCCCGATTGCCACGATCTATCTGGAGGACAACCAAAGCTCTCATTTCAATCCGCTGCTTGACTCAATGAAGATCTATGTCGTCCTTTTCCGCTTCCTGTTCACCTCACTTATCACCGCGGCCATCGACTACACGGTTTTCTACGCGCTGTACCGGTCGGGATCTTCGGTTCTCCTGAGCCAGGGTGCCGCCCGTGCCTGCGCCATGCTGTTCAACTACACGGCTGTCAAGGAGGTCGTCTTCCTCTCCCGGCGCAGGCACCGGGAAACCCTGCCGCGCTACATCCTTTTGGTGGTGTTATCCGGGACAGTCTCCTATTTCCTGATTACCTCCCTGACCTCGGCCGTCGACGTCCCGGTCATCGCGGCCAAAGCGTGCGCCGAGGGGTTGATATTCCTGGTCAATTTTGCCATACAGCGTGATTTCATCTTTTCCAAGAAGCCCCGGGGGACCGGCACCGATTGGGACGATTACTACGCCAATCCCTATAAAACGGCGTCCATCACCCGCAAGATAACCGAGCACTTCCTGGTCGATCTGATCAGGAGATACTCGCCGGTGCCTGAAAAGAGTTTAACCATTGCCGAACTGGGAGGCGCCAATAGCTGTTTCTTCAATACCATCATGAAAACGGTTGACCCGAAACAGTACCATGTCTACGATAACAACCTCGTCGGACTGGATAAGATGGAAAAACGCCTCCGGGCGCATGACAGACTGTTCCTGCACGCTCAGGATGTCTTGATGCTGCCGGAAATAAACAGCTACGATCTGGTTTTCAGCGTCGGCCTGATCGAGCATTTCAATGAGCATGACACCAAGAGCGCTATTCTGGCTCACTTCAAACTGTTAAAGCCTGGTGGTGTGGCGATTATTTCCTTTCCCACCCCGACCCTGCTGTACCGTGGTTCCCGCTGGGTGGCGGAAGTCACCAACAGCTGGATTTTCCACGACGAGCGGCCGCTGCGGCGCTCCGAGGTGCTGGAAACCCTCGAATCAGCGGGCACCATTGGTTTCGAAAGGCTGAACTGGATCATTTTCTTTACCCAGCGGATCATGGTTGTCAGGAAAAACCTTCAGTAAAACTCCAAAAGATTTTCGCCGGGCCAGTCGGGCTGCCGGCGCCGGCAGGGGATGAAAAATGACTGTTTTTAACCGCAAGTCGCTGCAGGTCTGCCTGATTGTGGTCGTCGGCCTGATACTGTATGCGCGCACCCTCCAGGTCCCCTTCGTCCTGGACGACTTCGAAAGCATCGCCCATAACCCGCTGATCACGAGCCTGGCCTATTTCTCCGACTTAGGCTCCGGCAAGATGTTTTTCGGACATGCTGGGTTTGTCTCGCGCTGGTTCGGCTATCGGAGCTTCGCCCTTAATTACCGCATGCACGGCCTCGACCTGCCGGGGTACCACGCGGTCAACATCGCCATCCACCTGCTGGCGTCGCTCTGCGTCTACTGGATTGTCAGGCTCACCTTCCGCACCCCGTACTTTCTTAAGGGGGGTAACTCGGGCCGCATCGGGGAACAAGCCGGGTTCACCGCCCTGGTCGCCGCGCTGCTCTTCGTCGCCCACCCGCTGCAAACCCAGGCGGTCACCTACCTGATCCAGCGCCTGGCCTCCCTGGCGGCCTTGCTCTACCTGGCATCCCTGGCCTGTTACGTCCAGGGCCGTCTTGCCAGCCGCGGGGCGGGAAAGCTGCACCTCTCCGGCGCTGCCTGGTTTGCGGCCTCCCTGGTCTCGGCCTTCCTTGCCCTGAAGACCAAGCAGAACTCCTGCACCCTGCCGATCACGATACTGCTCTACGAGCTGCTTTTTTTCACCGGAGCGCACCGCAAGAGGCTGCTGGGCGCGCTGCTGGCTCTCGGCGCCCTGGCGGGGTCCGCCGGCGCCTTGCTGGCACTCAGGTCGGGAAAGCCCTGGGTGGAATTGCTGGGCCAGCTGGACCAGGCGACCAGGCTGCAGACCGACATGTCGAGGTGGGATTACCTGGCGACCCAGTTCCGGGTGATCGTCACCTATCTAAGGCTCGTGATACTACCGGTGGGGCAGCGTCTCGTGTACGATTATCCCGCCGATCAGGGCTTCCTCAATGGGCCGGTGCTGCTCTCGGCGGCGCTGCTCATCTGCCTGGTGGCGGCCGGCTGTATCTGCCTGCAGCGCTCGCGCGCCTGGCAGGGGAGCGAGGGTGACGCTTCTCCGCTTTTAAGGGTGATAGCCTTCGGCATTTTCTGGTTTTTCATCGCCCTTTCCATCGAGTCCAGCATCATCCCCATTGCCGACGTCATCTTCGAGCACCGCATGTATCTACCCCTGGCCGGGCTTTTCCTGGCGCTTGCCGCTTCCCTGACCCTGGCGAGCGGCGAGTCTGGCGCGCTTGCCGGATGGCCGAAACTGCCGGTGGTGGCCGGCGCAGCCGGGGTGCTGCTCCTTTTGTCCGGGCTGACCATTGCCAGGAATGAGACCTGGCGCAGCGAGGTCGGTCTTTGGCAGGACAACACCCAGAAAACTCCCAATAAGGGTGGGGTGTATCTCAATCTCGGCGCGGCGCAGGAGAGGGCCGGAAATCTGGCCGGTGCCGAGGAGGCGTATCTCGCGGCCAACACCCTGACCGTCGATCAGCCTTTTTCCAGGCTCGACCTCGGGCGTCTCTATCTCCTGTCAAACCGGTTGGATGAGGCTCAGAAGCAGTTTCAGGAAGCACTGGGGATTGATCCGACCATGGGGGATGCCTACAACAACATCGGGAAGATTATGGAGATGAAACATCAGGATGACGAGGCGCTGAAGGAATATCTCAAGGCGGTGCGCTACCGGCCCTACCTGGCCGCGCCCTACCTCAATATCGGCAGGCTTTATGCCAAGCAGAAGCGTTATCCGGAGGCCATCAAGGAATATGACAAGGCCATTGTGCGCGAACCCGCCTACTTCGAGGCATTTATCAACAGGGGAGTGAGTCTGCTGGCAACCGGACGCAAGAGCGAAGCAGTCGCCGATTTTCGCCGGGCCCTGCAGATCACTCCGACCAGCACCGAGGCGGCTCAGCAACTGAAACTGGCGGGAAGCGCGCCTTAAGCGTATCCAGCACCCTGCACCGTATCGAATTCCCCTTTTGCAACGCACTGAAATGGTCAGCAACTATTTTTTCAAACTCCCGGCAGTTTCAAAGCTCCCCCTCTCCCTTTGGGAGAGGGCAGGGGTGAGGGAGTCGCAGACACTCTCCTACTGGCTCGGTCGGATGGGCCTTGGGATCGATACTCAACGGGGCTGGGCCGGCGCCAGCGCTTCGTGGCAAATCCCTCACCCCTGCCCTTTCGAAGCTCCCCCTCGCCCTTTGGGAGAGGGTAGGGGTGAGGGAGTCGCAGACTCTTCCTACTGGCTTGGTCGGATGGGCCTTGGGATCGATACTCAACGGGGCTGGGCCGGCGCCGGTGCTTCGTGGCAAATCCCTCACCCCTGCCCCTCTCCCGGAGGGCGAGGGGATCAAGGCACCAAGCAACATCTGCCCCTTTGGAAAGGTGGATGATCCGGAGCCCGTCAAACGGATCATCCCCTAACAGACCCTGCTATCGTCTCCACAAGCGATTCCCATGACATTTTTTGAGCGGCGAAGGCCGAGATATTCGCTGCGAAGTCGTCCCCCCTGTGGTCGAGAAACCAGCGTATCCCCTGCGCCAAAGCCTCCGGGTCCCCGGGCTCCACGATTTTCCCCGTGTAGCCGTCCTGAATCACCTCGTGAAACCCTCCCACATTCGTTGCCAATACCGGCCTCCTGAAGCCGTAAGCCGTGGCTATCACTCCGGAAGTTATTGACTTTCGGTAGGGAAGCACCACCAGGTCGGCCCAGGAGAAATACCGGCTCATCTCGGGGTCGGGAACATACCCGTCGACGATTCTCACCTTGTCGGTGATGCCGAGATCGGCAATGAGTTTGAGATAGTCATCCTTGTCGTTCCAGAACTCACCGACCACCTTGAGCGTCAGGTCGCGGTCTTTCAGGAGTGCGAGCGCTCTCAGGAGCAGATCCAGGCCCTTGTACTGACGCACGAAGCCGAAAAAGAGCAGGTGCAGCGTGCTCCCCTTTTGCTGGGGTGCGCCGGGTTCGTATTCGAACAGAGGCAAAAGGTGCTTTTGGACCGAGGCCGCAGGGTTGAACCGGAGGATCTCCTGCTTTTCCTGCTCGGAGTGCACGATCATGCTTTCGGCTTTTTTGAGAACCAGTTTGGTGAGATATTTCTTGAAAAAATTGTCCTCATGTTCGAAGACGTTGATGCAGAGGAACACGATCCGGATGTTTCTTTTTTCCAGGAAACGGAGCAGGTACAGGTACAGGGGAGCCCAGTAGGCGACCCACCAGGGCAGCATGACGATATCCGGGGCGAAGGAAGCGATCTGTCGCGCAGTTTTCCGCCAGGAAAGCGGGTTTGCCGAATCGAGATCGAAGGAGAGCCGTTGGAATTCCCCCAGGATCGCTGCCCGGTCCACCCCGGGGTCGACCTGGCTTTTCCTGCCGAAGAGCAGTTCCGGGTATTGCCTTTGATAACTGAGCAGCAGCAGGTCGTTCCGTTTTTCCAGCTCCTTGGCCAGAGAATAGCAGTATTTGGCGATGCCGCCTCTGAAGGGAGGCACCGGTGCGATCAGGCAAACTTTCATGGTGTCCTTGTGCTTAGAGAAAAAAAGCGAAGCTCTGGTGCTTGTGACTTGCTACGGGCAATAGCTATCGAAGGGATTAACAAGTTTAAGGTCCGGAATGCCGATGAAATCCTTGGAATTCCGGGTAAAGAGAGGTAATTCAAGGTGGAGGGGGTAGCTAGCTGCTTTCAACGCTTTGGGTTGGTTTGATACATCCTCTGCTTCTTTCAAGCAAAATACGCATGTCTGCACTACTTCTTACGGCATCAGTTTCAATGTCCACCACTACCAATACGCGGCTTTTTTCGATGACTGAAGGTGGCTTCGGGCCGGTCCAATGCAGGTGTCCATTATGATAGATCGCTTCGAAACTTTTGAGCATGTAAGCCTCCCAAACCTGCTGAATCCATGAATACTCTATCAGAATGCAGCATGTTGGCAAAGCATTTAATGTTCCAGACGGAGTGAACCCACCGTCCCATAGGTGCAGGCAGCTTCGATTCCGAGTCGCTGCTATGGTGAGCCCTTCCGGTCTGTCTCCGTCATGATCTCCATCCTGCTCCTGGAGAGCTTGCGGAAGTTCTCGTGGCTCAAAAGCGCCAGGTCCTTGCTGCGGATTCCCCGGTTGAGCCAGAGAGACCGCAGGACCGAACAGGCGAGGGTCGCCGCCATAAGCGCCGCTTTGCTGCGGGTGAAGGGGCCGGGCAGCTTGGCTCGGCAAAGCGCGTTGCAGGAGTTGTAGACCCGGGTAAGCGGCGCCCAGCCGAAATACTTGAGCGCCAGCTGCTCCGCCTCCCGGCAGTTCCGGTAAAGAGTCAGGTCGCTCACGGTCTTGGAGCTATCGTGCAGGCGGTAGCTTGAGAGCACCCGGGGGAGGTAGCGGCAGGAAAAGCGCCTGCCGATCCTGATCCAGAGATCGAGATCCATGGCGAAATGAAGCGCGGGGTCCAGTCCCCCGACCTCCTCGAAGGCCTCCCTGCGGAAGAAGGCGGAGGGCTGGCAGATGAAGTTGAACCAGGCCAGCCTGTCGAAGTCGAAAGGAGAGGTCCAGTAGCTGCCGATTACCGCCCCGGAGACGTCGCAGTAGTGTGCCTCTCCGTAGCAAAGGGCGGTCTCCGGAAAGGCGCGGAACCCGTCGCACACCGCCTGCAGCGCCCCGGGCAGGTAGCAGTCGTCGGAGTTGAGCCAGGCGAACAGGTTGCCCTCGGCCATGCGAAACCCCTTCAAAAGTGCGTCGGTCTGCCCCTGGTCCGGCTCGCTCAGCCAGCGAAAAGTGATCCCGCGGCAGGCGGGCGCCCTTTTTCCCTCGTGCAGCAATGCTTCGTAATGCTTGATGATGTCGACGGAATTGTCCGTGGATCCGCCATCGACCACGATGTAGTCGATGCGGAAATTGCCGGCCTGGCCGATGACGCTTTCAATGGTCTCGGCCAGGAATGCTCCCTGGTTGTAGGACGGCGTTATTATGGAGCAAACCGTGGGTGGTTTCATCTGGCCTCTACTGCCGGGTCTGATTCGGCAGAGCAGTGTGCCTTTTCCGCGAGTAGCGCCGAGAAAACGAAGAATATCCCGATGATCCCCACGTTGGGAAAATTAAAAAACGATTGTGACAAGTACCCGAGCCAGCCGGCGAAAATACCAGCCAGGGCAGGGGAGGCGGCACTGGCCTTTCTCAGCCGCGGGAGCAGGATGGAAAAAATGAAGCCAAGGTAAAAAACCAGGGCGGGGATTCCCATGGTTGCCGCATACTCGATGATGTCGCTGTGGGCCTGGCAAAATACCACGTTCGCCAGGGCCGGAAAGGTTTGCGCATCTGCGTCGGAGGTCCAGCCATAAAGGTAAAGGCAATCCGGACCGACCCCCACGAGCAGGCGTCTGGGACTCTTCAGGGTGAGCCTGATAAACTTTTCGTAGGCATAGAGCCTGTTCGATCCTAATTTGCGCAGGTCGGAACTGGCCGCCTCCCGGGTCTGAGACCCTGCCGCGACGTATTTCTGCTTGATCGCCGAACCGGTCCCGGCGTCGACCAGGAAGGCGACCGCAAAAGCAAAGGCCGTCACGGCGAGGAATCTGCGCAGCAGAAGGGATCTTCCAGCGCTCAGAAAGAGGCAGACTAGGCAGGCCGCCAGTGCGAAAAAGAGGGAAATCCGGCTGGTTGACACGATCAAGCCCCAAAGGCAGAGCAGGGTCGGGATGAGCAGCAGGGCGCCTTCCCTTTTATCCTTCGAGCGCAGCCACAGCATGGTGGACAGCGGCGCCGTCAAGGTGAAGTAGCTGCCGACATTGTTGCTGTTGCCAAAGGTGGCATGGACCTGCGTCGGAAAGGTGTATTGGCTCGAGAATAGGTACTCCAGAGCGTGCACGCCGAAATACTCGAAGATGCACGAGACGGCAATTAACGAAGAACTGGCTAAGGTTGCATAGGTCAACAGCTTCAGGTTTTCAGCCCGGAAATTATTGAGGATGAGGGTGAAAATGATGAAGAAGCTTACGTGTGACAGTAGCCCCAGGTTCTGGAAGGTGTAGCCCCAGAGCGAAGTCGCGGGCTCCGAGGAAAAATAGGTTGCCACCGCGACCCACACGGTGAATAGGAGTAGAGTTGTTTTGGTGCGGATTTTCCTCTGGAAGGGGGAACCCGGGACGCCCTGTGCCAGCAGGACCAGGAGACTCACGCCGGCCAGCAGGTATAGGGCGATTGCCTTGTAATAAATGAAGAAATCGACAGCGTTGCCCGCGGTACCGGAGAGTACGACATTCGGGTAACAAATGAGCGGGACGACGGAACAGAGCAAAAGCGCAATGACTGTGGACACCGTCTCCAGAAACGATTGTACTCTCAGGATAGATTTTGAATCCATTGTTAGTCCCTTCCGTATCCAGGCTTTTATACCTGCACAAACGTGGTCGAGCAGGCCTCGTAAATCCCAGAACCGATCCCCGCGGCTGCCTTTAGGTCTTTCTCTGAAGCAGAGGCTTGACTATCTTGTGCAGGATGAATTTCAGCGCCCTGCTGGAACTTATTTTGACCAGGAAAACCTGGACCAGCAGGCTGCGCAGAGGCTTATGTCCACGGTACACGTGGAAATCAAACCAGGTGTAGGCACGTTTGATCTGGGCTTTGGAAAAGCCCGGCAGCGTCATGACCGGCTGCCTGCGCTCCATCGAGACGGAGGAGTTCTTCTCTATCAGCCCCTGCTCAAGGCAGCTGTCGTACAGTTCCGTCCCCGGATAGGGGTAGAAGATGCCGGTGTGGTGGCCATCCGGCTGGCACTGGCGGTTGAGCCGAACGGTCTCCTGGTGGTCGGCCCACGATTCTCCCGGCAGCCCTATCATGTTGTAGACAAATATTTCCATCCCGTGCTCGCGGGCCAGGGAGACGACTTTCAAAAAGTCGTCGTTGCTGTAGCTTCTCTTGAGAATATCCTGGCGAACCCGCTGGCTGCCTGATTCCAGCCCGATATTGATAAAGCTGAAGTTGGCCTTCTCCAGCGCCACGAAGAGAGCCTCATCGATGGTACCCGGGTTGATGCGATAATTGGAGCCATAGGAAATGGGGTCCGGAAGGGAAGCGTTGAAGGCTTCCAGCTTGCTGCACAAAGCGATGGCCCATTTCGGATTGATGTCGAGCGTCTCTATCTCGAAGGAAAAGAGGCGCTGCGGAAAGTTCTCATAAAGGTAGCGGACTTCCTGCAGGATGTTTTCCGGGGAGCGCATCCGTACGTATCTGCCTTGAGCCACCTTGCGCAGTGCATGAGCAGTAGCTGCAGTTGTAGGGACAACCCCGCCCGCCCAGTATGGCAATTTCATCGTCCTTAGCGTCAATCCAGGGCTTCCACATCTCCAGGTCGGGAAATGGGAGCCGGTCGAGGTCTGCAATGAATTCCCGGGGCGGATTCTTTTCCAGACGGCCATCGGGGAGTTTGATCCATAAATTCGCGATTCCCCGGGGACTTTCTCCGGACGCCAAACGGTGGCACAATTCGAGGGTCGGGAATTCCCCCTCGCCCACGCAGACGGCATCAAAAGGCCCGCAGGCGGCCTGTTCCGGCTGCAGTGTCGCGTGCACCCCGCCGACCATCAGGTAGCGCTCCGGCCACTTTTCCCTCACGTACTGCGCTGCTTTTTCCACAAAGGGATACTGCGAGCCCACCGCGGTGAAACAAATGAGGCCGGGATTGAACTGGTCGATCTGACGGGTAAGCTGCTTCATGCTGTCTTTGAAATAGTTACTTCCTAGAATACAAAGAGACGTCTGATGCCCGTCAGTCTTAAGAAGTGACGAGATATAGGAGATGCCGAACTGCAGGCTCGACCAGGTACGCAGCGGTCTGCCGGAGGGATGAATGTTGTCGAGGGAATAGATGAATAACACTTTCATAAAGACACCGTCCCGGCTCCGCGCCGGTTATAGTACACTATGGTAAAGTTCGAGGTACCGTGCGGCGACGGCCTCGATGCTGAAATCGCGCTCTACTTTACGGCGCGCGGCGCCAGACAAATCGCCCCCGCGCTTTCCCGCCTCAAGAACCCATGCGATCCCCCGCGCCAGGTCCGCCGGCTCGAAGGGCTTGGCCAGATAGCCATTCACGCGGTGATCGATCAGGTCCGGTATGCCACCCTGCTCGAAGGCCACGCACGGCGTCCCGCAGGCCATCGCCTCCATGGCGGTGTACCCGAGGCTTTCCTGCAGGGAGGGGAAAACGAAGACGTCGGCCGCGGCATAGAGTAGCGCCAGGCTTACTTCGTCGCTGAGCCATCCAAGATAGTGGGTCGGGAACCCCAACTCCGGCGCAGGCTCCGGCCGGGACGAGCCGAAGACGACCAGTTCGACGGACCGCTCGGGAAGGCCGGCGCCGGCCAATTCCTGCAGCGCCTGAGCCAGCAGCTGAAAGCCCTTGTTCCGGTCGCCGGTGGCGGACTTGGCGCCGAAGAGGATCAGTTTTTTGTCCCGGGGGAGCGACAGTATGTCGCGCGCCGTGCCCTGGTCTATCGGCTTGAAACGGTTCAGGTCCAGGCCGTTGGGAATGACCTCGATGCGCGCCTTGCCAAAGAGCGAACTTGCCCTGGCACAGGCCCCCATCCAGTTGCTCGGGGCAACAACCGTCAGATTCAAGCCGCGCCACGCCTTCTCCTTGCGGTTCCAGACCCGGCGCGACAGGTCTCGCTCCCGGGAAGAGCCCAGGACCGGACAGCTCCCGCAGGCCTCGCGGTAACGGGTGCAGTCGAAGGGGACATAGCAGCCGCCGGTGAAGGGCCAGGAGTCGTGCAGGGTCCAGACGAGCGGCACCTCGAAGCGGCCCAGCGTCTCCAGGCGCATCATGTTCGCCACCCAGTTGAGATGAATGATGTCAGGGGAGAGCGCCGCCACCCTGGCGGAAATGCGGTCCGGAAGGAAGGAAGGGGAGAAGGGGCCGTTTATCTTGTCCGGGGCAACGCCGAAGATCTTCTGCTCCAGGGTCGGCCGGGCAAACCCCAGCGCCTTGGCGAGGGTCGAGTCGGGACCGATAACCCGGGGGGAGTCGCCGAATTTTCTCTGCACCAGCAGTCGTGCGTCGACGCCCTTGTCGCGCAGGCCTTGCTGCAGCCGGGTCGTGGCCCGGGCCGCACCGCTTTCCACGTCGGCATTATTGAGCATGAGAATCTTCATCGCGTCCAAAACCCCTCCAGCCTTGCGGCAAATTCATCGACCGGCCAGTTGCGCACCAGGTGGCGCGGGACCTGGTAGGGGTCGCTCCAGCGGTGCGCCTGGCCGGGGAAATTGGAGGCCGCCTTCCGGAACCCGAGCTCCCGGCAGAGTTTGACGCTTTCCCCGCTATAGTGGCAGCGTCTGCCAAACGGGTAGGAAAAGGTCGTGACCTCGCGGCCAAGCCAACCCTCCAGCTCCCGCTTGGATCTCCCGATCTCCTCGCGCTGGGCTTCGTCCGACAGGGCGGAGAGCTGGAGGTGGTGCACGGTGTGGGCGCCGATGCCGACCCACGGGCTGGCGGCAAGACGCCTCAACTCGTCCAGGGAAAGGGCCCGGTTGGCGTCGCCGGGCTCCGGGCTTCCCGCCCGCCAGGCGCGCAGCTGCGCGAGGATGCCGGCGCGCCGCGCCAGGTCCGCGCCGGTAAGAAGGGCGACCAGGTCGTGGTAGAGCCGCTGCCTCCCGGCCGCGCTGACGGTGGGCCAGCTCCTCGCCGAGCCCCTCTCGGCAAGGGCGAAGCTACCCGGGAAATTGCTGCCGGCAAGAATCCGGCGCTCCAGTTCATCCCACCAGAATTCGTCCGTCGTCCCGACCGTCGCGCTACTCACGAAGAAGGTCGCCGGCACGCCCACTTCCTCCAGGATCGGGAGCGCCTCCCGGGCGTTGTCGGCGTAGCCGTCGTCGAAGGTGACGGCCAGCGCGGGCCCGGGGAAGCCGGACCAGTCCTCCTCGAAGCGCACCAGGCGGTGGTGCTCCTTCAGGTAGCGCATCTGGGCGCGGAAGTGCTCCGGGGTGACGGCAAGTTGCTCCGGGTCCGAAGCGAGCCTGGTTACCCGGTGGTAGAGCAGCACAATCACCGGCGCGTCGAGGCGGTTCAGTAGTCGTTTCACGGGAGGAAAGACGAGCTTGCGCGCCGTCCCGAGGATTTTGCCGGTAAGCGCCGTCATCTGCGGGCCACCCAGGGGTGTCCGGCGCAGGGAGGGAGGCCTCGGGATATCGCGGGGTTCAATGGTCTCTTCATGGTTTGTTTGAGTAGATGAAATAGCGCAGTTCGTGGTGGTCGAATTGCTGCGTCTTGACAAAAGGCGAGTCGGCGACCACGGCGTCGGGGAATTCGGGATTGAAGTAGATGATGACGGCCTTCCTCGGTCTATTTGCCAGCGAGAGGCAGATGTTTTGTATCACGTCCCTCATGACGACGGCGGGAAACGGGCTGAAAAAATAAAAATAATTGAAATCGTCCAGGTCGCTGCATTGGGCGGCGTCGCCGACGGTCATGGAGACCTTTGTTATCTTGAGCTTGCGCAGGTTCTCCCGTGCGATGTCGACCAGTTCCGGCGCGATCTCCACCCCGGCGACCCTGGCGAAGGGGTAGCGGGACATGGTGATGAGCGCGCCCCCCTTGCCGGAGCCGAAGTCGATGATGCTGTCGCCCGGGGTTATCTTAAGGGCTCTCAGCACCTTCTCGAGCGGTACGCCGCCCGAGTTGGCGTAGTAGTGGCAGCGCTCGCCGGCCAGCTTCAGCTCGTCAAGTGAAGCGTTTTTCAGGTCCACGCCCTGGAGGTGGACCTGCACGCGGAACATGAATTCGCGCCACTCCCCCCGGATAAGTAGGGAGAGTGCGTTGCTGAGGTCGGTAATCAGTGCCATGGAGCGATTTTCCTTCGCTTGCGCTGAGCCAGCTTTTCCAAACCCATACCACGTTCAAAAGCTCCCCCTCGCCCTCCGGGAGAGGGCCGGGAGGGCGAGGGGATCAAAACAACAAATCAGATGATCAGGAGAAATTATCAATCGGATCGAGGTAGCCGGTACTGCGACGGACGTTTTTTATCTTTCTGATCATCTCGTGCCATCCGCCACCTAATAAGAGCCGGATCGACTTGATGAGATGTTTGCCTACGATCTGCCATGCCAGAAGGTCGCATTTCGCTGAGATAGAGACCCTTGTTAAAGGTGAAGAACTGTTTTGGATCAGCAATTCTTTCATGAAACGGGAAAATAACCGCAACCTTTTCAGGGCGCCCGATCTTTCGAAATCAGACAGAGAAATCCCTGTCTGCGCTTCCCTCCAGGCAACCCAGGTCTCGATAAGCTCTGAAGGCCTTAAATCCGACAGCTTGGCAAGTGGTGCATAGTTTCTCCTGATGTAGATCAGGAACAGTTCCCTGTATAAAAGCTTAGCCTTAACTATGTCTATATAGGAAAAAGTATTGTTCTGAATTACATTGTGCGGAGGCGTTAAATGAAATAGCATGCCATATTGGTCACCGTTGTCATAAATAGCACTGCCTGGTAATAGCTGCAGCTCAAATACCTGTAATTTGTCTGATGCAAGACTCAACGCATAATCCATGGAGTTTTTGAAGGTATTCAGGCTGTCGCCCGGAAGGCCGATGATGAGCTGGATAACGTATTGTATCTTGCTCTTTTCCAGTAGCCTGATCCCGTTCTCGAATTTAATCAGGTTTGTAGCTCTCCCAATGAGTTCCAATGTTACCGGGTTGGTGGACTGGAGTCCAATTTCCAGGAAGGTAATGCCCGCTTTTTCTGCTAAATCGACAGTCTCCTGGTCCAGCAATTCTGCCCGCAGTTCCGTATTGATGACAGTACCTTTATTATTGATGGAACCGATAAATTTCAAGATCTCTTTGGCCCTTTTGGGGTTGAGATTGAAAGTCGGATCTGCCAGGAAGAGTCGTTTTACGCCGGACCCGATCAAATGGCTTAAATCCTTTTTTACCCGCTCCAGGGAAAAGTTTCTTACCGACTTGAAATTTTTGTGGTAGGAACAGAAACCGCACTCGAAGGGACATCCCCTTTGAGTTTCGATGAGTATGGTATGTGATTCGTCGTCAATCCCTTCATTGAAGGGCGAGGGGATGTCATCCAGATTCTCCAAGAGTGGTCTTGCCGGATTGGATTGGATTTTCCCGTGGGTTCTGTAGCTTATCCCCTGTATTTCTTCGATCCCGAAATTGTTGTCCCGATAATATTTCAACAACTCGGCAAAGGTCTGTTCCCCTTCTCCCTGGACAACCACGTCAACCCACTCGTTTTCCGTCAAGATGGCATCCGCTGTTGCAGTTACCTGGGGGCCTCCCAGGACTATTTTCACGGTGGGATGCAACTTTTTCAGCAGATGGGAGATTCCCAATACCTTCTGTATATTCCAGATGTAGGAGGAGAAACCTATCACATCCGGGCTGTCTTTTAACAGGTCATAGATAATGTGATTGGGAGCTTCCTCTATGCTGTAATCTTTAATAGAAATGGATATGCCATCAGTCAGCGCCTTATTGGCGTAAGCTTTGAGATAATGTAAAGACAGTGGATAGTAATAATTAGGGTTGAAGCGCGTTGCCTGCTGGATCGATACGAGTGTTGATTTTAATTTTATCTGTTTACTGTCTTTGCTGGTAGTTTGAGACATGGTTAGTTCGCCCTTTGATGGGTTAGCGTGCTGATTTGCTGTACCTGCGAGCCAAAGTCTTTTCAACTAGTCTGCGCAGGCTGAATAAAATCGATTTCTTCCTTTCGTAGCGTACCGTGACCGGTTTGCTGCTGCCAAATACCGCCCGGGCGAACTCCAGCACCTGCTGGCGGGCCTCGGCTTCGGGCTGGAGCAGGGCAGCTTTTTCGGGGCAGCCTGTCCTGCTGTGCATAACTATGGTTATGCTTTTGTGCATTTCCAGGACGTTACTCATCGTGAAGGGGTACAGCCTGCAATCTATCGGCCTGTCCTGGTAGATGCCGCAACCGTTTCGGTCCAGGTGCGGGCAGGCAAAACCGTCCCTGCTGGAGATTATCACGAAGTTCTTGTTCGGCCTGACGATCAGTTTTTCAGCATGGGTACTGAAGTTTTTGGCGAACTCGGACTTGGTCAGCATGAGCCCGCAATCCCCTTTCAGCGTGCAGCAGCCGTAGCTGGTGCTGCATTTTTCACATTGATTGCCTACAGCACTGGTCATGACGTTTCTCCTCGAGATGCGATTTAACACCGTCCGGATGGAACATCTTCAGTAACCCTAAAGCACCTGCGTCGGTTCGGATTCCTTTTTGCAAAAGTCTAATATTGCTAGGGGGGTGGGTAGCTAGCTCCTCCTCGCCGATTAACTGTGTAATGTCAGCAGCTTACCATGCGTCTCGTCACCCCAGCAAAGAAACCGCTAAAACGTTGTGAAATTAGTAGGTTGGGACGATTAACTTCGCCAAGACTCAAATATGTGAGTATCTCAGGAGGAGCTAACTACCCACCCCCCTATTGCTATTGTTTCCCGAAGGGGGGTGGGTAGCTAGCTCCTCCTCGCCGATTACCTGTGTAATGTCAGCAGCTTACCATGCGTCTCGTCACCCCAGCAAAGAAACCGCTAAAACGTTGTTAAATTAGTAGGTTGGGACGATTAACTTCGCCAAGATTCAAATATGTGAGTATCTCAGGAGGAGCTAACTACCCGCCCC
>Ga0209123_1000375_pt1 | contig 62225 bp, 54 predicted proteins | sample BarGraIncu00431A_FD_184500 | JGI IMG/M metagenome (GOLD analysis project Ga0209123, IMG submission 184500) | Arctic peat soil microbial communities from Barrow, Alaska, USA - Barrow Graham LP Incubations 004-31A (SPAdes) (version 2) | ecosystem: Environmental > Terrestrial > Soil > Wetlands >... | reverse complement strand
ATTTATTCAACTTATGGCTATATAACTAAAAATCATAGGATAGAAAATGGAATTGAGAAAACTCACTATAATGACGCATTTGCTATAACTAAAGGTATTAATCAGATTAGAAACACCGAAATATTTGTGATTAATCAATCAATTCTAAATATAGTAAGAGGTTTTAAACAAATATCTACTTATAGAATATGGCGACAAAATGATAATCATATTTATTTAAGCAAACAGTTTTGGAAGAAAAAAATTTTTTGGAGTGATGGTACTTTGCTTGTAGCATAGGGAATGTAAGCAAAGAAATTATCGGAAAATATATTCAAAGTCAGGGATAGACACGGGGCTTTCAGAAATCAAAAGAGTACATGACACAGGACAGCCTATTTTAGTCGGAACCTGTAGTGTAGCAGAGTCAGAATATTTGGCTGAGGAATTAAATAAGGTAGGCGTTAAATATAAAATTTTAAACGCAAAAAATGATGAACTTGAAGCCCATATTATTGAATAAGCAGGGACTCATTAGCTTAAAAGAACGGATAAAGCCACCTTCTTCTACTTGGACATATCTTGTTAATGACAATTCACTAATAGATTCACTTTCTTCATTATTTGTTGGTAATGTAGTTGCATCCATAGGAACGTTTATTGCCTTATCAATTGGATTTGGAACTTTAATTTATAGAAAAATTTTTAAGAGCAACAAGGGAGTGTAAGGCTTTACATACCCAAAGGGTATTGCTATAAGAAGGTAAGTACATTTTTTTAGGGGGAGTGGTATATAGATGAAGATTGTAGATATAGAAAATTGGGAAAGAAAAAAGCATTTCAATTATTTCAAACAACTTGATTATCCTCATTTTAATATTTGTGGAAATGTTGATATTACAGAATTTTATAGATATATTAAGGAAAATAAAAATCCGTTTTTTATATCAATGTTGTATGTTGTCACGAAAATAGCAAATAGCATAAAGGAATTTCGTTATAGGATAAGAGAAGATAAGGTAATTGAACATGAAATTATTAACCCTGCTTTTACGGTAATGAACTCAAATGAAGTATTTGGTTTTTGTACAGTTAAATTTATAGAGGAATTTAAAGAATTTATTATTAATACATCAAATGAAATAGAAATAGCAAAAAATAATATAAGTATTGAAGATGAATCAGGTCGTGATGATTTTATATACACTACAAGTATTCCATGGGTTTCATTCACTAGTATAACTCATCCAATTCAAATGAGTCCCGTTGATACTATTCCAAGAATAGCATGGGGTAAATACTTTGAGGAAAATGGAAAAATAAAGTTGCCACTATCTGTTCAAGTAAATCACTCAATGGCTGATGGTGTACATGTTGGAAGATATTTCAATGCAATTCAAGAAATTTTAGATAATCCTGTAAAGTATTTATAATTTGTTTTAATAAAAGGCTATGCCACAACTAATGTTTAATATTATATGTTAGTTGAACTTAAATAACTATCCATGAAAATTACCTGTTCTTGAAGAAACTCCAACATAAGGTACTTATTTACCGTTAGATATAATATATGCTTGGTACATATCATCTTGTATATATTTATATCTAACAACTTTTTGCCCATATTTACTATATAAATATATTTCGGTATCTTGAAAACTTATAAAGTGAGCGGATTGCGGGACTGTACAATTTGCTATAATATTATAAATAATTGTGTTTAGATGCAATAGGCAGCTGGTTGAAGCTACGTATTGCTTTCTTTTTTGTCAATACTTAATGTGGTTTCAGCGGAAAGCTCATTGTTTTTTATAGTTGTTTTTGATTGGAACAAGGCTTTCATTATCTCTTGTTTGTAGCAGAAACCAAGCAACATAGCGACAATACACAACATTGTAAGACAGAGAACAATAATAATAAAATCTAGATTCACAAGACCACACTCCTTTTTTAATTTTATTCTAGGTGCAATCCGCGCACTTTTTGAATAGAGTTTGAAGACGATAAGGTTGTACACTAATAGTATCATATATATTTTAGAACGTATTGAATATTGCATAAAACGCCTAAATCTTGTCATTAATTTTAATAGTTTATTTAATGTGATTAACTAAATTATTTAATATACTAGGAGGTATTTTCGAACTAATATAGAATATGTAATTAAGAATAAATCAATACAAAGGGGGATGATAACTATATGTACAATATATTAGTTTTAGAAGATGATTGTATTCAGTTGAAAACCCTGTCAGATATTATAAAACAATCAGGGGACATGTATCAAGTATATGAAACCACCAATACTGTAGAGGCTCTTAAAATTGCCCAGCAGGAGATTATTGATCTTTTCTATATAGATATTAATTTAAAAAATGAATCAGGTCTTAAATTTGCTCTGGAAATAAGAAAAATAGAAAGATATAGATTAAACTGGATAATATTTGTGACAATTTACAAAGAGTATATGCTTTCAGCCTTTAAGAAAATTCACTGTTATGATTATATACTAAAGCCTTATAATAAGGAAAACATCCAAATGATAACAAAGCTTTTACTATCAGAAAGTAGTGCACAGGTTGCTGTTACAGAAATTAGGGGAAAATTCATAATCGTTCCCATAAAGAACATCCAGGTAAAAATATTTATTAATGAAATAATATTCGTGGAGGTCTTTATTAGAACTTCAATAATTCATACTATAAACGGGTCCTTCACTATAGATTATTTATCCCTTAAGAAACTAAATTCAGTTATGGAGCATAAGAATATCCTTCAGAGCCATAGGTCCTATTTAGTTAATGTAGAATATATAAATAAAATTGAAAAAACTAATGATAAAACTTCTTACAAGATTTATTTCTATAATACTAACGAAAATGCATTACTCGGAAACAACTATAAGAAAAGTATAATGGACAGGTTTAATAATGTTGTTGTGGGTGGGGAGATAAATGAAGGATTATAAAATATTTATTTTGATATTCCTGGAAGTAGGAAGCTTTATGCTATTGTGGAATATGTTTAATAAAAAATATGAAAAGAGAGTTTATAAAAGTGCTGTCATTGTACTTTTCACTTCATTAATAGTTCTAATTACAAATTATATTTATCCGCCACTGCAGTTCTTTGTTAATTATCTGTTTTTACTTGTAGCTATTAAGCTGGCATTTAAGAAAAATATAAAGTATTTATTATTAGAGTTCGGTTTGGTTCTGGCCATTTTGGGTATAATGCAACTGGGTATAATAATTATGCTTAGATTGGCTGCTCTAGCTTTTATGGCAAAGGAAGATTTTATAAATTTACTTATTGCAAACCTCATCTGCATGGTTTTATGTTATTGCATGTATAGATATGTATCTAATGGAAAGCTAATAATATTTTTCAAGCAAAAAAGTTCTAAAATATACTTTTTTTCTGTGAACCTTCTAATATATATAGTTACTGCAAAGTGGGTATGGAATTTTAAAAGACATGAGTTTTTGGATGAGATAGCCCTGTATCTTGTCATTCCTATAGTATTCATCCTGGCAAATTTGTTTTTTCTTGAGTACCAAATGAAAAATAGTGAAATGAAGAAGTCACTTGAGGAATATCAGAAATACTCTCCTGTAATATCGAAGCTATTAGAGGACGTAAGAAGGAGACAGCACGATTTTAAAAACCATTTGAATACAGTTTACAGCCTTCTTCAAATATCTGACGAAAAGATCTTAAAGGAAACAATAACACAATATATAGATTCTCTTAATATTTCCTTAGAAAATATGGAGAAGGTACTTCAAATAGACAATACAGTGGTAACGGCCATTATCTACAATAAAATTAATGAGGCGGCAAAAAATAATATTGAGTTTAAGTATATTATTCAAGGGGGCTCTAAGTTTCCTTTTAAGGATTATGAACTTTCAGAAGTTTTAAATAATCTTGTAGATAATGCGTTTGATGCTGTTATATATTCAAAAAGTGATTTGAAAAAAGTTTTTTTAAATATAGGTTACCTTGAAGATAATTGTATTATAGAAATCGGAAATACAGGTGAAAGATTAGAATATAATGAAATTGGAAAGATCTTTAATGCAGGATATACTACTAAAGAAGGCGAAAATCGCGGATACGGCTTGTATAATGTGAAAAAAATAGTTGAATCCTATGGAGCTAGAATTCAACTATCCTTTGAAAACAACTATACAATTTTCAGCATTAAATTGTCATAGATATGTGACTATTCTTCTTTTAGGCATTCTGGGATTTCAGGCTCTCCAAGAAATAGGAAGGAGCCATACCATGGAAATACAAATGAAGTTACAGTGAGGCAAAGTGCGCATAACATGGATTTTCCTTTGAAACTGTTAACTAATTTTTTCATAATGTCCTCCTTTTTTCATAGATTTCACAAATAGGTTATAACGTCGGCTTTTTAACCAGCACAAGCTGTATATTTTGTACTAATATAGTGCTGAAGCCGCAGTTTATATAGGGAGTGCTTCCCAAAAATAATAAAATAATGGTCCATAAAGCTACAGATAGAGCTGCCGTATACTTATATTGCAGCTTTTTTTTATTATCTTTTATAGGACTCCGTGCACTGCATATTGGAGCACGGGTTAAAACCACCGCAAAACTAGCTATGCCCACAAGTAGATAATATACTGCTGAAAGTCTAGGAATTAAGGGAGCTAGCACACTGGTGAAGATAAAGAGCAAAGTTGTTAGAAACAAACAATTCAAGGCTCCCTTTACGTGTACTCCTCCAGCAAATACCCTTGTTGATAATAGTATGAGTAAGGAAAAATAGAAATACTTTTGAACATGTATTATATTAATAAATAATATTAAAAAAACAATTTTAAATCCTTCACTTAAAAGTATAGTTAAGCCATACTGTATCCTTGCTCTATCTTTAATATTGTTGTAGGCTTCAGTACAAATGAAGGAGGTAAGCTGTAATGCCAATTTATTTATGATTTATATGCACCTCCTATAAAGTGAAAAATACTATAATTTTAAAATACATTAATTTAAAGAAGCTTGTCCTTGTTCATAAATAATATGATTTAAATTATGAATTTAGTACAATTAAAAATAAAATATAGAATTTGCAAGATATATGAATTTGATGATGGTTCTATCATAGTTATATAATAACAACTAATTTGGGGGGATTTAAATGAATATTAGATTTTTAGGAACTGCTGCTGCTGAAGGATGGCCTGCTTTATTTTGCGAATGTGAATATTGTAATAGGGCGAGAAGTGAAAGAGGGAAGAACATTAGGACACGTTCTTCCTGCCTTATTGATGAGAAATATATGGTGGATTTTCCACCCGATACCTTTATGCATGTTCTTAATAATAAATTAAGACTAAATAAAGTAGAGCACCTTATCATTACTCATTCACATGAAGATCATTTTTATCCAGAAGATATACATATGAGGAAGGAGCCTTATGCTCATATATATTCAGATAAGCCACTTATGGTATACGGTAATAGTAATGTAAAGAAAAAATTTCTAGATACTGATGTGGAAAAAGATGAAAATACTAGAATTATATTCAATGAAATATATCCATATACAGAATATCAAATTGGTGAGGCCATAGTCGTGCCACTACTTGCCGATCATAAACCTGATGAAAAGTGTTTTATTTATCTTATAAAACTGAAGGGAAAGGTCTTATTATATGGACATGATTCTGGATATTTCTTAGAGGAAACCTGGGATTTTTTAAATTCTATACTTATAGATGCTGTCATACTCGATTGCACTGATGGGCCTGGTAAATGTGTAAATTATCATATGGGATTTCCTGCAGTATTAACTGTAAAGAAAAGACTACTAGAGCAAAAATGTGTGGATGAGGATACTAAATTTATAATTACACACTTTTCTCATAATGGAAAATATCTTCATGATGAGTTAATTAATATGGCATCACCACATGGATTTATTGTGGCCTATGATGGTATGGAATTACAAGTATGAAAATTCTCTAAATCTTAAATTTTATGACTCTAAAACATACTCATAAAACACTAGTAATACTCATTTTTTACGTATTATATAATCTGTATGTATAATATAATGTACCTAAGAGATTTTACCGACAAATTTATTTTATAAGGGGGATTTTTATGAAAACAAAGTTCACCAAACATTTTTGTATGGTACTAACAGCTGCGTTTATGTTTACCCTTGCTGGATGTGCACCAAAGGTAGCTACAACAGTCACTCCAAAGGATACCACAGCTCAAGACAAGGTAGTACTTAGAGTATATGCTCAATATTCCGCAGACGATGAAAAACAACCATTCGATTATGCTAAAGCAGAAATGCAAAAGATAATGCCTAATGTAGAATTAGACCTTGAAGTCATGGCTCAAGATGATAATCAAAAGATAAAAACTTATGCAGCAACAAATAATCTACCAGATATATTTGTAGCAACAACTGATATTATTGAATCCTTTAAAAAATCTAATAATATTCTTAAATTAAACACGTATATAGAAGAACTTGGAATAGAAAGCCAATTTTTGCCTTCATCTTTACCTCTTTTGAAGGACACAAGTGGTGATACCTGGGCAATTCCCGATGCAGGGCAATTCGCAGCATTGTTATATTACAATAAGGATGTTTTTACTAAAAACAATGTAAAAGTGCCTACTAATTATACAGAATTCCTAAGCGCAGTAAAGAAATTCAAGGCCAATGGTATAGTTCCCTTAGCATTATTTGCTAAAGAAAAATGGCCTGGAGTGCAATTATTTGACATACTTGCATCCAGAGAAGAGCCAAAAGGAATAACTAAATTAGATTTAGGAGAAGGTAAAGCTTCGGATCCAGCCTTCAAAAATGCTGCAACAAAATTATTAGAACTTGTTAAGGCAGGACTTTTACCTAAGGGAGCATTTAATTTAAGTTCTGATGATGCGGGAGCACAATTTAAACAGGGAAAAGCAGCTATGTACTTAAGTGGTGCCTGGTCCATGAGTGATCTTGGTGCTGCAATGGGTGATAATGTAGGAATATTGTATTATCCTGTTGCAGATGGAAGCAATGCAAGTTCTGTACAATGGAATATGAGTGGTGGAGGATATAATTCAGGCCTAGCTGTATCACCATATTCAAAAAATAAAGATATTGCTGCAAAGTATGCCTGTCAGTTTGCTTTGAAATTTGCTGAAGGCAGAATAATAAAGAGGGGAGATCCTAATCCAATTCTAAAGAACACCCCAAAACCAGAAAATGGCTATAATGCAATTCAGCAGCAATATGTAAATGATTCAGCTAAGTTTAAAACAATGACTTGCTTTGATTGGGGAATTACAAATGCAAAATTTAAAGCAGGTATTGAAGATGAAGTAAATACTCTTCTTTCAGGTGACTACACTGTAGACAACTTTGTAAAAAATCTTGATAAGATAATTGATCAAGCAAAATAAACACTATATAAATATCAGGCTATCCGATTATCAAAGATTTATAATTTGATCAGATAGCCTGTTTTGTAATTATTATCTCAACAATTCATAATAATTTGTAGCAAAGGAGATTACGATGCGCAATCAGTTTAAGAAAAAAATAGCAATTATGGTGTTCACTTTGCCTACATTAATAATATTTACTATAATTGTAAGTATTCCCATAGGTAATACTTTATATAGAAGCCTATTTAATTGGGATGGACTTAGTAAACCTATTTTTAATGGGATAGCTAATTACAAACAATTACTTGGGGATAATTTATTTCATACCTCCTTAAAAAATGGAGTCATATATTCAGTAGTGCTGGCAGTATATCAGATAGGGATTAGTTCTGTACTTGCAGTATTACTCTCCTTGAAAAAAATCAAGGGAAGAAAAATTTTCAGAACATCACTTTTTATTCCTGTTGTACTTTCTGTAACTGTGGTTTGTCAGCTTTGGATTTCAATATACAATGGGCAATATGGACTTTTAAACAAGATTTTTCAGGTGCTGGGCATGAATTATAGCCAGGACTGGTTAAGTGACAAGAACTCAGCAATAATTGCTATTGCCTTTGCAGATTCTTGGCAGTACATGGGATATTATCTTGTCCTAATATATGCAGCTATGCAGTCCATACCAGAGCATTATTATGAAGCAGCAGAAATAGATGGTGCAGGTACACTGACTAAATATTTTAAGATAACTATACCACTACTTGCCGAAACCTATAAACTCTGTCTCACCCTAACAATAACAGGTGGACTTAAAGCTTTTTCAACCATGTATATGATGAGTGGAGGTGGCCCAGGGACTTCTACTTATACCTTGACTTTCCTTATGTATAGATCAGCATTTAGAGTAAATGAATTTGGTTACGCTTGTGCATCTGCTTCAGTACTTGTTATTGAGTGTTTAATTATAACTATTATAATTAACAAGCTTATGTCTAAAGATGTAATCTACTATTAGGAAGGGGGCCACTGCTTTGAAAACATCCTTTGGAAAGAAAATTATAAAGACAATTATATATGCTTTTTTGACTATCTATACATTCATTTCTATATATCCTCTTATATGGATGGTGTTTTATTCCTTTAAAAATAACGACGAAATTTTTGTGAAGAATCCCTTCGGATTTCCCACTACACTGAGATTTGAAAACTATATAAACGCGTGGAATAACTATAATATGCCTTCTTATTTTTTAAATAGTATGATAGTAGCTTGTACAACAGTAGTTTTTACTATAACCTTGTCCTTAATGTTCTCCTACGCAACAGCCAGAATGAAGTGGAGATTTTCAAATGTTTGTAGGATATATGTTATGGCTGGAATGTTTATACCGGTTCAAATTATACTTGTTCCCCTGGTAGTACTTATGCAAAAATTCGGACTTTCAAACTCTTTATGGTCGCTAATCATACCATATACGGCTTTTGAACTAGGATTTTCTTCTGTTGTATTTTATGGATTTCTAAGGAATATACCATTTGAACTTGAAGAAGCGGCTGCCATAGATGGGGCCAATATATATACTACCTTCTTTAAAATAATTGTACCAATTGTAAAGCCTGCTATTGCAACCATGGTGACCTTTATATTTCTATTTTCCTGGAATGAGTTTACTATGGCACTTATTTTAATTAGTAAGGAAAAACTTAAAACCTTACCACTTGGTCTTATAACATTCCAAGGACAATTTTCAACCGACTGGGGTGGTATGGGTGCAGCCATGGTAATAGCTAGTATTCCAACAATAATTATTTATTTGCTTTTTAATGAGGAAGTTGAAAAAGCATTGACTGTAGGATCAGCAGTAAAATAATAAACTAGGACACAATTGAGAAAAATCTTAATACATGGTAAAATATAAATATTATATAAATATTATACAAATATTATATAGGAAGTTTGGTATTATTTATGATTAATTTTGTAAAAAAAGTTTTATTCAAAATAAAAGGCTGGTTTAGTTCCCAGGGAATTAGGCAGAAGATTAATATAATATATATTATACTTATTATAGGACAACTGTTTATTCTAACTTTTGCAGCAAATTATATATCTAATAAGGCTATTATATCAAGTACAATTAAACAATCAGATGAAAGCTCAAGGCTTGTAATGACTAATATAGAAAATATACTTGATAATACGGAAAGTTATGCCAATGATTTAACAGTGAGAATTAATAATTACTTTGTGGATGATACAGAATACAAAAGAAATGATTATTATACAAACATGATGTTTAAAAAAATATTTAGAAATACATTATATGTTTACCCACGGATATATTCAGCTTTGCTTTTGATGGATGATAACGTGAGCTTTGTTTCAGATAATGTGACAAACTATATTAATGAGCAGAAGATAATAAATGAATATAAAAAGCTAATAAAAGACGGAGACGAGAGAAGCATATGGCTTGGAATGGAAAAAAATCAATTCTCAGCGGATACTGATAACGCTTACGTCTTAACACTTGGTAAAGGATTAGTAAATATAGATACAGGTAAGCACCTAGGTGTACTTGCTGTGGTGACCAGCGAAAACACTTTTTCAAATATATATAAGAACATGGGCATGGGGGAATCTGGAAAATACTTCATTTGCGATAAAAATGGGGTTGTGGTTTCATCTACGAATAAATATGAAATACTTAAACCCATTAGTAATGCCGTACTGAGAAGTTGGATTATAAATCATGATAAGACGAGTCAGATATTAAAAGTTGATGGGAAAAATACACTTGTTACACTATTTTATTATCAAAAACTCAACTGGAATATAGTGGGAATGGTTCCGCTATATGAAATTACACAGGAAAGTCGAAAAATTAGTATGACAATAATTATTATAGGAATTATGTGTATGCTTTCTGCAGTTTTATTATCCAGCAAACTATCTTCTACTATTACAAAACCACTTAATAAGTTCATTAAGGATATAAAAAATTTAGAGTTGCATAATTTGGATGTTCCAATACAAATAAATTCGGGAAAGGACATAGGACTTCTTGTAAAAAACTTTAATAATATGAAACAAAGAATAAGTGAGCTGATGTCTAAGATTATAACACAACAAGAAAAACAAAAAAAATATGAATTAAGACTTCTTCAGGCACAGATAAGACCACATTTTTTGTATAATACACTACAACTCATTTACTCAATGATTGAAATGGATAAAAAAGAACAGGCACAAAAAGCAACTAAATCCCTTGGAGATTTTTATAGAATTGCGCTTAGCGGGGGAAATGAGATTATATCAATAGATCAGGAAATTAAATATGTGGAAAGCTATATGCTTATACAGAAAATAAAATATGATGATACATTTAGTTTCAATATAGATATACCCAAAGAGTTAAAGGATTATAAAATTTTAAAGCTTACAATGCAACCTATCGTAGAAAACTGCATAAAGCATGGGCTTATCAATAAATATAAGTCCAAAGAAGGATATATTAATATTCAGGTTAGAAAGCAGAATGATATTTTGGTAATTGAAGTAAAGGACAACGGAATTGGAATGAAGCCTGAAAAAATACAGCATTTATTCGATAGGGATTCAAGTAACAATAATGAATACTTTGGATTAAAAAATATTGATGATAGAATAAAGCTGTTTTACGGTTATGATTATGGTATAAGAATAACAAGTATATATATGAAGAGTACTACTGTAAGTATATTAATTCCCGCTATTGAAGATATGAATGATAATATGTTTTGATATAATATAAAGGAGCTGTTGTATGTATCAGATAATGATTATTGATGACGAAACATATTTTAGAGAATATCTGAGGACAACAATACCATGGGAATATTATGATTTTGAAATTTGTGATGAAGCTTCAAGTGGAGAAGAAGGACTACTTAAAATACCAATAAGTAAGCCAGATATAATTCTAGTAGATATAAACATGCCAGGAGTTAATGGAATAGATTTTGCCAAACAGGCAAAAGAGAAATATCCAGGTATAAGCATAATTATTATAACGGGATATAATGAATTTGAATATGCAAGACAGGCATTAAAAATAGGTGTTTCCAACTATATATCAAAGCCTTTTGAAAAGCAGGAATTAATTGATAGCGTGATTTCATTAAAAAATAATATTATTGATAGAAAAAAGAAAGATGTTTTTATAAATAATATTCAAAAGCAGTATAATGAAACTCTTCCTGCCATTAAAAATAATATTTTAAATAATGCTGTTAAGGGTGCATATTTAAATAAATATAATGAGTTAAGAATAGAGTTGGAAACATTGAAGATAACCATACCAAAGCTTCCATTTTTAGTTTCTATTATAAAAGTGGATATCCCTAAAGAGTATGATTTGCTTAGGCGTAAAGACTTAAAGGAAAAAATGGTTTCATTAATAAATAGTATTGTATACGATGAGTGTGTGATTTTTGAAGATAATAGCAATAAGACAATATTGCTTACAGGTATAAGCGGAGAAGGTAAATACAAACTATTTATAAGGCGCTGTAATGAAATTATACAGAATGTAAATAAAAGGTTTGGTTTCACTGTTACAATCGGAATAGGTATTGTTTGTACAGAATTATCGGACATCCCAATCTCTTTTGAAAAGGCTTGTATTGCTCTTAAAAATAAGTTTTTACTCGGAAATAATAAGACTATAGAATTTTATTCTTTAAAATTTGAGGCTGAAGTAAAAGAAATATTTCCTTTTAAACTTAAAAATGATCTTTTGATGCATACTAGACTTCTTGATGGGGAAATTGTTCAAGAAACTTTTTCTGTAATATATAACTTTATTAAATCGAGTAAGTTACCAATCGATTATATATACATACTGTATACGGAACTTTTATCGCTATGCTTCTCATATCTTGATGAATACGGATATAACATCGAAAAGGTTTTTGGATCAGATTTTCATCCATTTGAAGAAATTATAAACAAGCAGACCATGACAGAAGTACATGATTATGTCTCCTATATTTACGGGAAATTGATAGTATGCCTTAATGATAACAAAAAAATTCATTCAGTTAAAATTGTTGATAAGGCAAAGAAATATATTGATAATAACTTTCAAAGAAATGATCTACTAATTGAAGATATTGCTGCAAGTGTTTTTTTTCATCCAAGCTATCTCAGGTTCCTTTTTAAAAAAGAGACAGGTATAACCCTAGGAGATTATTTAACCGGGGTAAGGATGCTAAAAGCCAGAGAACTCCTTAAAAACCCAAAATTGAATCATACTGAGGTTGCCAACATGTCAGGGTATTCAGATGCTGCATATTTTAGCAAGTGCTTTAAAAAATACAATAAAATTAGCCCAAGTGAATATGAAAAAAATATTAATGCTAATAGTTTAAATTGGGAGACGAGAAAGTGACATAGGGAGGCTTTTCATGCGATAAGGTATTCTGAAATCAAGCAAGTAGCTATAGCAGTTATAGATGATACATTGCTAGTTGCAACTCTAGTATGTTTTGTAGGGATAGTTGTTGCATTCTTTATAAAAAATAAAACTGAAGGTGTTCCAGAACAGAAAATGAGCAGGGAAGAAAATATTTAGACATAGTGTGTTATAATAATGTAAAAAATACATTTATGAGGTGGTTATATTCAAGTGTTGGTACTTTAAAAATAGTTGTAAAAAATCCTCCAGAGTTCGAGTTAACTATACTTTAGTAAACACTTTTAAGATTTTACAAATTAAAATTATTTTAAGGAGATGTTACTATGTCATGGTGTCCAAAATGTAAATGTGAGTATCGTGAGGGATTTACAAGTTGTAGCGACTGTGGATGTGAATTAGTGGAAGTGCTTGAAGCTGAAAAAGATGAAGAAATAATAGAAAATGATACTGAGGCCTACCTTATATCAGTTAATGATGATTTTGATGCAAGAATAATTGAATCAAAATTAAATGCTTTTGGTATACCCTCATTTAAAAAAACCGATGGACTTAACGGTATTTATGGTTTTACAGGAACTTCTAGCATCGATATATATGTACCTTCTATGTTACTTGATGATGCAAGAGACTTAATTGATATTCAAATCAAATAATTAAAATTAGTTCTCAATATTGACTACACTGGGGAATAGTAAAAGGCGTTTATAAAAGCTATCAAAATGTAAAATACTTTTTGATAGCTTTTATATGTTTATTGGATGAAATTAATTGGTATAATATTATTACAAAGTTTGTATTAAAGCCTACGAGAAGCTTGTGAAATTATGATTTAGGAAGGTGACAAATATGCAAAAAATAGTTCCTCATTTATGGTATGACAAAGAAGCTAAAGAAGCAGCCACGTTTTATATCAGTTTATTTGAAAACTCTAAGATTTTAAACGAGACAGTTATCGGAGATACCCCTTCAGGAGATGCGGAAATTATAAATTTTGAATTAGCTGGGCAACAATTTGCTGCAATAAGTGCAGGTCCTTATTTCAAATTTAACCCATCGATTTCCCTTATGGTTGCTTGTAACTCTTTAGAGGAAGTAAATACTAAATGGAAAGCATTGTCAGAGGACGGGACGGAATTGATGCCGCTTGGTGAATATCCGTTTAGCAAGTGGTACGGCTGGATTCAAGATCGCTATGGGCTATCCTGGCAATTGATGCTTGTTGATAGTTCGAAAGCGATTCAAAAGATTACACCAAATTTGCTTTTCTCAAATTCTTCATGTGGGAAAACCGAAGAAGCAGTGAAGTATTATGCGGAAGTTTTCGAAAACTCAGAAATAGCCTTAATAAGCAGATATGGCAAGGATGAAGCAAAATCATCAAAAGCTCAGGTGAATTATGCTGCTTTTAAGCTTTGCGATATTGATTTTTCTGCCATGGATAATGCGTTTGATGTAGATTTCAATTTCAATGAGGCATTTTCACTTATTGTAAATAGCGAGGATCAAAAGGAAATTGATTACTATTGGGATAAACTTTCTGCTGTTCCTGAGGCAGAGCAATGTGGATGGGTAAAGGACCAATTTGGTGTATCGTGGCAGATTGTGCCATCAAATATGGACGAAATCTTATTGAATGGGACAAAAGATGAAATTAAAAGAGTGACAGAGGCTTTTCTAAAAATGAAAAAGTTTGATCTAAAGGCCTTGGAAAAAGCACGGTTAGGACGTTAATTGAAATAGTTATTAGACAGAAAATAGATATAATTACGGGATTTCATAAAAAATCAGAAGATATTTATGAAAGCTATGAAAATGTAATAAACATTTTTATAGCTTTTTTATTTCGAAAAATTTTATAAGGAAAATTTGTATTTTTTGTCAGTACCCGCAGTAACTCTGCAACAGCTAATGACAGCTCCGTATCTTTTGATGGGGAGTTTATTTTTGTCTATCTCGTAGAAGGATAGGGTATAATTTAAAAAAATATTCGCCACTAGAGAAGGTAGAGCGGAGAAAGCAGCCTCCTTAGCAATAAGTAACAATATATAGCTAGAAAAATTAGAAAGCAGGTTAAATCATTTTGTTAAAACACGGGTTAATGGGGAAGTATAAATTTATTAAAGAAAATGGTGCTTGTGATTATATAAAATAAGCAGAGTTGTTTGCTTAAGGGATATTATAAAAACGGGAGGTACTTGAAGATGAAAACTAAAATATATTACGTTATGGATACTATGTGTGGATGGTGTTATGGTTCTAGCGATGTGATAACAATGATACAAGAAAAGTATAAGGATATTTATGATTTCAACCTTTTGCCAGGAGGAATGTGGACTGGTGATAATGTTAAAAAAATGAGCACCGGTCTAAGGGATTATGTAAAAGGTCATAATGTAGAAGTAGAGAAATTAACTGGCAAGAGTTTTGGAGAAGGTTATAATAAAAATGTATTAGAAGATAATTCTATAGTTCTAGATAGTTTTCCCGGCGCAAAAGCAGTGGTTATAATCCAGAAGTTAAAAAAGGAAGTTGCTTTCAGTTATCTTAAGAGAATTCAAGAAGCCTTTTTCGTTTTTGGAAAAGATATGAATAATGTAGAAATATACAGTAAAATAGCAGAAAGTTTTAGTATATCTAGAGAGGAATTCGAAAAGGAATTTTACTCTGAAGACATAAGACAAGAGACTTTTAAGTGTTTTGACATGGCAAATATAATGGGAGCAGAAGTTTTCCCAACTGTTATTTCACAAGAGGGCACCAAGGTAACCATAATGGCACAGGGATATAATAGCTATGATAATTTAGATAGAATTTTTTCTTCTTCAAATTTTGCTAAAAAATCTATTATTAAATAAAAATAATTCAATAAATGAAAAAGCTGTGAGGGAATAACTTCACAGCTTTTATTATTAAAGTAAAGGGGGCTTCACTTTAATGATTATTCAATGATTAAATTATAGTATAAGATTGTGAAGATATGATGTGAAATAGTACCCAGTACCTTATATTTGGAATTAATGTTATAATTAGTGATAAAAATAGTATGGTTTACTATTTTACAATTACCACTGTGGTGTATCTTTTGAGTAGGATTCTTTCTGATTTACTTTTTAGAAGTGGTAGAGAATTAATCTCAGGATTAAAGCAAAATATACTATATTATTCTGTCTTAGTAGTGGTTATCTTGTATTTAGCAATACTTTCGAATGTACTTAAAAGGAAGGGGCAAGGGCGTATTAGCATTGATAGTAAACAGTTGCTCTTTATAATAGTTGGGGTGTTACTTATAATAACTGGAGTTACAGCGATCCCAGAACAATTATCATGGATATCTTCTTATCAAGCGTACTCTATAGACAAGAGTATTTCACAAGAACAAAAAATTCAATATATAAAAACTATATATTGGGCTATAGCACACATTGTATTTTTTGCTTTCCAAATTGGAATTGGAGCATACTTTACGTTTAAGGCTATAAAAAGGGATAAACAGATTTGAAAAATTCCCTTAAGTTCTAGAACACAGGGGATAGTCAAAGATGAAAAAAATCATGATATCCTTAGTAATAAAATAGGAAGAAACGAGCAATGTTCTTGCGGTAGCGGTAAAAAATATAAAAAATGTTGTGGAAAGTGAAAAAAGCAAATGGAAAAGCAGAAAAAATTATAGTAACCCAAAAGGTTGCTATAATTTTTTCGCTATTACTTAATATTAATTTGCAATATTTTTTATAACCATGATTTCAATATCTTGATTTTCTACCTTGAAATTCGTTGCTCTTTTTAATCAAATGTAATATACTGTTATTAGATAATTAGACAACCATCTAATTATCTAATAACTAAATAAAGGAGAGATTGTATGTCTGCTTTGAATTTGCCTTTTAAAGCTTTAGCTGATCCAACGAGGCGGAAAATCATAATGCTTCTTAAGAAAAAATCCCTTACTCCAGGTGAAATAGCAGAGCATTTTGATATGACAAAACCGAGTATTTCTCATCATTTGAATATGTTAAAACAAGCTGACCTTGTAAGTGATGAAAGAAAAGGGCAGAACATTTATTATTCATTAAATACTACAGTATTCCAAGAAGTTATTGGTTGGTTTTTTGATGCAACTCATTATAATGAAGGAGATGATCTCAATGATGAAAAAAATTCTTAGTTTTATAAAAAAGGATTGGATTATTATTGCTATACTTGCCTTAACTTTTATGGTTAGTTTATACTTTTATCCAAGACTTCCAAACAAGGTTCCAAGCCACTGGAATATTAAAGGACAAATTGATGGTTATTCAGGAAGATTTTTTGGAGCATTTGGAATTCCTTTAATGAATTTAGCTTTTTATTTTCTATTTATATTTCTACCGTATTTAGACCCTAAAAAAGCAAATTATGCAAAATTTCCATCTGCATATAAATTAATAAGGTATTCTTTTCATTTGCTCTTTGCAGGTATTCAGGCTACAGTATTGCTAGTTGCACTTGGATATCATATAAATGTAGGTATGTTTATAGGGTTAGGTATATCTTTATTATTTGTTGTGATAGGAAATGTCATGGGAAAATTCAAGCATAATTATTTTGTTGGAATAAAAACTCCATGGACTCTTGCAAATGAAGAAGTATGGGTTAAAACTCACCGAATGGCTGCACCATTATGGGTAGTTGGAGGTATTCTATCTGCAATCTTTGCAATATTTGGAGGCGGAACTTCTTCTTTTATAGCTTTAATGGTAATAGTATCTCTAATTTCTATTGTTCCAATAATATATTCTTATTTCATATTTAAAAAACTCAATGAAATATAAATGACTTCTAATTATAGCTTTCTTAATAGAAATATTAAGGTATTATTGTTTGATTTACCATTGTCTTCCAGGGTCATCTGCCATAGAATTAACGGTTCCCCTCGGATAAAGAACATTATAATGATCCATCACAGGGCTCGGATTATCAATTGTAGGACTACTAAATACCATTTCCAATTTAAATTCTGTTCCTGCTGTATATCCTATAATTTCTTGAGTACCGGTCTTAGAATCAAACACTGGGGTTCCGAAAACCTCTTTCACTTTAGCTAAGGATAGGACCTTAATCTGGGTAGCGAAAGACCGGACTTCAAATATTTGCTCTCCCTTGTTGATACCAAAGACAGTATTATGCTTCGTATAAGTTGCATAGCTGCCTTTAGCAGATGCTACGTAAACAGTTTTATCTGCCTTTCCCCAGGCTTTTATAATAGTTTCAATATTTGTCGTTTTGGCAGGAAAGTCACAATTAATAATTTCCCCCTGTTTTGCAAGCTCCATCATATTCAAAAGCATAACTGTTTTTAAATCGGTGCTATGAACTATCTGAACTACTTTAAGAGGATGAGTTTTCAATATTTCTTCCACTTCTTGATACCCAGTCGGGAATGCGAAGTTGTAACGTGCTGGCAGCGCAAAAACATAAGAGTTGTTTCTACCAAGTTCACTTGGCCCAATTGGCGCAGCGCCTATATGAAATTTTTCTTGCTGAAGTAAGTTCCATTGGTCAAGAGTAAACACCATAATAGGAATATCCTGGCGTGGGTTTTTAGAAGTCCATTGGGGATGTCTAATGGAAATTTTAGGGCCAGTCTCAGTAACCTTTCCAGATGCTATATCATTACCTTCCCAAATTCCATTGATTATCGAAAAATCTTGCCAACTTTTCGGTAATATAAAGTTAAAACCGTATTGAGTATTCTTGTATAAAATTGAGCTTGAATTTGTAGTTTTTGAAGAGGCTGCCTGATTTTGACTGCTACTTTTAGGAATAAGCGGGTTTTTTACGCTAGAACATCCTACGGGAAGTATCAATGATAGAGCTACAATTGCCCATTTTATTGTTGCTTTTTTACATGTTGATATCATAATAATTCTCCTTTCCTATTACACCGACTTGGTTTCTTGTAGTTGTAATCAAGTTTTTGTATGTTGAAAGCTGCAAATTTAGTATTATTATTTATAGTTTCGATTTACTCTTGTCTTATAAGAAAATTTCAAAGCATAAAATAAACTTCTTTTGTCTTAATAATGGAACCATTTTAGTTAAGTATTTAGATATTAGTATAACCTCAATATAATAAATATCAATAGTGTTATGGATAATAATTTAATGAATTTATTAATCTTAAGGAGGTAGAAGTTGAAGCTTTAAAGGATAATGATGAGTTATTATGTGAAACAGATTTGGTATTATTAATTGGGGAATATGAGGATACGAAAGGCATGACAAAGCTTAGTAGAACGAGGTCCAAGAGAATAATAAAAAACAGCTTAGGTTTAAAAGTACCACGTGTGTGGCACCAAATAGGAGAATGAAATATGAAGTATTTCATTCTCCTATTCGGATACAAAATTAAAGGACTTAAGTAATTATAAATGGGAAATCAAATAAAATAGATGTGTCAAAAATATTTCATTAAACAGGAATGTTTATTTAATATTATTAAATTTTAAATACAGCAACTACATCTTTCAATTTATCAGAACTTTCTTTAAGCATTATTGATTGCTCTGTAATCTCTTCTGATTTATTTTTCACCTCTAAGACTCTATTTACTATATCTGTGGTTCCCTCAGCTCCCTCACTTGATGCCTGAGCCACTCCTTCAATTGTACTAAACACATCTTTCATGGATGCTAATAATTCTTCTGATGTTGCACTAAACTCTGTTACAAGATTATCAACAAAATTCGCATCCTCACTATATTTATCAGCTACCTCAAGCATAGCTTTATAGTCATTATCCACTTCAGTAGACATAAACTTCAATAATGCATTAGAACTATTTGATAAATCTTCTACGGATTCTGTTACTTTTCCAGTTATTTTTTGAATTTCTACGGCTGTGTCTTTTGATTGTTCCGCAAGTTTCCTAACTTCTTCTGCAACAACTGCAAATCCCCTGCCTTGTTCTCCTGCTCTAGCCGCTTCAATAGCTGCGTTTAGTGCAAGTAAATTTGTTTGAGCAGTAATCTGCATTATTGATTCTAAAAGCAAGTCTATCTCTTTTACTACCTTTGAATTTTCAATTGCTTGTTCTAATTTAGATTTTGTAGCTGTGAAAATTTCAAATGCTCTTTTCTGTGAAACTTGTACTCTTTCTTTTGCTTCCTCTGCCCTAGTGTTAATTTCACCAGAAGAAATTGCTCCTTCCTGTGATTTTTGGGCAATTGATTGAACTGCTTTTTCAATTTCTTGGGAAGTTGCTGTCATTTCCTCTGCAGAGGCAGCCGTTTCTTCCATCCCTGCTGCAAGTTCCTGTGTAGTAGCTGACACTTCCTCAATACTACTATCTAAATCAACTATATTATTCTTAGTATTTTGAAGTCCTTCTTGAATACTATATACTTCACTATACACTTTTTTTATTAAATCTTTAAGAGAATTTTGCGTAATTACTATAGTTCTTGCAATATCTCCAATCTCATCCTTTCTTTTTTTAAACTTTTCAGGTGCATCCATTGTAAAATCTCCTGTAGCTAATAAATTCAAATGATTTATAGCAAGTTTTAATGGATTACTTATACTATTTGCTATAACCAATGTAGTTAAAACACTAAGAATAATTGCTAAAATTAATATCCCTATAAAAAGCATTATTGCAATTTTATAGTCTTTATAATTTTGAGTATTAATTTCATAAGCAACTTTTTCATTGTACTCTCCTAAGTCGCTTAAATTTTTATGAAAATCTGTTTCCACATTTTTAATAGAATTATACTTCTCAATAGCCTCCTTTTGCTTTCCTTCTAGTGCAAGTTTTATTGCTTCATCTCTTCCAACTCTATATTTATTTAAATTATCTTCAAGAACAGGAATAAGTTCGATTTCAAATTTATCAAGCTTGGTAGCCTTATATTTTACAAGGTTATCATTGAATATTTTTACCCTGTCTTCTTTATTTTTAACTAATAAATTTTGTTCCTCTACTTTACCTACATTAAGGAATATCTTATAAATGTCCGCCTCTATTGCTCTAGCTTGATTCCTATTATCTAACAGTTGTTCTATAGCAAGCATCCTATCGTTGTAAAAAGTAGTCATGTCTTTATTTGCTTTTGATAAATTTAAATATCCAATAGCTGCAATTATCAATGATAAAAATAGCATTACAAATGCTAAAATAAATATTTTTGTTCTAACCTTATAATTACTTAACATACTTTTAACCACCTTTTATTTTTATTTTGATTTACTTTATAAATATATTTTATATTTTTCTGGTTGGCTGAAATTTTATTTTCTTTTCTTAATAATTCGTTTCCATATTTTCAACCTCCACTTCTAGTAAATAAAATAAATATGCCTGAATTTTAAGAGGTATATTTGTATAAATCTTATAATTCTACATTGAATTGCAAAATTCCTTTTTTATAACATATATTTTCTCAACCTTTTACCCTCACTCCATAAACTGTATAGTTAATAAGTATAAGGATTTATTCCTACTGTATTTATTGATCTTTAATTTTTTTATTAAAATAGTTTTCTTGGTAATCACCTGGTGTAATATTAAAGTAACTCTTAAAAATACATGAAAAATGTTTAGCACTTACATATCCAACCTTTTCAGAAACTTCAAGTATTTTTATCCGAGGTGCTATTTTTAAAAGATTAGTAGCTTCCTCCATTCTTATTCTAGTTAAAAACTTAATATAAGATTCCCCCATGTTTTTATGAAAAATACTACTTAAATAACTTATTGAAACAGAGTTTTTTTCTGCAAGTAGTGCAAGACTTAAGGGCTCCGCGTAATGAAGATATATATATTCTTTGGCTTTAGTTACAATATCATTTTCGTTCATGGGATTTTTTGATTCTAAAGATCCTTTCGCTAATAAATATATAATTTTATTAAAAACATTTGAAATAAAATCCACAGTTAAGCCTACTTTTTCATGATTTTGTAACGGTTTTAATAATACATAAGATTCTTCAAATAGTTCTTCAGGTAAGTAAGGTAGAAGCTGTTTTAGTGAATTTATTAAATATATACCATATCTTAAAGGGGAATCACTGAATAGATTTTCAATATGCTCTACATATTTTGTTAGAGAAAGAAGAAATATTAATTCATTATTGTCAATTATTCCAGATTCTATAGACCGAATAATTTTATTAACATTTTCAAGTTTCTCTATTGATGTTACTATGTCTATATTATGATCAGTAGGTAAGTTGACAATACCATTAAGAAATCTAAAGTATAATATGTTGTAGGCTTGTTTATATGATATTTCCATTTGAAGGACATCATTTTCTGGTTCCCCAATTCCAAAGGAGAGTGAAAGTCCGGTTTTTCTTATAAAAGAAGAGGATACTAAGGAAAATAGTCCGACTGCCTTTTTCAAATAGTTATCTTTTTCATCTATTTTAATAAGAATAGCTACGTTGTCATCTTTATCAAAAAACGAAGTTGAACCGTCAAGTTTTGCGCCTTCCTCAGTTGCAATTTCTATAAGTATAAATTTGAATAGATTAATGTCATTAATAGAAATAGATTTTTTCAAAAGGGAGTCCTCATTAATTTTTAGGAGTAGTATAGTTCCTTCAGATTCTATAAGGCTAACTTTCATTTTAAAAATAATGGGATACATAATGCTGATATCCATATTTGATTCTGATACTACAGCTTTTAAAAAGTTTTTACTTATTTGTTTTTTTGAATCCTCAGAAAGACTTAATAGTGTATTGTGTAAAAACTTTTTTGTGTTAATTTTTTCAATATCCATTGCTACATTATTTAATACTTTACGTAAATCTTCTGTTACCAAAGGCTTAAGGAGATAATCTTTAACTGCATATCTCATGGCTTCCTTAGCAAATTCAAATTCATCATACCCAGAAAGTATCACTATTATTATGTCAGGATAATTCTCTGAAACCTTTTTAGATAGTTCAAGCCCATCCATTAAAGGCATTTTTATATCTGTAATTATTAAGTCTATTTTTTCATTTTTCAAAATAATTAAAGCCTCTGTACCTTCCATAGCTTCACAGGTTACTGTAAAACGCGAATCAATAAGGGGAATATTTTTTTTTAGGTATTCCTTTGTTAGAGGTTCATCATCAACAACAAGTATTCTATACATTATTTACTCCTCCTGTAAAAGTATTTTTTGGAAGTATTATTTTTACTAAGGTTCCATGGGAAATTTCACTCTCTATGAACAAACCATATTCTTTTCCATATTTAATTTTAATTCTTCTATTTACATTAACTAGACCTATGCCACTGGTTTTAGATTTTAAATCTATTAGGTCTGTTTTATTTTCAACATGGTTATCAAGCTTAGCTCTTAGGGCAGCTAAAGCTTCGGAATTTATTCCTCCACCATTATCTTGCACATTAAAAATTAATTTATCACTTTCTTCTGTGCTCCAAATCTTAATTATAGTTTTTTCTCTTCTTGCTTCACAACTATGGATTACGGCATTTTCAGCTATTGGTTGAAGAATTAACGCAGGTATGACACATTGATAAAAGCAACTGTCTATATCGATGAAATAATCCAGTCTATCCTCATATCTACTCTTTTGAATACCTAGATATGCATCCAGTAGATTGATTTCCTGCTCTATAGTTATATCTTTATCCCAATTAGCCATTCCTCTTAGAATACTGCTTAGTTTGTTTATATTATCCACAGCTTTATCATCTCTTCCACATTGTATTAGTAAACTGACCATGTTTAAAGTATTGTATATAAAATGTGGCCTGATTTGATTAAAGAGGGTATTGATTTGAGCCTCCTTTTGAAGATATTTAGCTTCGTATACCTCCTTAACAAGATTGGTGTTCTCATCCATCATACAATTGATATTTGTAACCATCTTATTCAATGCTGAACCTAGATAGCCAATTTCATCATTACGATAATCTGGAAAAATTACTGAGAAATCTCCATTTTGTATTAGTCGAATATCCTTTACAATATAAAGTAGTGGCTTTAAAAACCATTTTATAAAAACCATTAGTATAAAAATAGCAAAGGTAGAACATAACAATGCCATTAGAAAGGCATTGTTTCTTGTTTTTGTTGCGTTACTATTAATTTCATCAAGGGAATTCACTGCAATTATTGTCCAATTTGAACGAATGATTTTAGTTGAATTTACAAGTAAATTATCATTATTACATTTATAGGTTTTATAAGATTTATTTGAGGACACTACTTTTTTAAAAAGATCAGAATAAGGAGCGTTATCAATAGACGAAAATATAATATTTTTATTTTCATCGATAATAAATAATCCTCCCTTTTGTCCCATATTCACTCTATTACAGATAGTTTGAATACCTGAATAATTTGCATCAACTTTAATAACTCCAAGAATCCTATTAGTATTTCTTGTGCTTTTTACAACGTTAGCTACTGAAAAAACTATATTTTTCGGGCTTTTTACCATTTCTTCAAGATGAGCAGGTACAAAAACTGGTTTCTCTGTAGCAATAGAATCCTTGTACCATTGAAATTCTTGATATTTAATAGAGGTATCTAAAGCAGTGTTTATCCTTTCACTTTTATATATATCTTCTGATAGAATATAAACTCTTAGAATATCTTTTCTAGGCATTATCATCATTTGGTCGAGAAAGCCTTCAATAGTTCTAGTTCTATTAAGGGTTTTTAAATCAGAGTCATCTAGCCTTTTGTCAAGAGCATCTAGTACATCATTATTATAGTATGGAGATAGGGATAATCTGAAAAGATCATCTAAATAAGTATCAATATTTAACGATACTAATTCAATTATTTGCTGAACCTTTCCTGCAGATTGATTTTTAAGATCATTTGTATATTGAAAATAAGAAAGAAAAGAAACAAGAAAAATAGAGAATAATATTAAAAAAGTACTGCTAGCAAGAAGCTTAAAACTAATTCCAGGACTTTTGTATTTTTTAGAATTTTTTAAATATACTTTCAAAATATTACCTCCTTAAAAATACTTATAATTACAATGTAAACGTTGTATTATTATAACATGTAGAAAGCATATGGAGAACTAGCTAATCTTAACATCGTAAAAAATGGAACCTCAATGATAAAATTACGGTATTTAATAAAACTCAATTTGGAATTAAAATGAAATTATAAAGTAAACGATATCAAAATAAAGGGGGAAAGAACAATGAAATGTAAAAAATTATCTCTACTAATAACTGCTTTGCTCATAGGTAGTACATTTGCTGGCTGTGGAACAAAACCAGTAGCTACACCGGCGGTGAAAAAAGATCCAGTAAAAATTAGTTTCTTTACTGGAAAAGTTGAAACTGTTGATCTTGTAAATGATATGATTAAACAATTTAACGCTGAAAACCCGGGTATTATTGTTGAACAGGAGTTTCAAAAGGATGCAAGTAATGTTATTAAAGTAAAATTTGCATCAGGTGCTATTCCAGACATAACAACTGTTGTTTCACAGGACTATGTTGATCAAGGTAAATATGTTGATTTATCAAATGAAAGTGCATGGTGGTCAAGAGTACAGCCTTCCATTAAAGAAATGTGTACTGATGTTAAAACAGGCAAACAGTATGAGATTGCAAGTAATATGACAATGGCGGGTTTATATTATAACAAGAAAATTTTTAGTGATCTTGGTTTAAAGGAAGCAAAGACTTGGGATGAGTTCAATAACAATCTTATGACAATAAAAGATAAAAAACCAGAGGTTATTCCTATGTTTGTTGGAGGAAAAGAACCTTGGATGCTAGGTCATTTAGTGGAGTTTATGGCTCATGGAGTTATTAAACAAAAGTATGGTGCAACTGAAACGAAGAAGGCAATGCTTGCAAATGATGATTCAAAGCTTCAATTCGCAGCTGAAGGTGGACCTATGGATACATTCGCTAAGAAAATTCTTGAACTAAAGGATGCAGGACTTTTAAATAAGGATTTCTTGACAGCGACTTATGACAATCAATTAGAGGCTTTTGCTACAGGAAAAGCTGCTATAATCAGTCAAGGTATGTGGGCACTAAGTGGAATATCAGATAAAAATAAAGACTTTAAGGATATTGGTTTTAGTCCTTATCCATCAATAGTAGATGGAACAAAACCAGTAATTTTAAGTGCGGAGGACTCAGTATATGCTATAACAACAGCTTCTACTCATAAGGTTGAAGCTAAAAAGTTCCTGGACTTTATGTTTAAAGCTGAAAATCTAAAGAAGTACAGTGAAGCAACAAAATCACCAAGTGCATTTATAGATGTAAAAGCGGATTGGGGTATTTTAAAAGATGAAGTTACTAAAGCTTTAACTAATGGAGTTAACATAGGATTTACTAGTGGGCCTTCGGGTTTTTCAGGTGACGACGCTGGAAGAATGATTCAGGAACTTTATGCAGGTAAGTATAAGACATCCTTAGATTTTGCTAAAGCTTATAAAGCAACCTGGGACAAAGCATGGAGTGCAACAAATAAGTAATTCTAATTTATAATTTTAAAGTGGGCCTAAGCATTTACGCTTAAGCCTACTTTGATATATAGGAGAGGTGTTTATGGCAATAGTAAAATATAGTATTCCTAAGCTTAAAAGGAAAAAGATAAATCTTTTAAACTTCCTAAGTCTTAATCTTCATAAATTCATGGCCGTACCAGCGCTTATACTATTCTCTGTATTTTTTATATATCCTCTTTTAAACGGTATAGGACTAAGCTTAACGGATTACAATGGTATCTCTAAACCGAATTTTGTAGGAATTAAGAACTTTATAGATTTTTTCAAGGATGATAGAGCCAGAAATGACGTAGTAAACACGGTATTCTTTGCTTTAGCTTGTGCTCCACTACTTAATATTTTTGGGCTCATTTACGCACTTATATTAGATAGAGAGTTTAAGGGGAAAAGCTTAGTAAGAGCAGTTGTTTATTTACCAGCAGTTATAAGTCCTTTAATAATGGGTTATATTTGGTACTTTATTCTTCAACCAGATAAGGGGTTTTTATTTAGTATTACCAAAGCATTAGGTTTTACCATTTCTAATAGTAATTGGTTGGCCGATAGATATATGTCATTATGGGTTTTAGTTTTAGTTAATGTATGGCAGTATGTTGGGATGACAATGATTATCTATTTGGCAGGGCTTCAATCCATACCAGTGGAGGTTAATGAAGCCAGTAAAATTGATGGTGCTGGGTATTTCCAGAATTTATGGTACATAACACTTCCACTTATGATTCATCCTATGAAAATTAATATTATAACAAATATTATAGGCTCGCTTTCAGTATTTGAAATAATAGTGGCTTTAACAGATGGTGGACCAGGATATAGTACAGAATCTCTAAGTATATATATTATGAGAATGTGCTATGGTAGTTTTACAGGATACTCTACTGCCATTGCCGTTATTTTGTTCTTTATAATTTTAATACCAGTGCTAATATCTTTCAAGATTATGAAAGCTAGAGAATTTGAAGTTTAGGAGGGGGATAAAATGAATTTTATAAATAAATTTTGTAGACCTATTGTACTTTCTATAATTACCCTATTATCATTAATACCATTTTATATTCTTTTATTACTTGCATTTAGTCCGGCCTCTAGAAACTTTTCCAATGGACTTAATCTTATGCCACAATTATATTTTAATAACTTTATTGAAGCTTGGAATAAGTCCCAAATAGGACTTGCCATTTTTAATTCATTGGTTATTACTATAGGAGCAGTTGTAGTTATTGTAATCTTTGCAAGCTCCGCTGGATATGCTATTGCAAGGTTTAAAAACAAAGTAAATATAGCTATATTTAACATATTACTTGTTTGCATGATGATTCCAGGGATAATTAATACAGTTCCTCTTTATGCTTTGATGAATAAGATAGGTGGGATTAACACCTACTGGGCTATGATATTAGTTTGCTCATGTAATGCACTTCCTTTCTCAGTGTTTTTGTATACAAGCTTCATTAGATCAATGTCAAAGGAAATAGAAGAGGCGGCAATAATTGATGGATGTACAAAGTTTTCAGCCTTCTGGAGGGTAACTTTTCCACTCTTAAAGCCTGTAACCTCGGCAGTTGTAATTATTAATGGACTTGGAGTATGGAATAACTATGCTCAAGCAGTGTTTTTTATTCAAAGTCAATCTATGAGAACAATACCACTAGCTATTTCCATGTTCTTTCAACAATATGGAGCAAAGTGGAATCTGATGGCGGCTTCTGCAGTAATTGGAGTGGCGCCAGCTATAATAACCTTTGTTGTCTTTCAAAAATATTTCATAAAAGGAATAACAGCAGGTGGTGTGAAAGGATGATGAATATGGAGAAGTATATTGTGGATTTATATCCATCAAAGGCTCAATTTATATTGGATGAACTAATAAGTATGGAGCTAGAGTTAACTAATTTGAGTAGTGAGGATATATTATTAAATGTTGATATGAAAGTAACCTATCTTACAGAAGTTGTAGATAGGTCAAAAGAAACAATTATTGTTAAAGCTTTCGAATGTAAAAGCTTTATCCTTCCAGTGAAATCTCAAAATTACGATTTTAGGGGTTTTGGTGTAGATGTATATTTATATAATGAAAGTACTCTAATTCAGATTATATCAAGTTCCTTTGATGTAGCTTCTAGTTATAAGAAAGCAATGAGATATGGATTTCTAAGCGACTTTTACTTAAAGGATAGTGGTGACATAGAGGACATCAAAAGTCTTCGAAAGCTTCATCTTAATCTTATACAATTTTATGATTGGATGTATAAGCATGATGAATTAGTTCCACCAGTAGATGAATTTAAGGATTTAATGGGAAGAACTTTAAGTTTTAAGGTTGTAAAGGATAAAATAGATGCTTGTCATAAATATGGAATGAAAGCAATGGCTTATGGCGCTGTTTATGCAGCAAGTAAGGAATTTTATAACAAGCATAAGGATTGGGCACTATTTAATAGTAGTGACAAAGCTATAAGCTTTATAGATATTTTTCAAATAATGAATATATCAAAAGACTGTCCATGGCATTGGCATATCATTAATGAATATAAAAAGGCTATAGAAAAAGCTGATTTTGATGGCATACATATGGATACGTATGGGTTCCCTAAGATAGCAATATCTAAAACTAAAGGAAGCTCTAAAATTGAATATTTAGAGGAGTTATTTCCTGTATTAATAAATGATACGAAAAAAGAATTAAAAAAAGTCAAGGAGGACTTATGCCTAATATTTAATAATGTAGGAAACTGGCCTCTGAATACTGTAGCTAAGGCAGATCAAGAAGCAATGTATATAGAAGTTTGGAAGCCATATGAAAGATATCATCATCTTAAGGAGATTATAACTTGGGCAAAACATTTAAGTGATAATAAGCCAGTGATAATAGCTGCATATTTAAGACCATTTATTGAGGAAATTGAGGTTTCCAAAGCAGAAACTTCAGCGCTTATAACTACAGCAGTAATCTTTGCCAATGGAGCATACCATCTTTTAATGGGTGAGAAAAATGGAATATTAACGCAAGGTTATTATGTAGACTACTCAACAATCAGCGATAGTTTTTTCGAAACTATAAGGAAGTATTATGATTTTGGAGTTAGATATGAAAATATTTTATATGATAATGAGTTAAGAGATGTATCCATGACTCATGTACAAGGTGACAATATGGAGTATAGATTTGAAAATTTAGATTATAGTACCTATGGTGAACCAGATAAGGTTTGGGTAATTGTGAGAGAGAAACTTACGCTTAAGACTATAAATTTTGTGAACCTTACAGGGAATCAAGAGGATTTTTGGAACAAAGGAAAAGATAAACCTAGGATAATAAAAGATGTAGTGGTTAATGTAAGTATAGAACTTAAAATTAAAAATGTCTTTATTGCATCCCCAGATATTGAAAGTGGAAGACCACAAAAATTAAAATATGAAGTTATAAATGGAGAAAGAGGGAAAGTACTTATTATAAAAATTTCTGAATTAAGTATCTGGAGTCTTCTTTCTATGGAATTTGAATAAGGCAATGAGCCTATAAATATGGAAGGAAGGGGTTGCTTTTTATTAAATGTTTCTTTTAATAAGAAAATTGACTATAATAATAGTAGGTAAACTAATACGTGGAGAGTGATTAAGATGTTAAGAGAAAGAGATTTAAATATAGTTAAATATATGGTGGTATGTGTTAATGAATTTGCAGACAGATTAAATATAAATGGAAAAGAAGCTTTTAATTATCTTAATGAGCATAAAGCTATTAATTTCTTGCTGGATAATTATGAAATAGAGCATTCTTTAAGCATTGATGACGCTGTAGATGATATGACACATAGTGTCTAAGAATAATGATGGCTTAAATTTATAGAGGATTACAAGAAAATTAGAAGATGTTCATAGCTTTTATTATATAAAAATTTTAGAAGGCAAATTTTTGTTTTAGTTGAATGATACTATAAAATACCAAGTGAATATAAAAATAAAATAATGGAATTAGCAGATAAATTAATGACATTATTCTGTATTTTTTAATGTGTTGTATAGTATGATTATGATATAATAGAGGTATATCGTAACCATAAGATATAAGAAAGTTTGCTTATAGGCATACTAAAAGTAAGAGGTGAATATTATATGGAGGATAGACAATATTTTTTAATTTGGTGTATAGAAGCAGTAAAAAGAATTAAGGGTATAAGTGGGAGTAGCGTATATAATAAGTTAAAAGAGTGCGATTGTTTAAAATTTATCATTGATAATTATGAAGTAATTCACAGTGAAAGTGAAGAATATATAGTAGAAGATATAGTGGAGTTCTGTAAAAATAGAGGTGTACTATTATGATACTTTATCATGGTTCAATTAAGGAAATACCTAGTCCAGCTATAAATATAGGTAGGGATAAATTAGACTTTGGAAGAGGATTCTATGTTACAGAATTATTTGAGCAAGCAAAAATATGGGCATGTAAACGGGCTAGTATTTTGAATAGTAAGCCAATAATTTCTACTTATGAAATAACCAATACAAATGGATTAAATGTTCATAGATTTGATGGTGCAAGTGAAGAGTGGCTTGACTTTATAGTAGCAAATAGAAAAGGCATTATGACACCACATAATTATGATATTATAATTGGTGAAATGGCAGATGACCAAGTTTATGATAGTATAAATCTATATATCAGAGAGTACATACCCAAGGAAGAATTATTGAGACGTATTAAAATGCAGAGACGAAATCAGCAGGTTTGTATTGTAAACCAAGAAGCAATTCAAAGACTACGGTTTATAAAGGGAGAATGTGTATGAAGGCAACAGTAATTGATGCATCTACATGGTTTGAAATAGTAACTGAATTAGGAAAACAGTTAAATATTACGTTTGAACAATCATTAGAAATAGTATATAATTCAAAAATGTATAAACTTCGTGAAGATGAAAATACAGGTATGTATTGTAAAGCACCATTAGATATAGTAGATTTAATAAAATTTGAAATGCATGGTGAATTAGAACAGGCAGTGTTAGAAGGAAATTAAGTTGAAAATATATTTATAGTGCTTGGAATATGATTTTCCATTATGGCACGTTAACTTGCAATAAAAAAGTGTAATTATGAATGGATAGGCATTTAGTGCTTATCCATTATATTTTTTGCATGGAACTATATATTATGTAAACAAATCTTTAATTCAAAAAAATAGGTATATTTGCCGAAGAATTAGAGTTAATAGAATTATTAAGTGCTTAGTGGGTCGTTGTTTAAAATGCAAAGCTTGGTTATAATATAAGAGAATTAAAATATTGACTAAATCATGGAGGGAGCCTATGAAAGAAATAGATTTGATAGCCATAGCAAATAAATATTCAAAGAATGAAGACTATAATTTTACTGGGTATTTGATGTATAAGGACAAACAAGTAGCTGAAATAAAAGACACGGAGTTTGTAAAGTCTTTGGATGACAATTTATTACCAGTAATAATGATAAATAAGAATGCAGGGGCGTTAGAAGTATGGCTACAAACTAGAGTAATAGATACTCATAGGGCAAATGCAAGGCATGTAAGGCGTAGATTAAGTGTTAAATCAGAGTTTCCTAAGGAAATAGTTATTAAAGCTAGAGCTATAAGTATTACAGACAGCTATTGGTTAAAATGGATGGATGAAGATGTAACTTATAGTGAAGTGAGAAGTAGGTTATCAGATGGATTAAATACTATTGCTTTATACGGTAATGCTACAGAAATAAACTTTAAGGATGTAGATATAAGTCCTGAATTAACCAACATAGGAAGTTTTGAGAAGTGTTGGAAGTTCATTGATGGATATTGGTATATGATAAAAAAGGGTACTTATAAGGAGAATTTTGCGGAAGTATTAATAGCAAATATTGCTACTAATCTTGGATTCAATGCTGTTAAATATGAAGCTATAGAAGACGGAGCATTAGTTAAAAGTAAAGACTTTACTAATAATGGAGAAGTGGACTTCGAGCCAATGTTCAGCTTTGTTCGGGAGTATTGGGAAATAGATGATTCTATAAGTATTATAAAAGAACTTGGCTATATAGAAGATTTTTTGAATATTACCTTTATGGATGCATTGTGTTATAACATAGATAGACATACATTTAACTTTGGAATATTAAGAAAAGATGGAGAACCAATAGGACTAGCACCTAATTTTGATAATAATTTAGGCTTATCTGGAGTTCTTAATAATAGTGGTTTAGAAAATACATGGTATTCAACAGCATTTACAAGAAATAATTATAAGCCAATATTAGAGGAGTATAATTATGATGTACCTAAGATTGATTTAGAAAAAATAAAGGAAATTATAAATGATACATTAAAAGGTTTTCCTACATTAAAGTCGGAATCTGGATTTAGTGAAATTGTATTTAAAATAATAAAAAATAATTATGAAGAGCTATTGCTATAACAATTTTTGAAAGGTGCCTGTCACCTTTCAGATATTAAGTAAAAAGATTTATGAATTGACTGAAATAGCAACCTCAAGTCATATTGATGTTGCAGAAAATTTGGAAGATGAGAACGAAGAGAGAGGGGTAGTATAAGCAATGAAAAACAATTGGATTAATAATAAAAACTTTTACAATGATTCGCAGTTAGTTTCAGAGAAATTTATAGAGTTTGATGAAAAGATGCAAGAAGGATATCAATTTTCAATTGATAATCAATATGATAAAGCCGTTAGAAGTTGGACAGATGTTTGGAAAAAATTGATTGATTACATGAAAAATGATAATTTAAAGACATTTGCTAGCTTTGACAATATTTATAATGGTTCTCAATTTGTAGTAAATTGGTTAAATGATTTTGATGATTGCCTATGTAACATAGTTGCACCCTCTAATAATGGCGAGATAAATAGGATGACAGCAATTGATGATGGATATCTAGATGAGCTTTGCACTGAAGGTAGAGATGAAGACGATTAAGTTTATTTTAGAACTTACCGTAACTCCTGGGAGAATGGATAATATCTGTTGATGGATTACTTTGATGGGTGTAGGTAATTGAGGTATAATGATATAAAATACATAGATTCATCAAAATAAAATAGAATAAAAGATGTGGATTGTATATTTTTTTAAAATAATATACAAAGGGAAAATAACTTATGATATATTATAGTTACAGGTAAATTAAATGAGACACGCGTTTTATTAAAATTGTAAAATATAATTTGATACGGAGGTGAATATAAAGATGAAGTTGAAAAAAATCAGATTTGATAATCATGAAATACTAAACAATCTAGAAGTGAATTTTTGTGGTAGTAATGGGATTCCATTAAATACTGTAGTTATAATCGGTAATAATGGAACAGGCAAGACTACCTTGTTAAAAAGTCTATTTGATTCTTTCGAAGTTGATGACAAGGGCTATAATGCAAAAAATGTACTAGATGTTGAGTTACACTCTGGTAATTTTTATACACATGTTCAACTTAATGATACAGAAGTGGGGATGTTAGATCCTGATATTATAGGTGATAATGCTAATAAAGATGCGCCTAAAGTTGTATACATGCCAGCAGAAATTAGCTTTGATAAGCTTAAAAAAGTAGATAATACATTTAAGTTTTCTCCTAGCTTTTTAAATATAGTAGATCAAAGTATAACGGAAAATATTCCTTCATTTATAGCTACAAAGATAAATAAGGAAATATTTAAAAATAGAAACAAAATTATTGGTGAAGTAATAGATAAGGTATGTGATGAAATAAATAGTATTTTTTCTGTTATGGAAATAGATGTTAAGCTAATAGGTTTGTCAGAAGACGAAGATACAAAGCCAGTTTTTAGGAATAGCTTAGGAAAAGAATTTGATATTAATGGATTGTCTTCAGGTGAAAAACAACTATTTTTAAGAGGCTTATCTTTGAAATTTTTAGAGATTAATAATTCAATTATATTAATTGACGAACCTGAAATATCACTACACCCAGAGTGGCAGCAAAGGATAATAAAGGTTTATGAGAATATAGGGACTAATAATCAGTTGATAATTGCAACTCATTCTCCACATATAGTAGGAGATATCAAAGCAGAGCAACTAAGAATATTGGTTAAGGACAAAAATGGAGTATCTTTATTTAATAATGAAAAAATAGATGAGACTTATGGGCATACCATTGAAAATATCTTAGGAACTACAATGAAGTTAGAAAATGTGAGGAATGATGACATTTCAGCAAGGCTTAAAAAGGCATTAGATTTATTAGAAAAGGATTTATTTGAAACATTGGAGTTCAATGAAAATTTTGATTATCTAAGAAAATATTTGGGGGATTTTGATAAGGATATAATGCTTATTAACTTAGAAAAATCAAGAAGGAAAAGAAGGTAGTAATTAATGTTAAGAATTAATAAAAATATAGAACCAGATTTCCTTCTTAAATTTAAGAGAAAAAATATTCCGAAGACCTGGTATGACTTTAATGATGGAACTATTAAGAGCGAGATAAAGGTATTTATTTTAGAAAATGAGCAAAGTAAATACTGTCCTTATTGTGAAAAATCAATCTATAACATTAACGAAGGACATATAGAACATATTAAACCTAGAGATTTATTTCCAAAGTTGTTTCAAAAATATGATAATTTAATAGTCTCTTGCAATGAAAAGAATAGTTGTGGCAGCGTAAAACAAAATAAATATTCTGAGGAATTTATTAATCCAGTAATTGAAAATCCAAAAGATTTTCTTACCTATAACCTAGCTAGTGGAGAAATTATTCCAATATATAAAGATGTAGAGGATATAAGAAATGGATTGAATTTCTATTTAATTCTAATATATTTAAGATATAAAAATAAATACAAATTTTATGGAATATTCTTTCTATACAGAAGATGGTAATTATCTTCATTTCGAATTCCAAACAACAAATAGGTAAGAGGATATAAGAAGATTTATGTTTTATGATGCATCTTTGCATTATAAAGGGAATAGAAAAATAAGAACTGTAGTAGTATATTCTTCAGATATTAAAAAGGTTGAAAGCTATATATATGCAAAAAGTATCAAATATCATATGAAGCCTACTGTTAACTAAGAGATTCAATAAAATACCTAATGAATATAAAAATAAGATAATGGAATTATCAGATGAAACTATAGAGATAATAGGACTTGAACTATTTGACATGAAAGATGTAAAGGAAATTGAAAAATATTTTTAATAGATGATATCAACTCCGCATTAAAGATGAGACTTCACATCTTTTGATGGGGAGTTTATTTTTGTCTATCTCCTAGAAGGATAAGTTAAAAAAACATATTGGAAGGGGAAAATGTTCCATACATAAGTAATATTTTGATACAATGTAAAACCATTGAATTCAAATCCGTTGCTCTTTTCAATCAAATGTAATATACTGTTATTAGATAATTAGACAACTATCTAATTATCTAATAACTAAATAAAGGAGAGATTGTATGTCTGCTTTGAATTTGCCTTTTAAAGCTTTAGCCGATCCAACGAGGCGGAAAATCATAATGCTTCTTAAGAAAGAATCCCTTACTCCAGGTGAAATAGCAGAGCATTTTGATATGACAAAACCGAGTATTTCTCATCATTTGAATATGTTAAAACAAGCTGACCTTGTAAGTGATGAAAGAAAAGGGCAGAATATTTATTATTCATTAAATACTACAGTATTCCAAGAAGTGATGCAACTCATTATAATGAAGGAGATGAGCTTAATGACGAAAAAAATTCTTAACTTTATAAAAAAGGATTGGTTTATTATCGCTATACTTGCCTTAACTTTTATGGTTAGTTTATACTTTTATCCAAGACTTCCAAACAGAGTTCCAAGCCACTGGAATATTAAAGGACAAATTGATGGTTATTCGGGAAGATTTTTTGGAGCATTTGGAATTCCTTTAATGAATTTAGCTTTTTATTTTCTATTTATATTTCTACCGTATTTAGATCCTAAAAAAGCAAATTATGCAAAATTTCCATCTGCATATAAATCAATAAGGTATTCTTTCCATATGCTCTTTGCAGGTATTCAAGCTATAGTGTTGCTAGTTGCACTTGGATATCATATAAATGTAGGTATGTTTATAGGGTTAGGTATATCTTTGTTATTTGTTGTGATAGGAAATGTCATGGGAAAATTCAAGCATAATTATTTTGTTGGAATAAAAACTCCATGGACTCTTGCAAATGAAGAAGTATGGGTTAAAACTCACCGAATGGCTGCACCATTATGGGTAGTTGGAGGAATTCTATCTGCAATCTTTGCAATATTTGGAGGCGGAACTTCTTCTTTCATAGCTTTAATGCTAATAGTATCTGTAATTTCTATTGTTCCAATAGTATATTCTTATGTTATATTTAAAAAACTCAATGAAATATAAATGACTTCTAATAATAGCTTTCTTAGTAGAAATATTAAGCTATTATTGTTTGCTTCACCATTGCCTTCCAGGGTCATCTGCCATAGAATTAACGGTTCCCCTGGGATAAAGAACATTATAATGATCCATCAGAGGGCTCGGATTATCAATTGTAGGACTACTAAATACCATTTCTAATTTAAACTCTGTGCCTGCTGTATATCCTATAATTTCTTGGGTACCGGTCTTAGAATAAAACACTGGGGTTCCGAAAACCTCTTTCACTTTAGCTAAGGATAGGACCTTAAGCTGGGTATCGAAAGACCGGACTTCAAATACTTGCTCTCCCTTGTTGAAACCAAAGACAGTATTATGGTTCCTATAAGTTGCATAGCTGCCTTTAGCAGATTCTACGTAAACAGTTTTATCTGCCTTTCCCCAGGCTGTTATAATAGTTTCCATATTTGTTGTTTTGGCAGGAAAGTCACAATTAATAATTTTCCCCTGTTTTGCAAGCTTCATCATATTCAAAAGCATACCTGTTTTTAAGTCGGTGCTTTGAACTATCTGAACTACTTTAAGAGGATGAGTTTTCAATATTTCTTCCACTTCTTGATAGCCAGTGGGGTATGCAAAGTTGTAGCGTGCTGGCAGCGCAAAAACATAAGAGTTGTTTCTGCCAAGTTCACTTGGTCCAATTGGCGCAGCACCTATATGAAATTTTTCTTGCTGAAGTAAGTTCCATTGGTCAAGAGTAAACACCATAATAGGAATATCCTGGCGTGGTTTTTTAGAATTCCATTGAGGATGTCTAATGGAAATTTTAGGGCCAGTCTCAGTAACCTTTCCAGATGCCATATCATTACCTTCCCAAATTCCATTGATTATCGAATAATCTTGCCAACTTTTCGGTAATATAAAGTTAAAACCATATTGAGTATTCTTGTATAAAATTGAGCTTGAGTTTGTAGTTGTTGAAGAGGCTGCCTCATTTTGACTGCTGCTTGTAGGAATAAGCGGGTTTTTTACGCTAGAACATCCTACAAGAAGAAGTATCAATGACAGAGCTACAATTGCCCATTTTATTGTTGCTTTTTTACATGTTGATTTCATAATAATTCTCCTTTTCTATTGCACCAACTTGGTTTCTTGCAGTTGTAATCAAGTTTTTGTATGTTGAAAGCTGCAAATTTAGTATTATTACTTATAGTTTCGATTTACTCTTATTTTATAAGAAAATTTCAAAACATAAAATAAAGTTCTTTTGTCTTAATAATGGAACCATTTTAGTTAAGTATTTAGATATTAGTATAACCTCAATATAATAAATATCAATAGTGCTATGGATTTTTTTTCAACATAATAACGAAGCCCCCACTTCTAAAGTGGGGTGTAGTTCACGCCAATTGCCTCTTAGCCAGTTCAAAAAATACACCCTTTTGAGCCATAAGGTCTTCATAAGTTCCTTCTTCTTTAATAGTACCTTGATCTAGTACAATTATTCTGTCACAATTTTTTACAGTACTCAACCTATGTGCAATGACGATTCTTGTTGCAGAAAACTGATCTAGGCTTTCCTTGATTTTTGCTTGTGTAAGGTTATCTAGTGCACTGGTTGCTTCGTCAAAAAACAAAATTTTTGGTTTATTTACGATTGATCTTGCAATTAAAATCCTTTGACGTTGTCCGCCGGATATGGTACCGGCACCCTCCATTACAAAGGTGTGCATCCCCATGGGCATAGCCTTTATGTCTTCATCAATACCAGCAACCTTTGCTGCCATCCAAACATCATCCATTGCTAAATGTAAATTTGAACCAATAATATTATGGAAAATACTATCATTCATAAGCTTGCCACTCTGAAGAACCACACCAATTTTCTTTCGCAGCTCTCTTAAATCTAAATTATTGATATCTTTATCATCAAATAAAATTTTGCCTTTTTGACAGGCTTCAAAACCAAGGAGAAGGCGGAGTAGTGTAGATTTTCCACTACCTGAAGTACCTACTATTCCAACATACTCACCAGGTTTAATTTCCAGCGAAATATCCTTTAAAATTTCAGGTCCTTCTGAACTGTACTTAAAAGCCACATGATCTACACTTATTTTCCCAGAAGGTTCTGCTAAAATAGCCTTGTCTACTAAAGATTCTGGCATGGTTTCTAGAATTATCTTACCGCGGTTATAAAGTGGTATCACCTGAGCCAAAACATTCATCATTCCAAAAATGCTTATGATAGCAGTTGTAAATATTAAGTAAGCAGCGTTAAAGCCAATGAAATGTCCAACTGGTAAATAAAAGGAGGGATTCATGGTGATTAAGTAATATATTATAGCCATTGAAATCGGCATATATAGGGCATTAAAAGCTTCCATCTTTGACACCGTTATTCCTTTTTCCCTAATATTCTTATGTTTAGTTGACTGATCTTCGGCCCACTTGTAAAAAGCTCTTTCTGTGGCTCCTGAGTGTTGTATTTTTATAGCACCCTTTATGATTTGAAAAGTTAATCCTGACATAGTATTGGTTATTTCATTGATTTTATATTCTGTACTCAATATCTCTTTTGAAAATCTATAGTTTATAGCAATGCAAATAAGCGTCATAATGCTTACAATGATTGCTAGTGGGATATGATAATAAAAGAGTACAAGAAAGCTAAATATAGAGTATATTCCTGTTAAAATCATTGCAATAACAGGACCAGAAATAATATCTCTTATCATGGTTATACCCATTGCTCTTGATGCAAGCTCTGCAGAGGTAAATTGTTTGAAAAATCCTAAAGGCAGATGAAGCAATCGATCCCAAATTGCGGTCTGCAATTCAACATCAAGCTGACCTTCAATTCTTAGTGTGATAAAGCCACGTGTCAAATTGAATAAAAATGAAGTGAAAGCTACAATCAGAAGCATAAATCCCATTTGTGCTAGTAAATTATAATTACCTTGCGGAATAATTAGGTCAACTGTAAGACCAGTTAAAATTGGAGATGCCATGCCTAAAATTCCTATAAAAGTAACACTAAAAAAGAATAGGAACATATCGCGACTTCGTATACTTTTTATTCCGAATTTTATTAAATCAATGCCTTTGATTTCTTTTTCTGGAAGAGTCCTGTAGATCATATAGGCGTCTTTTAAAATCTCTTTTGCCAAACCCTCACTAAGCTTTTGGGAAGTTCCAAGTTTTAAATCAAAGAGTTCGTATCCAGATTTCTTATGGGGTAACAATGCAACGGGATCGTTAGTGCTTTTAAATGCTATAAGAACGCCATTATTTGTTTTCCAAAAGTCTTGGCCTAAGGCGACTTTTCTGTATTTCAAATTCATCTTCTGAAAATAAGTTTTAAGTAACAGGTGAGGGGTTAAGTCTTTTTCAGAAAAAGCTTTGAACTGCGCAGTTTCAATATTCAGGTGCCTTGAGACAAATTGACAAATATTGAAGTAATGACTACCGGACTTATGATAAATAGATTCTATTGCGTCTGCTTTTAAAAGGATTACCGCTTCATTTAAAAGAGCATTTTCAGCTTTTTTCATCTCTGTATAATTAGTCTTTATTAACTTTTGATTTACATTAAAGGAGTCTACATTTCTCTCTAAATATTTAATGGTGAATTGCTGTGCTTTTTTTATTAGTTCGCTTTGAGATAAAGTCATTAGTTCGCTTATTTTCTCGCGATTTATTTGGGCATCAATATAGGTAAGCCATTTGATAATACCTTCGCTTATCCATTTAAAGCTGGCAAGGGACTCGATTTGAACACTAGCATATCCACTACCAACAGCAATTAAGTCATAACACTCTTCATTTAATGTTGTAGCTCGCCCTAAAATAGTTGTGCCTTCACTTACACTTATTAAAAAAACACGTCTATTTTCAAACTGTGGATTATCAGACTTTTTAACCAAAAAAAGATTGATGTCGCCTGAAACAACATGGTAAGACATATCTTCCGTAAGCTTAATAGGCTTTCTATGATCTAAATCCATTTCGGTTATCCTCCTACATTGTTTTTATAAGTTCTGCATACAAACCAGGTTCTGATATTAGGCTTTCGTGATTACCACGTTGTATAATTTTTCCCTTTTCTAAAACTATAATTTCATCACAATCCCGAATGGTGCTGAGTCTATGAGCTACAATTATACAGGTATAGCCTTGTTTTCTAATGTTCTGGTCTACATAAAGTTCCGTTGCTGGGTCTAGAGCACTTGTTGCTTCATCAAGAATCATAATCCTTGGGTTATGTAAAAATGCTCGAGCGATTTCTATTCGTTGCTTTTGTCCACCACTAAAATCTTGACCGTCTTCTAGCATTTTATATTGATACCCGCCTGGTCTTGTGGATATTTCACTATGAATACATGCATTTCGTGCTGCCTTTATAAGCTCTGCTTCATCTAGTACTTGTTGCCATAAGGATATATTTTCACTTATTGTTCCAGCAAATAATACAATTTCTTGATCTACCATGGTGATAACTTTATTAATAACACGCTTTGAGAATGAATGAATTGGTTTTGAATCAAGATAGATTTCTCCAGACCAGGGTTTGTAAATTCCTGCTATGAGCTTCGCAATGGTAGATTTTCCACTACCGGAACTGCCTATTAGTGCAACTCTTTGACCAGGTTTAAGTTCTAAGGAAAAATCTTTAATTAAAGGCTCCTCATAACTATTGAACCCAAATGTTAAATTTTCTATTTTAAGTTGCCCTTGAATACTTGCAATATCATCTTCAATTTCTTCAGTATTTTCCAGGTCTTTTAGTGAAAAATTCTCAGAGTGATTATTAGAGTAGTTATAAATATCTTGTATACGTTTCATATCTGCTATGACCTTTGGAAATTTGATTCCAGCTTGATTAATAATAGAACTAAAAGCAAAAAAACTCATCATAATACTTTGAAAGGCTACCAAAGTTCCTACAGTTAATATTCCATTTATAATTAAATGACCACCAACGTAAAGGACTACTATTGAGGCAAACATAGAAATTAAAGAAGGTAAATTCATAAAGGGTTCAACCTTAGCACCGGCTTCTTGTTTTTCATTGGTGAGTTTTGCTTGATAACCAGCCCACTTTTCAAAGAAAGCTTGTTCTGAACTTGTAGTTTTTATGGTTTCAATCAATTGAATATCTGATATAGAATTCCCCATGAGCTTCATATTAGATAAACTAATTCGATTGTTTACGCTTTCCTGGCTCTTAGCATTAAGCACTAGGAGTAACATATTAAGTATAAATAAAATTAAAATCATAGCTGTAAGAAGTGGATTATATATAAACAAAACTGTTGAAAATACAATCATGGCTAGCAGAGCAGAAAAAGCATTAATCATCTCAATAGCCATAAAGGTAGAAATACTATCTACATTCTTTACCCTAGCACTTACATCTCCTGTGCTGCGTTGCATAAAAAAGTCAACAGGTAAATGAATAGTTTTCCAAATCAATCGACTGGTTTCACTTAATCTGATTTTTTCAAATAGGCGATAATTTAAAATTCGATATAGGTAATTTGATATTCCTTTCAAAACTGCAACCAACAATATCCCGATTATCAGTCCATAAATCCATTCAATTCGGCCATTCATCCATATATCATCTAGGAATACTTTTGCTAGCCAAGCTGTAAATAGCGTTGGCATGGTCATCAGAAGACCCGTAAAACCAACGTATATAATCTCTTTTGAATAATTTGAAAGTTGTTTCTTAAACACGTCAAATATTTTATTTTTAGTACCTGATGCTTTGAATTCTGGTCCTTCACTAAACTCAATTGCAATTCCTGTAAAGGATTTGTTAAAGGTCTCCTTGTCCACAAACCTTTTACCAGTTGCTGGATCATTAAGGTGGTACTTTCCGTTTGTTTCTCCTTCAAAGACTACAAAGTGGTCCATATTCCAATGTATAATCAAAGGCATTTTAAGCTCTAATACCGAAGTAGCATCTTTGCGATACCCCTGTGCATTAAGGCCATAAAATCTTGCTGCTTTTAAAATATAGCTGGCTTTACTCCCATCTCTTGAAACACCGCATTTCTCACGAACTTCTTCTAAGGCAATGTATTTTTTAAAATAACCAAGTATCATGGTTAGAGAGGCTGCACCGCATTCAACTACCTCCATTTGTAAAACCGTTGGTACTTTTTTAATCCCCTTTGGCATACTCTCACCTACTTTCTAATATGTGATCTTATTTCAATTGAGGCATAATTAATTGTAAAGGCCTTTTGGTTTCAACTATAAAACTGGCGTTACAAGACGTACCTTCATAAATTTTAAAAGGAGGACCTGCAGGCGTTGACCACTGATAGCCACTAACGGTTGAAGTGCTTAATAGTAAATCAACCTCAACCTCTAAAACCGCTCTGCCTTCCGAAAATTTAGTGACAAGGGATTCTACACCCAAAAGTTCAAGCATTCTTTGCTGACTTACTGGATAAACTGATATCTTTTGAACAACACCTTTAATGTACCCATATTCTTCTTTATTTACATTTGCTGGATCAACATGCACAAGCATCCCTGGTGTTAAGCTTTTCCCAGTTTCTATAGGAACAAAAATAATTGTAGTTAATGTATCTTGATTTTCAACGGTTCCAACGATACTTAAAATTTTCTCATGACTGGACACTGTATCACCTGGCAAAACTCTCACTTCTGATACTCTACCATCTACCTGTGCTTTGATGGTTAGTAGTATTTCATTGCCATGTTCATCTGAAGTCTTAAGGATTCCAACCACTTCATCTTTATTCAAATAATGACCTACCTCAGCATTCATTGACTTTATGATGCCATCCTTTTGTGGCAAAACGTAATGCACACCACCTTCTGGCATAATAATACCACTACCCGGAGCAATAATTGGTATTGACCCAAAGTATCCCCATAAAGCACCTGAGAAAATAAGTAGTACCATTCCAAAAATCACTAAATGTGTCTTCCTGTTTGTGATTTTAATTATTTGATCTAGTGAATCTGGAGACGTGATCTCATCCATGGCTTCTTTCCTGAATAGATTATTTTCCATAATAAATACTCCTTATCAGCGTTTCTATTTACTTCATCCTGTCCTTTCACTAAACACAACAAGCACACCTAAGTGTGCTTGTTGTACTTTAAATTAAATATAATCTTATTCATATTTAAATTGTCTATCCTCTAACTACACCAATGTATAAAGCAGGAACCACCAGCAACTTCATCAAGTTGGTCATCTGATAATTTAGTTGCTTCTTTAAACTCATCTGGAGTAAATTCAAAGCCTAATTGTTTTGCAAGCTCCACTTGTTCTGCGATTGACTTACATGCTTTAAAACTAGCTTTTAACTTTTCATCTTTAGAAACTTTATCTAATAAAGTTTTCATTTTATCTGACATATTCTCACCTCCCTTCAATATTTATCTGATTTCAAAAATGGCTTTTGCTTTTATCTTTAATGCTTTCTCATATGCTTCTTCAATAATGAATAAGCATCGCGCTTTAATTCCCACGCATTGAGACATTATATTTTTCTTTTTACTAATACACCCCCCAGCACACATATATTTTGCAAAACAATCGATGCATATAGAACATTCATCAACAGTTTCTAATTCTAGTTTTATTATCTGGGCTTGATCAAGGTTCAAAGTTTGATCATTAAAATTAAAACATCCAATTTGCATATTCTTACTTTTATCTTCCATGCATGCATAAACTTCACCCGTTAAACTTACATTCCAATTAGGTTTTGCTGTTGAAGAGCAATAATGTCTTCTTGGTTTTTGTATAGTAAAACCATGTTTACCAAAAACCTTTATGGAAGTTTTTTTAGCATGCGCCATTGCCAACATAAGCTGCTCATCATAAACATGTTGGTCGATAGCAATCTTGTTTTGCTGCTCCAAAGCACGTCCTGTTAAAATTAACTGACTAAATGAAATTCTGCTTCCGTGAAAATTTTCATGAAAAAAATCAATAGTCTCATTTAAAAAAAATAGATTATGGCTTGTCACAACTATATTAAATCTTATTTTAATACCTTTTTGGTAAAGCTCTTTAATATTTTTATAGACAACATCAAATGAAGGTTTTCCATTTGAAAAAGGCCTGTGAATATTCTGAACCCATGGCAGTCCGTCAAATGAGCAGGAAATATTATTGAAATGTTTTATAATAAATGGACTTAAATCCTCTTGATAAGCACAATTACTTGGCATAGAAAAAATAGGTTGTACATTTACTTTATTACCGATTTCCATCGCTGCATGAACTGTATATTTAAGCAGTTCAGGAGAAAGTGTAGGTTCTGCGTCATTAGAAAAAACGATTGAACAATTTTTGTCTTTTTCAAAATTAGGTAACTTTATTAAATGATTGAAATAAGTATTTAAGATAAACAGGATGTTTTCTTTGCTTTGAAACTTAATATTAGCATCTCCACGGCCAGCATAACAATAAATACACTGCATGTTGCATCCGTTTGATAAATCAATATTTAAGTCTGGAAAACCTTTTTTCATTACATCAAGATCTTTTAATGGATAGGTGAGAATTATATTGTATAAATCACTTAAAGCTGAATAGATTTTTAAATCTTCTGGTTTAACATTTACAAGGTCTGTAATTAACGTTGCAGTTTCTGAATCTATACTATCCACCAAGCCTCTTTTAGGGACATAAATCAGTGGACCAGCTTTTAACAGATTGTTTGGTAATATAAAAATCTCTTCATCAATAAGTCTCATATAACAGTTCACCTCTATTGCAAATTTCTCATTTAATACCTATTATTTATCCATAAGAATGCTTAATGACGTAAAAAAAATGTAATATTTCTATTACATTTAGTATATCTTGGCATAAACCCTCATACAATGTACTAAAGTACAGTGTAATAAAAAAAATTAAGTTTTTTTTGACATTTCCAGTCGAATAGCATAAGCAATGACTTCAGCCTTATTTTCTACTTGCAAACACTCAATAATCCTTTCCATATGATACTTTACAGTTCTCTCTGAAATTCCAAGAGTCACTCCAATCACTTTATATGGAACACCTTTTGAAACTAGTTGTAGGATTTCCATTTGCCTCTCCGTTAGATTTTTTTGCTCATGTATATCTTTATTTACTGAATCATTTGCTGCTCTTAAATTATAATTAATATTTTTCATGATCTTCGGTGGAAAATACAGGTCTCCTTTAAAGGCATTTTCTAATGCTTTTATCAGGCTGTCAGCATCTGTATTTTTAGTAAGATACCCTGATGCCCCACTACTCATGGCTTTTAGCAGATCTCCATTATCATCTGAACTTGTCAGCATAATAATTTTAATCTTTGGTATATTGGTTTTTATCCACTTTAGAGTATCAAGCCCAGTCCATTCCGGCATATTAATATCCATTAAAATGATATCTGGTGTGGTGAGCCTCGCCTTTTGTAATGCTTCTTTACCGCTACTTGCAACAGCAACAACTTCTATTTCATGAGTTTCAAGTAAATACTTAAGTCCTTCTAAAAATAAAGAGTGATCATCTACTAGCATGACTTTCACCTCATCAATACCTCCTTTTTAGGCCCATAAAATTCTAGCCTAGTGCCTTGCTCTGGGATAGAATTAATGCTTACTATTCCACCAATTTCAGCAGCACGACTACTTATACTATTTAGACCGAAATTCATCCGAGGTTTAGTCATGGTAGAGGCTTCATCAAATCCAACACCATTATCCTCCACACTAAAACTAATTTGATCATTAATAAGCTTCAATTTAATTTTTACTTCACTGGCATTGGCATGTTTTCTAATATTATTTAATGATTCTCTAATTATATTTAGCATGTGATCCTGAACTTCCATAACAATACTTACAGTATGAAATTCACAGGGAATATCTAAAATCACATTTATTCCAGTCTGCAATTTAAAACTTTCAATAAGTTCTTTTAATATACACACAAATTGTCTTTGAGGGGTGCAACTGTTATGCACCTCTTGAATATATGCTCTCATATCATTCTGCGCATTTTGGGTGACATTCACCAACTTGCTTAGTTGCTTAAGACCAACCTCAATGTCAGCCTTCATAAGCTCCTTTTGAATCCCTTGTGCCTGAAGATTAATAAAGCCAAGGATTTGCCCTAAATTATCATGAATATCTCTTGCATGATTTGCTCTTTCCTTTAGAACCACCATTTGCTTTTGCTGATTTAAGAAATCTAATTGCTCAAGCTTTCTTTGTGTTTCATCATTTAAAACCACAAGTCTACCAATATATTCACCTTCACCATTGATAATTGGTGAAAGGGATATTTCATAATAATGTGTTATATTCTCATCATCTATAGAAATTTCAGCATGTAAAATGGTTCTATCAACACACACCCGTACAAGCTCAGGAATTTCACTGCAAACTTCTTGAACTTGTTTGGATAAAATATTAGGTAAGGGTCCTTTTATAAAATTTTGAAAAGTTCGATTAATATCTAATATTCTATCTTGTAAATCTAATACCATATATCCAGAGTCCATATTTTCAATAACTGTAGCTCGTGCTATTGGAACTAAATCAAATAGCTTAAAATGGAAAATTCCCCGTGCTAAAAATATTCCTGCTGGTCCAAAAAAAATAGGGGTAATATCAAGTCTGTTTATTGGGCCAATTTTGAATATGTATGCAATATTAGAAATTACAATCATGCTAATGCCCACTAAAAGTGAAGTAGCTTGTCTTCGATAAACAGTGTTTTTTATATATACCCCTCGAATTAATAGTATCATTGAGGTAGAGTTTAGAAGATGTGAGTAAAAAGAATGTATATAGAATACAGGACCATACTTTTTTCCAATCACAGTAAAAAGTCCATTAGAATCCAAATAGAAATCATAACGCATCAAACCGTGAAGATTATCTGTGAAAACCAAAATTATAACAATGGTAGGCAGGAAAAACAACCATAAAAACTTTTTATTGCGAACCCACTTATCATAACCCGTAAATTCCATACATAAAGCAAGTAGAGTAACAGGAGAGTAGCAATATGCAATATACTGTAGGTTTGCAAAGTAAAGCTTGGTGGTAAGATCAAGGTTAGAAATTTCAAGTGCATTTCCAGCTGACCATAATGTGACAAGAAGCATACTTAGTATAAAATTAACAGCACCCTTTGCTTCTCTTTTACTTAGAAATGCATAAATCCCCAAAAATAATGACATTGATGCGGAAAGTATTAAGAGAGATATGTATATTGTTTGTTCTGGTTTCAAGAATTTCAGCTCCTAACCATACTTATTTATTGATCTAGCCATATTGGTAGTTAATTTTTATTTAACATAATATTCCAAATATTCATCAAGTTATAGTATGAAATTCATTTTTAAGCTATATAATTACAAGTTATTTATACCTATAATTCACTATTTTGAATATAATAATCATTATTCGACATATATTGTTAAACTCCTTCAAAGATGGATGCAAAATAAAATATATTTTTTTATAATAATTTACTGTTAATATATTGTATTAATTTGTCATTTGCGAGCATGTGCCATTATTTTTTGAAATATGACAGTATTCCCCTTATTTAGCAATGACAATGTGATAGAGTGGAAATAATAGAATTTTTAAAATACAATGTAGAATTTTGAATTGAATTGTATATAGTTAAGATTAAGAACTTGCCACTTGCCACGTGGGTGGCACCAATAGGATGTGAAAAAAGATGACAGACTTAAAGACTCTTATAAAAGGCGAGGAAAACGCATCAATAGATCTAATAAATATTAAGGATATAATAGGCTACTTGCCAATTAATAACTTGATAGATTCAAGAATTTTCTCTAGACTATTGGATGATGACAAGATGGTAGCTAGCTACAAAATGTATTGGTTACTTGGAATATTAGAGGAAGTTAGCGTTGGAAATACAGAAATTGAGTTTAAAAAGCTTATTGCAAGGATGATAGTATATGCTTGGTACCCTCAACAACAATTCAAATTGAATTTTGGATTTTCTGATAACTTGAAAAAGCCTATTGGTTATGTAGCTTTACGGAATGAGTTTCCAGTCAATTGCAATGAAAAAGAACTACTGGACTTTTTATATAAAAGTGAAGATAAAGAATTGAATAAAATGATGAAGGAACTTACTTATAATGTACCCTATAGATTGTTATCTCCATTTTTTAAAATTCCAGAGTTTAAAAATACCTTAATTGTGGATTTATCACAAGGTAGCGAAACTTGCTTGTACAAAATAATCACAGGGAAGAAAGATAAAATAGTAATTAATGATTGCTGGGTAACTTATTTGAAGGAAAACTACAGAGTAATTAAGGCATGGATTTATTACAAGCTTGTATGTTTTTTGCAAAAGAGGAACCCCAATGTACCAGCTATTGTTTTTAAGCTTGAGGCACCAAAGAGAAGAATGCTTAATGAAGCCACAGAGCTGTGGAAACAAATAATCAATGTTAATAAATTAAAAGATATTTATACTGGTGCTGAGTTTAGTAGTGCGGCATTTCAGGAGTATGGTGTTCTTAGTATTGACCATTTTATTCCCTGGAGTTTTGTTCTCCATGATCAAATGTGGAATCTAGTACCAACCTTTAAAAATGTTAATAGTAAGAAAAGTGATAAATTGCTCTTATATGATAATTATATAGAGGATTTTTGCAGTACGCAATATAAAGCATTTTCCTATATTTGTGGTAAGAAAATAGTGCACAGTCTTGAAGAATATGTGGACGTCCTAAACCTTGAGAATCCTTATGAGTACTTTAAACATAGTACTCAGAAAACCTTCAGTAAAAATATTAAGCAATGCATTTCACCATTGTACCAAATTGCTTTAAATCAGGGATTTCAGGTGGTTAATAGGATTTAGAGGAACCATAGTAATCTGAACCAAAATTTTTTAATAAGTAGGGTAAATCATTTTTAATTAAGGCACTCTTAGAAAAAAGTATAAAAAGGTAAGGTGAAAGTGAGAAATGAAGGAATATAACAAATTAGTCAGGAATTTAATTCCGCAGGTAATAGAAAAAAGCGGCAAAAAGTTTGATACACATATAGCGACGTCAGTCGAGTATAAAAAATTACTGGAAACAAAGTTACTGGAAGAGGTTAATGAATATTTGGAAGAAAATAATTTAGAGGAATTAGCAGACGTGCTGGAGGTATTGGTGGGACTCGCTGGTTATCTTGGGTATACAGAAGAGGAATTCTTTGAGAAAAGGAATAAAAAGAAAGAGGAACGTGGTGGATTTGATGAGGGAGTTGTGTTGGTGCGGGTTTGGGATTAGTGTTTTAATGCAGATATACATAATAAATAAAGAAGGGGTGGATATAAGTGTCTCCAGAAATTGCATGGAATAATATTATTCGAAATCTGAAAGGAAAGAGTATTGAACTACCTACAGTTCCTGAAATAAAAAGAGTCGCTGTTTGGTTTTCTGCATCAACTGATGGAAATATGATTTTTATTGATAAAGCTTCAAAAAATCAACCATCCAGTAAATTATCAATGATACGAAAGCTGACATATAAAATATTTCAAAAGGTTTATCCATTATATATGAAGCGGGAACAAGGTGAGTCTGTAAGCATAGAAGTAACAAGATTAACTGTAAATCAAGTTTATTATTTTTCTCTAATGCATCATTTGTCTAAGAAAGAGGTAGACGCCTAAGAAAAAGATGCACTGCTTAGGGGTCAACTGATACGTCGAAAATTTATATGGTATAACAAAGCATGCACTTTGCAATGCTTGGTGTTATTCTGAGGAGGCATATTATGAAGTATGATTTTCAAACCGTTATTAACAGAACAAATACTGGTTCAGCAAAATGGGAGCAGATGAAGGGATGGAATCCTAATTTGTCAGAAGATATAGGTCCTTTTTCAGTTGCAGATATGGAACTGAAAAATGCTCCTGAGATAGTAGAAGGGCTAAAAAAATATATTGATTCTACTATTTTAGGCTATACTATTCCAACGGAAAGTTATTTAAATGCTGTATGCGGGTGGGTGAAGAAAAGACATAACTGGGAAGTAAATCGTGAATGGATTGTTGGTTCAGCTGGTGTAGTAAATGCTTTTTTCTCAGCAATTAAAGCATTTTCAAATCCTGGAGATGGAATTATAATTATGACTCCAGCTTACTATCCGTTCTATTATTCTATAGAAAGAAATAATAGGAAGCTAGTTAAAAACCCACTAATAAACAATGGTTCTACTTATGTAATAGACTACGAAGATTTGGAAAAGAAAACACAGAATCCAAACAATAAAATATTACTATTCTGCAGCCCTCATAATCCGACTGGAAGAGTATGGAGTAGAGAGGAATTGGAGAAAATAGGAGAAATTTGTTTAAGAAATAATGTTTTAATTATTTCTGATGAAATACATTTTGATCTTATCATGCCAGGTTATAAACATACTATATTTGCTTCAATTTCAGAGGAATTAGCAAATAATATGTTAGTATGCACTGCACCAAGTAAAACATTTAACTTAGCAGGTATGCAGACTTCAAATATCATAATTCCAAACAAGGAGCTTAGGGATGGATATCATAAAGAAGTTGAATCCAACGGATTCTTTTCCCTTAGCATTTTAGGTTACAAAGCATGTGAGATTGCATATACGGAATGTGAATCTTGGCTGGATGAGCTAATAAAACTAATTTATCATAACCACTTGGAACTTAAAAAATACATTGAGGAAAACATTCCGGTGATTAAGGTATACGACCTTGAAGGAACATATTTACAGTGGATGGATTTCAATGGGCTTGGTTTGAATAAGGACGAGCTTGAGAAACTAATGCATGAGGAAGCTGTGTTATTCTTTGACGAAGGATATTTATTTGGAGAAGAAGGTAATGGATACGAGCGTATGAATATAGCGTGTCCAACAAAGGTAATGATGGACGGCTTGATAAGACTAAAAGAGACTTTGAAAAATTTATAATAAAATTAAGTAAATTCGGAAACTAGTTTCCAATATAAATAATTATAATTATGATTCACTCTTCATAGAAAGTATTTTTCATTAAATATAGATATATCAGGGAATTGGAGTTTCCAAATTTATATTAAATAAGAAGTGGGAGATTGCTGTAAATTCAGCAACATTTATAGGATATAAATTGCATGGTATAATTGGGGGAGCTATTGCTACATTAGGAGTTGCGACACCTTCATTTATAATAGCTTTGCTGATATCAAGAGTATTATTTAAAAATAGTAATAAGACATCAATTAAAGTATTGTTTTATGGCATGAGACCAGTGGTAGCTGCACTAATAATTTGCGCAGCATTTGAAGTTTCAAAAACATGTTTCTTTAATGGAAAGATTACATTAGGGAATATTAATCTTTGGAGCATAGGGATTTTTGTAATGATTTTCATATCTTCATTTAAATTTAAGATTCATCCAATATTACTCATGCTAATTTCTGCATTTATGGGCATGGGTCTATATTACGCTAATATAATATAAATAGTTGTATTATAGGTTTTAATTCAGTTCTGATTTATACATTTAGTTGAATTGTTTGTTGAATTATACTCTAGTAGTTTTTGTACAAATGTTCAACTTGATGATGCAAGTGACTATAAAAAATCAGCATCATTAGCGTTACAAATATATACAGTTTGAAAGATTGTAAAACAATTTTATTCTTTAATAGTGGAATGTAATCATTATAAGTTTACAATGTGATCAATTTATCTTAATTTACCAAAGTTAATGTAATAAAATGAGTTTAAGAAGAACTAAAAAAATAATTATGAAGAACTATTGCAATAGGAATAAGAACTTGCCACTTGCAACGTGGGTGGCACCTGAAATGGAGATGAATAATATGAAAAAGAATGAATACCTATTAAGTGTAAATGAACTAAAAAATATACTTAAAAAACAAAGTAGAGAAGAAATAATAGAATTGCTTTTGGACAGTTACAAAGCTAGTGCACAGGTAAAGGAATATATAACTGTTAAATATGGAAATCAGGATACAATTGAACAAATATTTGAAGCTTATAAAAATAAGATTAAGGATGTATTCTTTCCGAAAAGCATGAGAGCACAATTTAAAATAGGAGAAGCGAAAATAATAGTAAATTATTTTAAAAAGTTGTGCTCAGATGAAAAACTTGTAATTGATTTAATGCTTTATTATGTTGAAATGGGTGTTGAGTTCACAAATACATATGGAGATATCAATGAAAGTTTTTATAACAGTGTTGAAGGCATGTATCAATCTGTAGTAAATTCTATTAATAAACATAAAAATTCTGATATTTTTAGTATATTGAGAAAAAGGTTAAAAGCAGTTGTGGATGATACCAGTGGAATAGGATGGGGATTTCATGATAATCTTAACATTATGTATTTCGAAATAGAGTGGATTGATTTCGAAGATATTGACTCCGATGAGAAAGAGCTTACGCAGATAAAAGAATATATAACAGATAGACTTAAACAAAGAAATAATCTTCCGGATATTGATAAAAAAATGGATATTAATAAGATAGTCAGTGAAATTATCAATGTAGATGAAGTTTTTCTTTCAAGGATGGATGTACAGTTCAGAGACTATAGCAATGATGATGAGTATGACTTCATATCGAATAAAACAGTATATTCTATGGAACTTATAGAACTGATTTTATGGCAAAGATGCTGTTATGAAATGAATAATGATTATTGGGAATATACCAATGGAGAATGTAGCAAATGTGGAAGTAGTGAGCTATATACTAGAGAAGTCCCGAATGAAGATTTTCAAGACCAAGTAATCTGTAAAAGATGTGGCACGGAATTTATGAGAGAATAGGCTTATAGGCATACTAAACTTTTCAATATTAATTTGCAATATTTTTTATAACCAATATTAGTGGCCCCTCTAATTAGAGGGGCCTTTTAATATTACTAATTTTTATTTTTTTAAATTTTGTAATGCCTCATTGCTTGAAAAAATAATATCTTCTTTAGATTTTATATACTCTTGACATTTTTTAAAAATTTCAATAAGTTTGTCATAATTGACCTTCAATTGAGATTCATATAGTGCAGCCCTATATTCCTTATTGTATTTTTCATCAATAGCTATTAAATCAATATTATTTTCTAGACATTGTTTAAGTAAAAGAAACCTTCCTATTCTGCCATTTCCATCTTGGAATGGATGTATTTTTTCGAAATTACTATGAAAGTACGATAACTCATGTAAATTAATATTTGAAGCAGCTCTTTTAGTATTATAAATCTCAATTAGTTCTAATAATAAAGGTTCAACTTCATGCGGCTCTGCGAGTTTTATCTCATCTAATCCGCTAAGCATATTAGGAATTTTTTTAAAGCTACCTGAAAAACCCTTTTTATCATCAGAAGTACCACTTTTTAATAATTGATGATATTCTCTAATTAACTGTAGAGATAATGGTTCATCCAATGTTTCAATTATAAAATCAAAAACATCTAAAGAGTTTCTAGTTTCAATAACATCATCCCAGGTATGGGTACCAGAAACTATATTTTTATCTGCCAACTGATTCAATGTATCTCTATTAAAAGTACTACCCTCTAATTTATTAGAATGAAATAGAAATTCAATTCTTAAAGCGTAGTAAAAAGAATTTGGTACTTCTTTTAAACCAAGTAAAAACGTTCTAGTTAATTTCATAATAACTCACCTGTCTTTCTTATTAATATTATTTACTGCTTTTCCCGCTGCATTATCTTTTTTAGCTCTTGGAGTTGATTTCTTCATGTCCAGATCTTTTAATAGTGATTTATATTTACTTAGATATTATGTATCTCTGTATTAAGGTTCAATTAATTTTTGATTAACTAAACCTGTTAATCCTTTTGTAGTTCCAATAATGCCTATGTTAACAAAAGATAATAAAGCATTCTTAGTAGAAAATAAATCTTTATAGATTTTGTCATGAATATTGTTTAGATCTTTTTTTAAACTCATTTTAACACTCCTAAGTATATCAAATTTTCCAGTGAAATAATATATGTAATAATAATATTATTACCGATACACGAACATATATTCGCATTTTTGAAAATCTTTTATATTAATAAAAGGGTACTTAAATTTGCAATTTTTCACATACAAGATTATTTATAAAGATTACGTAGTGTATTAAATATTTTGATAGCTTTTTCCAATTTAAAATATTTATAAGGTAAATTTTTACCTTTGGCGAATGATACCATATAAATGTAATCATAGAAAAAAATAAAATGACAAAGAAAATATGGATGGGTTTTTAATATGGATAAAGATTTAATGGAATTTTTAGGATTTGATGAGGAAGAGGTAATAACAAAACATGAGGATATAGATTTAGACAAGATTTATAATAATGTAAATAAGACATTAAAGGTGAAGGTATTTTCAGCAGGCTTACTTACTAATGAAACTATAAATAAATTTCATACTCAAAGCACAGAGTATAATGAATTTATTGATCTTAAGGAGGTAGAAGTTGAAGCTTTAAAGAATAATGATGAGCTATTATGTGAAACAGATTTGGTATTATTAATTGGGGAATATGAGGATACGAAAGGCATGAAAAAGCTTGAATATATTATACAAAATGCAAGCTTAAGGGATGTAAAAACTGTATTGCTGCTAAGTATGAATAACAACATGGATAATAACTTAATAAGAGAGATATCAACAAAAGCAGATGTGATGATTCCAATTATTGATAAGAGGGTTCAACAATATGAGCAGAATGCATTTAGCTCTTTAGATAAAAATAATCTTAAGGCAGAGCTAGCAGAGCAGTATATAAATACTATTTTAGAATTTGCTCCCAAAAGTGTAAGCATCTTTGAACCACTTGATATAATAGGTACATTTACACATCTTAGAGGCATAGCTTATGTATCTTCAGCATCAGCCACTGGAGAAGGTAGAGCAGAGAAGGCAGCTTCTTTAGCTTTAAGTAACATATATAGCTTAAAAAACTATAAAGATTGTAAAATTCTTTTATTGACCTTTTCAGGTGATGAGAGCTTAGGCCTCTTAGAAATAAATGATGCAGCACAACTTATAGAAGAAAATTATGGCGATGATGAAACAATACTATTTACTGTGCTAATTGATGAAAGTATGGGGAGCGAGATGAGGGTAAGTATTGTTGGGATATAGGTAGGTTGATGTAGAGAAAGTTGTGGGGGATTTATTGGATAGGATTTATTGTTAATATATTAAATTTTTTTGTCACTTGCAAGCAGGTGTCATTATATTTTGAAATATGACAGTATTCCCCTTATTTAGCAATGATAATGTGATAGAGTGGAAATAATAGAATTTTTAAAAATATAATGTAGAATTTTGATGTGAATTATATATGATTAAGATTAAGAACATGCCACTTGCCACGTGGGTGGCACCAAATGATAGCTTAATAGGATGTGAAAAAAGATGACAGGCTTAAAGGATTTTATAAAAGGCGAGGAAAACGCATCAATAGATCTAATAAACATTAAGGATATAATAGGCTACTTGCCAATTAATAATTTGATAGATTCAAGGATTTTCTCTAGACTTTTGGATGATGACAAGATGGTAGCTAGCTACAAAATGTATTGGCTACTTGGAATATTAGAGGAAGTTAGCGTTGGAAATACGGAGATTGAGTTTAAAAAGCTTATTGCCAGGATGATAGTATATGCTTGGTACCCTCAACAGCAATTCAAATTAAATTTTGGTTTTTCTGATAACTTGAAAAAGCCTATTGGTTACGTGGCTTTACGGAATGAGTTTCCAGTCAATTGCAATGAAAAAGAACTACTGGACTTTTTATATGAAAGTGAAGATAAAGAATTGAATAAAATGATGAAGGAACTTACTTATAATGTACCCTATAGACTGTTATCTCCATTTTTTAAAATTCCAGAGTTTAAAAATACCTTAATTGTGGATTTATCACAAGAAAGCGAAACTTGCTTGTACAAAATAATCACAGGGAAGAAAGATAAAATAGTAATTAATGATTGCTGGGTAACTTATTTGAAGGAAAACTACAGAGTAATTAAGGCATGGATTTATTACAAGCTTGTATGTTTTTTGCAAAAGAGGAACCCCAATGTACCAGCTATTGTTTTTAAACTTGAGGCACCAAAGAGAAGAATGCTTAAAGAAGCAACAGAGCTGTGGAAACAAATAATCAGTGTTAATAAATTAAAAGATATTTATACTGGTGCTGAGTTTAGCAAAACTGCATTTCAGGAGTATGGTGTTCTTAGTATCGACCATTTCATACCCTGGAGTTTTGTTCTCCATGATCAAATGTGGAATCTAGTACCAACCTTTAAAAATGTTAATAGTAAGAAAAGTGATAAATTGCTCTTATATGATAATTATATAGATGATTTTTGCAGTACTCAATATAAAGCATTTTCCTATATTTGTGATAAGAAAATAGTGCGCAGTCTTGAAGAATATGTGGACGTGCTAAATCTAGAGAATCCTTATGAGTACTTTAAACATAGTACACAGGAAACATTTAGTAAAAATATTAAGCAATGCATTTCACCCTTGTACCAGATTGCTTTAAACCAGGGCTTTCAGGTGGTTAATAGTGTTATTTAAAGGAACCTACAGCAATCTGAACCGAAATTTTCAAACAAGTAGGTAAAATCATTTTTAATTAAGGCTCTGTTGAAAAACGTATAAAAAGGTAAGGGGAAAATGAAAAATGAAGGAATATAACAAATTAGTTAGGAATTTAATTCCTCAGGTAATAGAGAAAAGCGGCAAAAAGTTTGATACACATATAGCGAAGACTGTAGAGTATAAAAAATTACTGGAAACAAAGTTACTGGAAGAGGTTAATGAATATTTGGAAGACAATAATTTAGAGGAATTAGCAGATGTGCTGGAGGTATTGGTGGGACTCGCTGGCTATCTTGGGTATACAGAAGAGGAATTGTTTGAAAAGAGGAAGCAGAAGAAAGAGGAACGTGGTGGATTTGATGTGGGAGTTGTGTTGGAACGGGTTTGGGAATAGGTTTAATAAATAATTATAAAGCAAAAACAAGATTATGTTAACTTATATGTTAATTAGAAAGGGGTATATATGGTAGCAACTAAGATTTTATCAGAATATTACTGGATTCAAGAATCAACCTTAGGTGGCAAGCAAAGGAACTTCTTATGGAGAATTGATGAACAGTATAATTTATACATAAAGAGAAGTGCCAGTGAAAAAGTAGAGATGTTTACTGAGGAATCTCTAGATAAAATCCATAATTATATAAGCGAAAATGAATGGATTGATTTAGCAAATAACGTAGCTAAATTAGGTAAAGATGAAGAAAAAGATGGTTTGGGGAAATTCATATATGAAAATATTAATAAGGATATTGCATATGCGCAATTAGCTAGCCAAGTAGGAGCTATTTTTACTAGTGTAGATATTTGGGTATGTAATGGAAAAAAGATAAATATTAAATTTAGAATTGCTTCGAATGAGTGGAAAAATACAATTACAGACTATTATTCAGGTAAAATAATAACTTAGGATTATACTAAGGTAGATGTTATGGTTAATAAAGATTTGCAACTTACTCTGTGGGTGGAACTATTAATCAGAAAAATATAGTATTTAAAAAGTAATCTAAAATAAGTATAAATTAAAGAATTAATATTTATACGAGGAGGTTAGTATGGAAAATCGATTAAAAGAAAAAATTAAAGCTATTATTAATACTTCAGAGCTTCAAGAAATAATTAAAAGTGAGGAATTTTACTTTCAAAAGGCGGTGGACAAGTATTATGAATTTATGAGTTTGCCTCAATTAACACAACAAGAAAGTGATAGAATTATAAACGAAGTTCAAGCGACTCAAAATTTCACCTTTAATGGATTGGTAAGTAAATATACTGAAGATAGTAAAGAGTATGTAGTATTGAAAACAATTGGTGAACTAGTAGCTTATCTGGATAGTAAAGCAGCTAATAAAGACACTTATAATGAATATGATGATAAAAGAGTTGTTGCCGCAGCGAATGTATTTCCACAGATATGGGTAAAAAGCTTGTTACTGTACAAAATGGAGAATGATATAAAATTAATAAGTAGTGATAATATAAGAAATATCATAAAATATATAAGCGACCCTGAGAATAATATAGATATAATTTCACCAAGGCATAGATTGCTCATCAGCTTAATTATGCTTGATACTGTAGATTTAATAGGAGATTTAAAAGATATTGTGTTTAATCAATTTAAAGAACTTAATATAGAAGTAAAAAATGAAAGGAATAGAAGTACTGTATATTCAACTATTTTATATAATGATGAAATGAGAAAGATATGGAATTTCAGACAAAACATATGGAAGATATCTCATGGAAATGATGAGGATTTTACTGAAAATCAAAAAAAACAATATTTAAGGGAAAAGATTATTATAGTACAGAAGGATAAAATAAGAGGTCAAGCAGATAACTTTATAAATAAAATGAAAGTGGGGGATTTCTTTTATCTATGCTATAGTAAAATGCAAGTTAAATTATTAGGTATAATTACATCAGAATCTAGACCTCTAGAGGGAAATGAAGATAGTGGATGGATGCAGAGAAGTTATGAAATTATTAAAGAAAGTATTAATAACGATGAATATACTGGAGTTTTAAAAGGATGGTCGCCAAATTATACTTCAACTTGTATTTTGGTTAAAGATGAACACTTAAATTTATTTCAAAAGGAATTATTAATTCCTTACTTTGATATAAAGCTTAGCGGTTTAATAAAACATAGTACAAGTGAAGATTTTGCAAGTAATGATAATATTGAAAATAATAGTAATGAAGATGGCAGACCAGATGAAAATGGTTTATCAGAACTGAATAGCATGTATAAATCTTTAAATTATATACTTTATGGACCACCAGGAACAGGAAAAACATATAATTGTGTGAATTATGCAGTTGCTATTATCGATAGACGAGAATATGATCAAGTACAGTGTGAAGATTATAAAAATGTTAAAAGAAGATTTGATGAACTGAAGAAAAATAAACAAATTGTTTTTACAACTTTTCATCAATCATATGGTTATGAAGAATTCATCGAAGGGATAAAGCCTAAATTAGATGGAACTCAGTGTGGTGATCTTACATATGTGCTTCAGAAAGGAATATTTAGAGAGCTATGCGAAAATGCGGAGATAAACTTAGATAAAAATTACGTTATAATTATAGATGAAATTAACAGAGGAAATATATCAAAGATTTTTGGAGAATTAATAACTCTAATTGAACCAACTAAGAGAATAGATGAACCAGAAGAAATAAAAGTAAAGCTTCCTTACTCTAAACGTGAATTCGGTATTACTAAAAATATTTATATATTAGGTACTATGAATACTGCGGATAGATCTATAGCCTTATTAGATACTGCTTTAAGAAGAAGATTTAAATTTATCGAAATGATGCCGAATACAAATATACTTAAAAGATTAAATGAAGATAAGTCACTAATAATTGAAGGTATAGATATTAAAAAAATGTTAGATACAATTAATGAAAGAATTGAAGTCCTTTATGATAGAGAACATACCATTGGGCATGCATATTTTACTGATTTAATAAGTAATAAAGATTTTGAAACTCTACAATACATCTTTATTGAAAAGATAGTTCCTTTATTACAAGAATATTTTTATGACGATTATGAAAAAATTAGGCTTATACTTGCAGATAACCAATTTCAAAGTAATTCTATTCAGTTTATAAATGTTACGAATATTTCTAAGGACTTATTTGGTGAAAAGACTGAACTAGATATTCTTGAGGATAAGAAAATATATACTATAAATGAAACCGCATTTACAGATCCAAATGCTTTTATAAAAATATATGATGCTAAATACAACGGAAGTGATATAGGGAATGTATAAAGTGATAGAAAAGTATTACTGCTTGAGTGAGTATAGTTACTTAGCAAGTGATAAGTATACAAATGAAGTTAAAGAACCTAACAAACTACTTTGTGATAAAGTATTTAGTGAGATTGAAAAATTTGTTCTAGAAAACAAATTTGAAGATGATAGTGGGATAAATGAATTTTTAATTTCAGGTTATAATAAACATTCAAAAAAAATATTAAAAGCTCAAAATTACGTAGGCGTGCTTCAAACAAAGTCTGGAACTACAATAGAAATACTACCTAAAATTCATATGGATAGCGAAGATGAGTCTTATAATAACACAAGAAAGATATTTCTTAATATGCTGAAAAGTTTAAAAAGGTTTCCCTTCAAGAACTTTAATTTAGCTAACTTAAAAACATGTAAAATTAATTTAATGGACATATTTATCACAATGTTTCTGGATGAATTGAACATTCTTATTAAGAGAGGAATTAAATCAGGCTATATTAATATGCAAGATAATAGCAAATTTTTTAAAGGTAAGCTATTAGTTAACATGCAAATAAAAAATAATTTAGTTCATAAGGAAAACTTTTATGTTGAATTCGATTCTTTTAGTCCAAATATAATCGAGAATAGAATTATAAAATCTACATTAGTTTATTTGAGCAAGAAATCAAATAGTAACATAATTCAAAGAAGGATAAGGGAATATTTATTTATTTTTGGAGATATTGATGAATCTATGAATCATGATGTTAATTTTAGTAAGTGCATTAATAATAGAGTTATGAATGATTATAGTATTTTACTAAAATGGTGCAGAATATTTTTAAATAAAGAGAGCTTTACAAATTTCAAAGGAAACAATATTGCATACGCATTGATATATCCTATGGAAAAAGTATTTGAAAGTTATATAGCGCATTGTATTAAAAACAGTTCACTTTTCAAGGAATATGAAACTGAAACTCAAGAGTCAAAATACTATTTAATTAAAAATCCTGAAAAGTTTAGACTTAGGCCAGATATAGTTATGAGAAAAGATGGGCAGACAATTATATTGGATACTAAGTGGAAATTATTAAATCAAGACCCAAATAAAAATTATGGGATATCTCAAAGTGATTTATATCAAATGTATGCTTATGCAAAGAAGTATAATTCAAATAAAGTGGTGCTTATATATCCAATGAATAAATATACTGATAAATTAACTGAATTAAAGTTTGAGTATGAAAAAGACATAACTTTGTATATCTTTTTCACAAACTTGGAGGATATTAATGCGAGCTTAGAAGCTTTAAAAGAGCTAATAAAAAATAATGGTATAGACGGGTAGGATTTTTAGAGCCTGTAAATAATTTTGTGTAAACAGAATAAAAAGTACTCTTTCTTGGCAATAATTGAGATAAGTTAATTATCCAAATATTGTAAGGAGGAGTATTTTTATGTCGGAAAATTCTAAGGAAATTTTAAGAAACTATATCAATGATCAAAAGTTTTCAAGTACAAATGAGGTTTTAGCTGCTATGAAGATTATGTTCAAAGACGT
>Ga0209123_1000374_pt1 | contig 62234 bp, 71 predicted proteins | sample BarGraIncu00431A_FD_184500 | JGI IMG/M metagenome (GOLD analysis project Ga0209123, IMG submission 184500) | Arctic peat soil microbial communities from Barrow, Alaska, USA - Barrow Graham LP Incubations 004-31A (SPAdes) (version 2) | ecosystem: Environmental > Terrestrial > Soil > Wetlands >... | reverse complement strand
TAGCCGACGTGGCTGAAAAACTCAACATCACAAGCGGATATTTATCCACACTTTTTTCGCAGAATATGAACGGCGGCTTCGTCGAGACGCTGAATAAAATCCGCATTGAACACGCCTGCACCTATCTGCAGCAAAATCATCTGAAGACATATGAAATCGCTTATAAACTGGGCTTCAAGGACGAAAAGTATTTTTCGCGCGTATTCAAGAAAGTGACCGGCGTAGCCCCTTATGAATACCGCAAATTGAATGCGAACAGATAGCATCTCTCCTCACATATTTACACAAATCGATTTTCAAGCTCCCGGTAAGCTGACAGAATGATGCCCAGCATATAACATATGAAAGGCCACGGATTATTTGTACCTTCCTGCCAGTTTTCCGTGCTCTGCCGCAGTGCTTCGCAATAACTGCTCCGGGTCCTTTCCATCATTTCCTCAAGGCTGATGCACTTGCCTGCCTTATAATCGTTCTGGTAAAGCAGCAGATGCATCAGAAGCCGGCTCATCCTTCCGTTCCCTTCGTGAAAAGGAGAAATACAAAGAAAATCCAGCACGAACTGAAAGCTCAGGACCAGGGAACTTACTGCGTTTTTCTCCATCGCACGATTGTATGCATCACAGAGATTCTGCATCGCCAGCGGTGTATCCAGGGCGGATGAGGGGACAAAGTGAATTGTCTTTGTACACGGTGCCCTGTCATTTTCAGGAATTCCGCATTCCTCCCGCATCTGCTCGTCCAGGATATCATCATTCTTGAAATGGCCGCTTTCACGGGATGGGTTATATCGATATAAATGTTCATGTAGCTGAAGAATATCCGCCGGGGTAAACGTGAAAGAGTCCTGATTTTTGCGGATGAGGTCCATGCAGTATTTGTAGCCGAGAATTTCCTTTTCTGCTATACTCTCCGGCCTAATCTCACCGTCAAGCAAATCGGGGAGCCGCTTATCCGTCGTGGCGATGCCCTCCATACGATTCGACGCCCCCGCACTTCTTTGTGCGGCGAAGTGAATCATTTTATTGAGCGTATCGGGCTTACGTACATAAATATCCTGCAGTTTTCCTTTATATTCTTTGATCAAAGACAAATACAGCTTAACTTCGCCGGGGGTGGGAATCGTCTCAAAAGAAGCATAATCAAAAGTTCTCATGTGAGTTCCTCCATATTTGCTGCTTCCACATGATATGTATCTGCTCGCGATTGTGTCCGCCTGTACATTTTGGTGCCTGCATCAACCGGATACATTGCCCCTGTCAGATGATACTCCTGTACAACCATCTGTCTTATATTGTAGCATCTTAAAATGTAATTTGAATAGGAACAGGCATTGCAAAAACCGTACCGATATCCGCAACAATTGTCTGGTCGAGCTGCCCCTGGTCGGCCATGCGCTGCAGAATCTCCATTGCGTGAATATGATTCATGGGTTTGCGGTAGGGCCTGTCTTCACACAGCGCCTGATAAATATCCAGACATGCCAATAGTCTCGAATTGAAATCAAGGTCTTTAGCCAGCAACCCTTTCGGGTATCCGGAGCCGTCCAATTTCTCATGGTGATTGGCGGCCCAGTTTGTAATCTCTTCAAAACCAATGATCTCCTGCAGGCAATTCCTGGTGATCATAGGGTGCTTCTTGATTTCTTCGAATTCCTCTTCGGTCAGTTTGCCGGGCTTATCCAGAATATCATTACTGATAACTAACTTTCCGAGATCATGTAAATCTGCAGCAATAGATAACTTGGAGATAAGTATCGGATCCATTTTATAGAAGGCTGCCATAACCTGAACCTTCTCCGAGAGTCCCGAAGAATGCCTCTGCGTAAATGCAGATTGGGAATCGATTATTTGGGAAAACGTCCTGGTAATGTTCTGTACCTCGGCATAGCTGAGTTCATTGCTGTAAATAGGAATAATCAGGGATAGGCTTTCATCGATTTTACCGGATGAAAGGGCTTCCCAGAACTTCGGCTCTCCGGCAATTGTGACAAATACATCGGAAAGATGCGGGGAAAAAAATGTATTCCTGTGTCCACGGACAAAGTCAATCACTGCAGTCCTGCCTGATGCACAGGACGTATTTTCAGAATTACATGCTTCCGGCAGGTCAAAGTTCAAATCCAGTGTGTCTGCAAGGGCAATGATTTGCGCAAAAACAGGAATATCCTCATGCGACAATCCGAAAAAGCCGGAGCCGTCATATTTTTCGTGATGATATTTTATGATATTATGAGGACCCGTTAAAAAAGGAAAATCCTTTATATTGTCCTCTCCAATAGTGCAGTGCAATTTTCTGGCCTCAAGAATATTGATCTTCTCTCGTATTGTACCGGATAATTTGTCCTGCAGAAGCTTCATGCTGGCACCATTGTCATGCAGGATCGCCAGCGACGCCAGATCAAATTTCTCTTCGTCTGTCATTTGGAGCCCGCAGGCAATACTCACGGAAATATAAGCTATCCTTTTAGAATGGTTGGTTGGCATGCCGAAGATATTAATTTCAATGGTGTCCAGGGTGTTTGCCATCGAGTGGAGAAATTCATTGAGATTAAAGTTCATAATTCATGCTCCTTCCCGCATCATTCTACTCCGTATCGTCTTCGTCAGTCAAATCCGTCACAGACTCGAATCCCTGTGCAAGGTATTCCTCACCGAAAGAATGCATGGCCTCAAGGATCGGTATAATATTGCGGCCGAGTTCCGTCAGTCCATACTCCACTTTCGGAGGGACAACGGGGTACACATGCCGGAAGATCAGATGATCGTTCTCCAGGCTTCTCAGCTGCTGCGTAATCATTTTCTGCGTGACATCCGGCAGTTTTTTGCGTATATCATTAAAGCGGCTCACGCGGCTGCTCAGGAACCAAAGGATAAGTATTTTCCATTTGCCGGACAGCAGCTTCTGTACGAGAGCCATCGGGCACACATCATACTTCAGGCATTGTTCCCGCATATAGCATGTATCGTGTTTGTTTGTTTCGCAAATCAAGAAAATCAGCTCCTTACCTTTGTGCCCGGTCATTGGATATCTTATCGGGAATCATTCTAGGTATCTTTTTAGGTACTATGAATCTTATAAGTGCCTACTTGTTCTAAAGTTATCTACTGCTATAATTGTATCAGATGAAAAGAAAAAAACAATCACATAAGGAGTTAAAACTATGAGCAAAGTATTATATATAAAAGCAAACCCAAAAGAAAATGAAGATTCAAGGACTTTCCGGATTTCGGAGAGTTTCATTAATACATACCGGAAACTTCACCCGGATGATGAAATAAATACACTGGACCTCTATAAGGAAGGCATTGATTTCCTGACGTACGACACGGTCAAGCTGCACAAACTCTCTCCGGAAGATGCCCGTAACCACCCGGTTCTGAAGTATGCATACCAGTTCGTCGACGCCGACAAAATCGTTATCGCAGAGCCGCTGTGGAATCTCGGCATACCTGCAATGCTCAAAGCATATATTGATTATATCACCGTGACCGGCGTTACATTTATCTATACCGCGGAAGGTCCCAAGGGACTTTGCAGCAGCAAGAAAGCCCTGAACATCACATCCCGGGGCGGCGGATATGCCGAAGGATACATGGCGACCCTTGAGATGGGCGATAAATACCTGCGGACCATTCTGGGTTTCCTGGGTATATGCAACTTCACGACGATCGCAGCAGAGATGCTCGATGTTATCGGTGCAGACGTCGACGGTATCGTCAACAAATCAATTGAACAGGCTCAGATTGCCGCAGAGACTTTCTGATTCACGAATCTGACAAAAACAGAAAAGGGACTGTTGCAATAAACAGCCCCTTTTTATTATGAATTCGGCACATTTTGTGTTGATACTTTGATCAAATAAATAGATCGGTAATACGAATCGTTTTTCAAATGATCACTGCTCCATTTTTAATAAAAATTGCAATCCCGCTCTGATAAAAATTTTAACTGGAGCTGCTCCGAACTCTTAATGATTTGAGAAATACTGTTCCACTTTTGCCAGCTTCTTCCCCTGATTTCCTTTCGGGCTTTCCATCGAACCGAATTCGAAGAACTTCACTTTCCGGATTCCGACAAAATGGAATACAGCTCTCTTCATCAGAATCTTGTGGGCATTCCCGAGCGTCAGCAGTATGTAATTCGCCGGCCCCTTCATCGTCGAGATGCATACGACGCTTTTGTCTTTCAGCAGTCCTTCCGGGTATATCTTCCCGGACACATCCTTATAGGCAAAATTGGATGCAAACACCTGATCAATGAATCCCAGGAGCATCGCCGGAGGTCTTCCCCAGAAGATCGGATAAATGAATACCAACCGGTCCGCCCGGCGTATCTGTTCCCTGTATTTTTCATACTTCGGGTTCGTGCACATATCACGCCGCCTGATTTCCCCGTTGAAAATCAGGGAAGGATCAAACTTTTCGGCATATAAGTCGAGGACCTCCACCTCATGCCCGGAGGGACTTTTAGCGATCCCGCCTTTGACGGCCTCCAGAAAAGCGCCGCTGAGGCTTTCGTGATTAGGATGGGTATAAATAATTAATGTCTTCACGTTGAGTCACCTTTCATCGGATATAGTTGTCATTTGATAACTATCTTCCCAATCATACTTGTTTTGTGACTAGTTGTCAAATGATAATTACATTGCCTTTTCAGGCCTTTTTTGCAATAATAACATGAACAGAGGAAGGTGATCACATGCCGCTGATGGAATTAGCATGGGCTTTGGAAAAATTCGGTTTTGGATTCAATAAATTATCCTATGAGCTGCTCGAAGAGGTAAAACCCGAAGGTATTACTTCCGTCCAATTCAAGATCCTGCAGTATCTTTCCGACGGCGAGCGTATATCACTGAGCCAGATCAGCTGCTGCCTGGGAATGTCGGTTCCTAATACAAGCCGCGAGGTTAAAAAGCTCTTTGAAAAGACCCTCATTCAAAAATCCCCGGATGAACACGACAAACGGGTCAGCTTCATCACCTTATCTCCGATCGGCGCCGAATTAATGAACGCAGCATTTGCCAGGCTCAAGAAAAATATATCCGTAAAGTATTCACATTTGAAATCCGGGGAAATCGATGAGGTCGTAAAGGCATTGGCACTGATAAGTGAGAAGTTGTTGAAATAAGCGTCCGGAGGACAAACCAATGCAGGAATATATAAGATCCACCCCGTTATTTGCCCTGTGCGGCCTCAACTGCGGTCTGTGCCCGCATTACCAGATGCAGGGCGATTCAAAATGTCCCGGGTGCGGCGGCCCGGATTTCCACTTGAAACACCCTTCCTGCGCCGTCATTACCTGCAGCAAAAAGCACGGGAATGTCGAATACTGTTACCAGTGTTCCGCATATCCCTGCGAAAGATACAGCCGTACAGGCGAAAAAGACTCATTTATAACCTATCGCAATGTCATCGATGATTTTGCCAGGGCAAAATCAGACGGAGTGGATCAATATATGACAGAACTCCAGGAGAAAACCGAAATCCTCGAATTCCTTCTGGGCACCTATAATGACGGCAGACGAAAATCCTTCTATTGTATTGCGGTTAATCTGCTGCCCCTCCCGGATCTGCGGGAAATCATGACAGAAATACAGGAAAAGACTGCCGCCCCGGACATCCCCCCAAAAGAGCAAATCGAAGAGATTGTCCGGCTGTTTGAAGTGCGGGCAGCAAGCCGGAATATATCATTGAAGTTAAGAAAATAGAAAATCAGCTGACTTCGGAAAGCTGGTCGGCCTGGATTTCCCAATCAGGTTTACCAAAGGCAAAATGACAATCATCCTTACCACACATTATATGGAAGAAGCCGAGGCACTCTCGGACAGGATCGGCATCATGACAAAGGGCCGGTTAACCGCAGTGGGAACAGCTGAAGAACTGATGAAGCAGACAGGCACAGGCAAATTCGAAGATGCTTTTGTTGCCCTGGCTACTGGAACGGAGGCGATCAGATGAGAACACTCGCTTTTGCATCCAGAAATCTCAAAGAGCTGATAAGGGACCCGATGATGATGATTTTCAGCATCGGTTTCCCTGTGGTACTCCTTCTTCTTTTCACTGCGATTCAGTCCAGCATTCCGGTCAGCTTTTTTGCGCTCGACAGCATAACCCCCGGACTGGCGGCTTTCGGGCTTACGTTCATTTCCCTGTTTTCCGGAATGCTCCTTGCCAAAGACAGGTCGACATCCTTTCTGATGCGGCTTTTCGCATCCCCGCTCACGGCAGCAGATTATATGATCGGCTACATGATCCCGCTTCTGCCGATCGCCGTCGCACAAAGTGCAATATGCTTCCTTCTGGCCTTTGTCCTCGGACTTCCCGTTACCGCAAATGTCCTACTATCCATCCTCGTGCTTATCCCGACCGCCGTTCTCTTTATCGGCATTGGCCTCATGATAGGATCCCTCGTCAACGACAAAGCCGTCGGCGGCATATCCTCCATCATCATAAATGTGTCGGCGTGGCTCAGCGGCACCTGGTTTGACATCAAGCTGGTCGGCGGCACATTCAAAAAAATTGCAGATGTCCTTCCCTTTGTCCATGCCGTCAATGCCGCCCGTGCTGCCCTTTCGGGCGATTACTCTGCGATCCTCCCGAACCTTGCGTGGGTATCCGGATATACCGTTGTGATACTGGTCATTGCAGTTGTCCTGTTCAGAAGGAAAATGAGCAGCGACAAAATCTGAGCGCTTCCGTCATCATTCGCGGCAAGAAAACAGACTGATATAATAATTTATATCAGTCTGTTTTTGATTTAATGCGGTAGAAAAGTCCCCGTGGGATTTGGAGCTCTCAGACTCATTTCTGATATGGATTGTGTCCTGCTGTGCGGCCGGATTGTTTTTTGGCATTGCCTTTAGGATCCAGGGCAGCAAGTGCGATAATCATGGAAATAAAGAAAAGAATCGGCACAAGAGTAAAACTCAATAGAATCAAAGCATGATTGTAATATTCAATATTTCTCCATAATACATATAGTTGAAAAATTACGCTGATGGATAGTAAAATGATTGAAATATACTTGATATTTCGAAACAAAGTAATGGTAAGAATGAAAATAATCAAGCACAGCAGCGGTAATACACTAATTGCATATTGATAGAAAATATTGAAACTGAAATTAGCTGCAGACACACGAAGCAAATCAACTATATGACTGGCCCGCAATGCAAAAATCACAGCCAAATATAAAAACACGGGAATAGACAGCAGCTTGATTTTGGGGGAGTATCGAAATGCAACAGCCATAATTCCAAACAACAAGATGGCAAGGAACTGCAAAATCTTAGACATATTGATAGACATATTGCTGAGACCTAAGTAGACTGCGGCAAGGATTGCAATAACTCCCGCAGCAGTCATGGCCCGGGAATTGACGATGTCGGACTTCTTGCCGGATTCCTTAACAGTAGTCGGAGATCTTCTTTGATATGCTGCAGCAGCCGCTCCGGAACCTGCGTTATAGCCTGCGTTCTGTCTTTCCACAGCGGCAGGTCCTGCGTTCTGTCTGTCCGCGGCGGTATAGCCTGAGTCTTGTCTGTCCGCCTGTAAATCAGCGCCGGAATTGATCAGTTTTCCACAGGAAGCACAGAATTTGGCACCTTCAACATTAGATTTTCCGCATTGATTGCAAAACATACTTTCACTCCTTACATTTATTTTTATATAGAAGAGTAATAATAAAAATTATACTCGTTTAAATTATAGCTATCAAGAATGAAAATTATCATATGATATTTTAATCCAAAACAATAAGTATGAAATCTTCCAGATTCTATTAGAATGATGCTTGTGATGATGAATACATGGCAAAATTCCTGAACCGGTCAATCTTTCTCAATTCCAAGTACCAAAAAGAGTATAATAAATGTGATATTTGAAGCTGAGTGTTCAAAATGCTTGAACATTCATTTTAACAAACAGAAAGGAAGTTGACAAAATGGACGAACAAATAATTGCTCAGAAAGCTCCTTATGCGGTCGATGTTGAGGCTGGAAAGACCTATTACTGGTGTACATGCGGGAGAAGCGGCAGCCAGCCCTTCTGCGACGGAGCGCATAAAAGTACATCATTTTCTCCTCTTGCCTTTACGCCTGAAAAAACAGAAACAGTCTATTTATGCGGCTGCAAACACACCAAGAATCCTCCGTTCTGCGATGGAACGCATAATACACTTTAATTGACAAACATGCCCTAACTTAAAAAACATGCCTGCGAGCTTACTGCCGCAGGCATGTTTTGTCTTTGGGCCAACACCGGATTATTTTGACCGGCTCAATTTTACCCCGACGGTTACATTATGGTCATTTGCCTTTCTGATTTTCCTTCTCGATACAGGCCAGGATGATCCTGTGACAACAAACTCCCAACGGATTGTTATGTATACAATCCGAGTTTTTCATAGCTCCGGTTATACAGTTTACATCAGCGACAGTTTGCGCCCCGTGATTCCTGACTGCATCAATAACCTGTGCTTCGGTAACCCGGCTGCAGTAACAGGCATATTTCGGATCGGCATCTTTTTTATACCATAAAGGAACTCGAATCTGGTTTTTAACAAATCGGATCTCCGGAATCCCGCAATAATAAACCACATCGCAATCCGGATTCATACATATGCAAAAGTCATCAATTGGGGACTTGATTTGATCACGATCTATAACAAGGTGTTCAACCGTGACGCTACTGACCGCTATACCGTGATTCCCGCACAAAGGACAACCCGTCATTTCTTCAGGTGCGGCACGTTTTGCCAATGTAAATCTTTTGCTGTGAGTAACGGGTCTATCCATTTTATTTACTTCCTTGAGTTATATAATCCTCACGGGAATGGCCCACGTTCGCTTCCATGCTCAATTACTGGATGACCTGTCTTCACTGACACAGTCGATCGCAAGCACCGTCGCCAGGACAAGTATTTCGTCCGCCCCGCCGGCTGTGTCAATCCGGTAACTGTCCCCCCATGTAAAGTACGCTTTAGTTATCGAAGCGACGCTTCCTGTCGGACCTGTTATTTCATAATTATGTGCCCACAGGTCACCGTCAACGGTCCAGCCCGTACCTTCCAGCGTGTATTTCTGCGTGAAAAAAGTAAATTCCTTCTTAACCTCAACGGCCAGACTGCCGTTAAGGTACACTTCAAATTTCGGGAGCCATGTGAAAAGCTCCTGCTTAATGAAGGCTATTTCCTGATTTTCCATGTTAAAGACATGCAGCTTATGCCCCCAGGTAAACAGCTCCCCTTCCACATAATACCTGTCGTTTCCGAGCTCATCCTTAATGGTAAACCGGTCTGACCATGAGAAAATCTTTTGTTTCATGTAAAGTGTCATAGGGCTTCTCCTTTGTTGTTTTTAAAGAAGTCAGATTCTTTGGCCTGTCGGAGCGTATTGTCGGAACGTATTGTCGGAGCACATCATCGGAGCGTATCGCCTTTTCAGGTCGGGCTGCTATTTAGCTCCAATCAGGAGTAATATAGGAAACCCTGTTCATGAAGATGCTTTCCACCTTCTCGACGATGGGTCCGCCGTCATCATGGGACGCCTGGAAAGCTGTCTTCCACTCCGGATCCTCCCCAAAAGCAGCAAAGGCTTCGTCCCTTTGTTTCCGGTCGGCAAACTCGCATATATAATAGATCTTATCGGCACCGTCTGCGTCCTCGAAGAAGTCACAGACCTTGATGCCATGTCTTTTGAAAAGATTAAGCGTGACAACACTGAACCTTTTATGAATGGCCGGCAGGCGGCCGGGATGCATGTGATAGATTCTAAGTTCGTACAACATATTATACCTCCATAAAAATAGATTTTCCCCGCTTACCGGTGTGGTTTGCTGTAATCATTATATAGCAAAAGTACGGATGATTCAGGGTATCCTTATGAAAGGCAGTTCCACACACAATAAAAAATAACGTATAATTAAATATATGCAAAACAGCATGCAGGAAATTGGACTCGGTCAACTGACGCTTGAATAATCATGAACTGCTGCGGTGTCCGAACTGCCGGGAGGGGAAATTTATTATGAGTGAATCACGTTTTTATCACATCCCAAAATCAGGAAAACTGGAACAATGCGACAGTGTCGCAGAGGTAATGTCGCGGGCGAAAGAAGGCGGTTTCTTTTGGCTGTATTATCTCGAACCCACAGCCGGGGACCTGCAGCCGCTGATCAAGCTGCTCGATATTCATTCTTTGTCTGTCGAGGATGCTCTGGACATTAATCAGTTACCGAAAATCGATGATTTTCCCGACAGCACATTTATCGTGTTCAACGCATTCTCCTATATAGAAAAAACTTTAAGCGTTCAGGAGATCGATTTATTCTTAAGTAACCATTTCCTTATCAGCGTAGACCGTATCGGACCGGATGGCAAACCGCTGCTCGATGGCATAGAGGAACTGGTGCAAAGAGAAATGAACACGGACCGGCTCGGTCCGGCCTTTGTGATGCACACAATCCTTGATGTTATCGTCGACCGCAAGTTCATCGCCATAGAAGCGCTGGAGGACGAGCTGACGCAAGCCGAAGACGCTGTTTTAGAAAGACCGGCTGCGTTTGATCCCAAATCGCTTCAGCATATTCGCCGGGCGCTTGTCACCCTTCGCAAGAGCCTTTTCCACGAGCGTGAAGTTTTTGTGAAAATATGCCGCAAAGACTGCCCGTTTATACCGGAGAAGGCCATTTTCCATTATCGCGATGTGTACGATCATCTCACGCGGTTCTTTGAATTGACCGAGACGCTGCGCGATGTGGCAACAAGTCTTATGGAGATTGATTTGTCCATGCGCAGCAATGAGATGGCCCGTGCCGCCAACCGCACCAACCGCTCGGTCCGCCGCCTGACATTCATCACGACAGTGTTCCTGCCGCTTTCCCTTTTGGCGGGCATCGGAGGCATGTCCGAGTGGTCCATGATGACCGGACCCTCCAATTGGCGCATCACGTATCCGCTGTTCCTTTTAAGCATGGCCGCCATTGGCGCTGTCTGCTACTTTCTCCTCAAACGGATCATCAAGCGGGACGACGAGAAGGCGGATGGCGAAGACGACGAATGATACGCGCAAAGGCACTTCTTTGAATTCTAAGAACGACGGGATGAATCCTGACCGTTATGTATAAAAATAGTGAACGGAATGTTTTATGTAAATCGCATCAGAATTATTTCTCGTATACATCCCTGCGATGGCCAACGGTTAAAATTAATATTGTTATCGTCTCGTCGTTGATTTCTGCGACAAGTCTGTAATCGCCTATCCGATACCGCCATTGACCGCCCCGGTTTGCTGTAAGACCTTTTCCATGCTGCCGGGGGTCAGTACACCCTTCAAGGTTTTTTCGCACCCATGCTGTAAGTAACAAAGCTGTGTATTTATCCAATTTTTTCAGTGCGTTTTTTGCTTCATTGGTAAAAACAACCTGATACATTATTGCAGCCCCAATTGTCTTTCCACTTCATCAAGCGAAAAGGTAACAGGGTTTTCCTTGTGCTCTGCGATCGCCTTTTCATAGGCTTTCAGATCATATTCATCTTCTATCCGCTCGATTACCGATTGTCTGATAAGTTCGGACACTGACATTCTGTTCAGCTCCGCATACTTTTTAATAAGAGCGGTATCTTCATCGCTTAGCCGTAAAGAGATAGTCATAGCAATCCCTCCTTCTGTGTATTACATTGTATTACGATTTTGTATTTTTGTCTATTCTGATTTTTGAGCGATGCAATGCCACTGAAAAAGGGGAGGATCGATTAATCCTCATAGTGCCCTTCGAGTGCTTTGTCGTGACTATCGATCCTGATACAGCACAACCAAGAAATTACATTCCACCTAACATACTTGTTGCATTCTTCCTAATGAAACCGTTGCATTCTTCCTAATAGAACTTGATAATGCCTGGAATTGGTGTATGATGTCAATAAGAGGTGCGCAATATGTATTTGCCAAGATTGATAGAAAAAAGCATTGAAGAAAAGCTTTCATACATTGGAGCCATTCATATTGAAGGGCCAAAATGGTGCGGAAAATCCACAACAGCATCTCTATTTGCAAAAACAATAATCAAGCTCCAGGATCCAATCGTTTTTAACCGGTACAAAATATATGCGACAACCAGCAAAAATGATCTGCTTTATGGAGATCATCCGATTCTTTTCGATGAATGGCAGAAAATACCCGAATTATGGGACTTCATCCGACTTGATGTTGACGATCATCCAAATAGTCGTGGACTATATCTATTAACCGGTTCGGCAAAGCCGACGGAGGATCGCGAACGCCACTCCGGATCCGGTCGAATCGCGACGCTCAGGATGAGACCGATGTCACTTTTTGAATCCAAAGATTCATCCGGGGAAGTATCGATTGCCGAACTTTTCAACAATCTCGAATACCACGTGCGAGGCGAATCTTCACTTACCATTTCCGATCAAGTAGATTTAGTGTGTCGAGGCGGTTGGCCGGGTATATTACAATCACCGAAAAAAATGATTGTAAGCTATATCCGGGATTATTATAAAGGCCTCGTTAATGTGGACATTATCGATGTCGATGGTGTCAAAAGAGATGCCAAAAAAGCCGAAGCCGTCTTAAGAACGTATGCAAGAGCAATTTCTACGCTGACCGACTATCAAACTATGGTCCGGGATCTGGAAAGTGTCGGCGATGGCATCAATATAAACACGCTAAGTTCCTATATCAGTGCTTTCGAGAAAATTTTTGTTATCGAGAATGTGGAAGCGTGGACTCCAAAGCTGCGAAGCGCCAGCAAAATCAGATCAAAATCCAAAAAGCAGTTTGTCGATCCTTCGCTTGCTGTCATAGCATTGGGCGCGAGTGCGACGGAACTGTTAGAAGATATGGAGACATTCGGCTTTTTCTTCGAGTCAATGGTAACGCGGGATTTGCGTGTTTACCTCGCTTCCCTGAATGGTGAAGTTTTCCATTATCGTGATAATACGGGGCTGGAAGCCGACTGTATTTTGAAATTGGATGATGGACGATGGGCGGCTGTGGAGGTGAAAGTCGGAGGAAACAAGGTCGATGAAGCAGCAGCAAATTTACTGAAACTGAGAGATCGAGTGGATACAGATCATATGACAATGCCCATTTTCTTAATGGTCGTTTATGGCGGACAACATGCGTATCGAAGGCCGGATGGTGTTTTTGTTGTTCCCATAGGATGTTTGCGGGATTAAGAGAAGGTATGAGCCGGAGCGTTACTTTCTTTTCAATGGGAAAATTGTAATAATGCTGCTCTTCTGTTATATTTAGTACAGGAATTGCGGTGTCTCTCTGCGGAGGGCACCTGGGGGAGTTGGATGCGTCTGGCTCTTCTTTTTATTTCAAATTTTTGATTTGAACACAATAATCGGGGCGGCAAAAGGGAAATAATCCCATTCTCCCCCGACCCCTCCTAATCTATGCTAATCTACCCATAGCAGCATGTCTTATGTTTGCGTTATTTTATTTGATTTTATTTTATTTTGGGAGCAGACATGGCAGATAATATTACTCTATTTCAGGAGACGCACCCGTCCCTTGCCTCCTATTGGCGTTCCGTCATTCTTTTCGGGCGCAATGTCGCGTCTTACAAATTCGCCCTCGCGAAGTCTCTTCTGGAGATCGCGCCGACCGGCAAGACGGATTGATGGGTATCATCATGCGTGACACTTATCCCCAGTTGAATGATTTCTTCTATCACGAAATCAGAATTTTTGTGACTGCTATGATTCTCGTTTTTGTCTGTCCATCGATATATTTGCGATCTGTTCTCACAAAAAACGATTCAGGATAATATCTTTTGCACTTGTCTTCTTGTGCACAAGCGAGAACAAGCACCATATTGTATTGTCCAACTTCGAAAAACAAGATGTTGGCTTTGATTTTTGACTGAAATAGCCCGTTGTTACAATCAAAATTCCATATCGCCATTTTCCCGTCAACGATCATTTCGGCGATCCTCGGCATGCATGAAATTCTGTCTTGGACATTATCCATTCCGTCATCAAAATAGCGGGAATATACAAGGTCTTCTGTTTTTATCTCTTCCCGCAGAATTCGCTTCATGATGTTGGCTTTGTCTCGAGTGGATCCGACCCAGTGATCTCTCAATTTGTGAAGCCCGGCGAGATGATAGAATTGATCTTTCCTGAAGATCAGATCGATTTTCTCTCCATTATTGAATTCAATATGTAGCCCGGCTTGACATAATGAATGAAATGACAGAGCGGCCTCCAGTAAAGTATTCTGCATTTTCCAAAGTTCCGTTCGAAAAAAAGAAGTCGCCTTGGGGTTTCCAAAGCGACTTCAAAAAAATGCTTTTTATCTTCGGCTATTCACCTATTCAGGACAGGTTCAGCAAAAACCATTCCGAGACCTCGATGCCAATCTCCTGAAAAGACGGGCACGTCATTAGTTAATGTGATTATACTCTCTGTGTCCGATGGCCGCAATATGATATAGGCGAAACAGTTTGTTTTTCTTCGTCATATTTCATTATATCCTTACTGACTATTCGCTCTCACAATCTCCAAAATTGCTGCCCCATATTTCTGACACTTAACATCGCCGAAGCCGGATATTCTTTTTAGGTCCTCGAGTGTCGAAGGCATGGCAGAAATGACAGCTTCCATTTGCGCATTATTGAAAAGGAAATATGGCTTCACGTCTTCTGCCTTACTAGTGTTGTAACGATATTGCTTTAGTGACTTATAAATAGGGGTGTCCTCGATATTAATATTCCCCTTGGAATTTGATTTTGATACTGTTGCTTTTTCCAGATCAATAACGGAGACAGGCTCAACAGCAAGTTCTATTTCAATTGAAGTGTCTTGGATTGGTTCACACATCTTTGCCGTCTCATCCGCGACTCCATATTTCTTCAAATAATTCGTCGTATTCGGTGTGTGCAAGCGCAGAAACGAATCCGCCCAGTCAAACATATCTTTATCCGATGATGCCTCCATGTTGGATTCCTTCAACAATTTCTTGATATGCCCAATCAGTTGGTCGCAGCGAATAATTTGATTCTGAACATCCTTGCTGGCTTTTTCCGTATCCACATGCGAAGTAGGATTTGCAAGAACAACAACAGACTTATACATGCTGTAAAAAAACTTGTCAGCAAAAGCCCTTAGCAGAAAATTACTCTGTTTATCCATTTTTATTTTTTTTATCATATCCATATGCCGAGCATTTTGCGTGATCGGGCTATACATCGCTTCTTTGGCATTGTACCCTTTGTGTCGGACAAACTCACCGCTGCTGCTTACTTCAATATTTCCATAAAGATTCTTGCATTCGATAATAAGCGCAAATATTTTTGTTATAACCATATAGTCGATTTGAATGGACAAACCTTCGTACTCTATATGTAAGTCCTGCAATACAATAATCGGCAAATAGCTATTCTCTAATTCAAAGGCAACTTTCTTTTCACCCTGAATTCCATATGTAAGATATTTAATATCTTTTTCAACTTGAGCTTTCACATTTTGCGGAGCCGTTTTATAGAAAGCTGTCAAAATCTCAAGTTGATGAATAGCATCACTGTCTCTTTTGTAGAAAAATGGTTTGTTAAGTTTTGTCGGCTTGATGTTTGTTTCTATTTTTGAAGAATCCGAAATGCTCATCAACATACTCCCTTCTTATCAATTATTGAGCTAAGTATATCGCCCTTAATCTAATATAACAAATATATTCGCTGCCCCTCCCAAACTATGCTAATCTACCCATAGCAGCATGGTTTATGTTTGCGTTATTTTATTTGATTTTATTTTATTTTGGGAGCAGACATGGCAGATAATATTACTCTATTTCAGGAGACGCACCCGTCCCTTGAGTCCTATTGGCGTTCCGTCATTCTTTTCGGGCGCAATGTCGCGTCCTACAAATTTTCCCTCGCGAAGTCCCTCCTGGAGATCGCGCCGACCGGCAGGACCGAGATCACGCTCGAAGAGCTCGCGGATCCCTTTTCGCGTCACCTTTGCGAGCACATCGCGCACTCTCCCCGGCAGGTCACCAGCCCCGGCAGCCAATTTCTCGATGCCTGCCGATCCTACAACGACGGGACCTCCACGCACGAGGCTCTCCTTCTAGCCACCGTGAAAAACGGATTCAACAACGTCATAGACGCCTTCCACATCGTCAATAACGGCGCCCTTCCGGTCCAGTTCTACACCAAGGATTACAGCGCCCGTTCGCGCAAAATCATCCTCACAGACGAGATATTCAAGCTGCAGGACACGGCCTTTTTTGCTAACTTTGCAAAAGAAACCGAATCGCGCTGGCGTCTCGTCGAGACCGCCTGGGAGCAGAACATATCCGCCGGCCTTCTTGACATACAATACAGCGAATTGGGCGACCTCCTCTATATCGACACGAAAAGATTCCGCCGCAAGGCCGTCACTTCCGCCCGCGCCGCCCTGAACGGATACCAGAAAGGAAAATGCTTCTACTGCTTCGATGACATCTCGATCGGTGATCTTGATGAAGCCGCAATTCCGGCACAATTCGATGCAATCGACATAGATATCGATGAGCCGGAAGACCACAAAATACTCCGGGTCTCGGAAGAACGATCGCTGTACGGAAGTGATAATCATTCAAAAATAGGACTTGTACGCCTATTTCGGAAAATGAAAAGCCGCACATCCTGCTGCCTTCCGACAATCGCAGTCTGACCAATGTCTCCTCACCCGATCCCCTCACCGCTTCCACCAATGCTAGCTCCCTCTGTGATGTCGATCATTTCTTCCCTTACATCTTGCAAAGGTACATCCCGGAAGTTAATCTAAACGGAGTATGGAATCTGGTCCTCACCTGCAAGCACTGCAACCGCGGCGATGACGGCAAATCCGCCAGGGTACCCGCAGTCAAATATCTGGAAAGACTTCACGTCAGGAACGAATTCCTGATCAACAGCCATCACCCGCTCCGCGAGACCCTCATGCACCAGACCGGCGCCCAGCCGGCCGATCGATTCGCCTTTCTAAAAAACATGGATGAATTTGCCATCAACAAACTGATTCATCGCTGGGAAGCAGCGCCGGTCGGAGAAACAACATTCTAGGGGACAATCCGGCATCCCGCGAGCCGGTCAGAAAAGCAATGAAGGAGACCCTTTCCCATGGATAAAACACTCGAATACTACAACCAGGCAGCGCAGGACTACACGGCAGACACCATCAATGCCGACGTCAGCAAACTATACGCCTTTTTTCTCACACACCTGCCCCCGAACGCCTACATCATGGACCTCGGCTGCGGCCCGGGCCGTGACAGCAAATATTTCCTCGACAAAGGCTACCGTGTCTTATCCATTGACGGCGCGCAAGAATTCTGCAAACTCGCCTCCCAATTAACCGGCCAGGACGTACTCTGCCAGACCTTCGAAAACATCGATTTCACAGAAAAATTCGACGGAATCTGGGCATGCGCATCAATCCTGCACGTACCCATGAGCAGACTTCCAAAAGTTATCGCCAACATATCGCGCGCACTTAAAAAGGGCGGGTATTTTTACGCGTCCTTCAAGTATGGTGAATATGAGGGGAAACGGAACGGGAGATATTTTACGGATATGACGGAAGAGAGATTCGTGAAATTGATTGAGACGTTCGGGGAGTTGGAGATTGTTGAGACGATGGTGACTGGGGATGTTCGGGTTGGGAGAGAGAATGAAAAATGGTTGAATGTAGTGGTGAGGAAATCATAATTGATTCAGATCATCGATATGGCAGTTATATTGTTGTTTATATCAAAAACAAGTTCCAGATACTCGGAAAAAGCATCTCATATTGAAAGCTTCAATGTATAATATTTAAAGAACGGAGAATAACTATGAAAAAAATAAATGTCGTTGCAGCAATCATTTTACAAAATGGTAAAATACTTGCTACGCAGCGGGGATATGGAGAATTTGAAGGTGGATGGGAATTCCCAGGCGGCAAAATAGAACCTGGAGAAACGCCTGAAAATGCGCTTGTACGAGAAATTCGCGAAGAATTATCAATCGAAATCATTGTTGAAAAATTCGTCACGACAGTGGATTATGATTATCCAAATTTTCATCTAAACATGCAGTGTTTCTTGTGTTCGGTTGTAAAAGGGGATCTCACACTTTTAGAGCATAGCGATTCAAAATGGTTAAGTAAAGAAAATCTCGAAACAGTGAATTGGCTTCCGGCAGACATTGAAGTTGTTCAAACTCTTATTCATGATTTAGCTAAAACAACGTGATTTATTGAGAGGATTATTTTATTTTATGTCAAATGCAAATGAGGAAATTCTTAATTCTGCTATGACGGCTTTTATTGATAGCACTAATAATTCCAGTCTGGCCTTACGTCCTCAATTTATTTCAAATGATTATCAAAAAGGCAAGAAGGTATTAGCTTCTCTTGAAGCAGAACTTAGAAACTGCAAAGAATTTATTATCAGTGTTGCATTCATTACAGAAGGTGGAATCGCTCCGCTCCTACAAATGTTCAAATTCTTGGAAGAACGTGGAATTCCTGGCAAAATACTTACAACAAATTATCTAACTTTTAGTGAACCAAATGCATTAAGAAAATTGAATGAATTGAAGAACATTGAATTACGAATGTTCTATGTAGAACCCAAATCACCTGGATTTCACACAAAAGGGTATATTTTTCAAAAGGATGAAGAAATATACAAAATTATTATTGGAAGTTCTAACCTAACACTTAGTGCTTTAACGCGGAACAAAGAATGGAATGCTGAAATTGTTTCTACCGCTCAAGGAGAAATCACTCAAGAAATACTATCAGAATTTAATGAGTTATGGAATAAATCTTTGCTCATGAATTCTTGGATTGAAGCTTATACCAGAATCTATGAAGAACAAAAAAGAATTGCAAAAGAGTCTCGTATATTATCAATTCCGCAATATATATTAGAGCCAAACAAGATGCAGGTTTCTTTTGTGGAAAGTCTTAACAAATTGCGCGAAAGAGGCATTAACAAGGCACTTTTAATTTCGGCCACGGGGACTGGTAAAACCTATGCCTCAGCATTTGCTCTACGCGACCAGAATCCTCCCAAAGCCCTTTTTCTGGTACATCGCAAACAAATAGCACAGCAAGCAATTAAGAGTTACAAAAATGTTTTTGGTAATACAAAAACATTCGGATTACTATCTGGCACATCAAAGCAAACTGATGTTGACTATTTATTTGCAACTATGCAAACAATGTCTAAAGACGAGGTGATGTCACTGTTCAGGCCGGATGAATTTGCAATGATTGTAATTGATGAAGCACACCACAGTGCTGCAAACAGCTATCGGCGAATAATGAACTACTTCAAACCGGAATTCTGGCTTGGAATGACTGCGAGTCCAGACCGTACAAATATGAAAGAAAATGAGTCAAGTATCTATGAGATATTTGATCACAATATTGCTTATGAGATCCGTCTTCAAAAAGCTATGGAAGAGGATCTCCTATGTCCTTTTCAATACTTTGGTATAACCGACATTGAGATAGATGGAGAAACCATAACAGACGAAACTAAGTTGCGTAATTTCTCTCTGTTAACTTCAGATTCTCGAGTAGATTATATAATTGATAAAGCCAACTATTTTGGTTACAGCGGTGACCGCGTTAAAGGACTTATTTTCTGTAGTCGAATAGACGAAGCTCGTGAACTTTCAAGAAAATTTAATGATAAAGGTTTACAAACCGCTGTCTTAACAGGAAGTGACAATGACGATGTTCGCGAAGCAGTTATTGAAAAATTAGCAGGTAATAAAACGCCGGGTTACTTAGATTATATTTTATCTGTTGATATATTTTCAGAAGGGTTGGATATTCCGGAAGTTAACCAGGTAATAATGCTTCGCCCAACGGAATCTCCAATTGTTTTTATACAACAATTAGGCCGTGGACTTCGCAAATCTGAGGGAAAAGAATATGTGATAATTTTGGATTTCATTGGAAATTATACGAATAATTTCATGATTCCGATTGCGCTTTCTGGGGACCGAACATATAACAAAGACAATATTCGCAAATATGTAATGGAAGGATCTCGCGTTATACCTGGAAGTTCGAGTATTCATTTTGATGAGATTTCAAGAACCAGGATATTTGCATCTATTGATAAGGTATCAACCACAAATCAAATGTTGAGGGATAAATACACGCTACTAAAGGACAAATTAGGCCATATTCCAAGTATTCTCGATTTTTACAATTATAGTGAAATTGATCCATTACTCTTTATTAAAAAAGCTGGTACCTACCACCATTTTCTAAAAATGATAGAACCAGAATATAAAATTTCATTATCCGAAAAAGAAGAACATACAATGGAGTTTGTTTCCTCTCTATTGGCAAATGGAAAACGTCCTCAAGAGTTAATGATTTTGCAACACCTTTTGTCTCATGATTCCATCAGTTTCAGTGTATTGCTTGAACTACTATACTCTGATTATCAGATTTCACTTGATGAAAACACATATAACTCTTCTGTTCGGCTACTGGAAGGAAAGTTTATCAATACTCAAACTGAAAAGAAGAAATATATGGATGTCGAATTTATTCAACCAATCGGGGGCGGCATATACCTACGTTCTCCAAATTTCTATTCTCAAATATGTCATTCTGAGTTTTGCCAAGCAATAAGCGACTTAATTAATCTTGGATTACTCCGATATGTCGATTTGTATAGTCGAGCGGAAGATAATCTGGTGCCATATCAAAAATATTCGAGAAAAGATATTTGCCGACTATTAAACTGGGAACAAGATGACAGTTCTACTATCTATGGCTACAAAATCAAATATGGCACCTGTCCAATATTTGTTATCTATGATAAAAAAGATGATATATCGGAGAGTACCAAATATAATGACAAATTCATTGACCCAAAATATTTCAGTTGGATGACCAGAAGTGTTGGAAATTGGCGGAAAGAATCAGCAGATATAATGAAATTTGAAAGCACTGGTTTGAAGATATACCTATTTATCAAGAAAAGTGATGGTGAAGGTACTGATTTTTACTATATGGGCAAAATCAAGCCCATTACCGCTATTGAAACAATCAATACCGATGGTAAACCCATCATGAATATCAAAATGGAATTAGAACATTCTGTAAGGGATGACATTTATGATTATATTTCGTAGATCTACAACACTCACCTTAATTATTTCTTAATTGGCATCATTACTACTTCTTTATTCGAATAATTTTCCAGTCCTGGTTTGACCTTCAATAATACTATGCCCCTTCTTGCTAATCAGAATTGGTGGTCGTCCATCTCTGACCGGATGATGGAGTTCTGCATCGTCGCCCAGATCATGACCAGTTACAATGCATTTCCGAGTAGCGGCTCTGCAAGTCGCACGTGCTGTGACTCCGAGCAAATAGCGATCTGTTGATGCCGATTCTGCAGATACCCACTGCTTTAATGAATTTAGCATCAATGAAAATACCCGAAAGTCATCTGGAAGCAGATCCTTCATGCGCGGAGGTAATGGATTTGCTTTCAGAAAGTCTTTAACGGGTCCATCTTCCTCTGACAATTTTAGAGCGACCTGGTTAAGTGTTTCTCCGATGCTATCCAATATTTCGACAAAGGCTTCTCTGGGTATTTTGACATTGAGTTCATCAACTCTACCTGCCTCTACGAGATCTTTATAATACGTAATATATTCAGCCATCAAATTCACTTTTTCTGGCTTCGACATACTAATGTTGCTTTTAGGACGATGGTATGACATGAAAATTCCTCCTCTGAAAAATTGTTATGCGTGTTTCTTATTGCTTCTTTTCTATAATTATCCAAGAAATAAACCACTCAAGATCTGCGTCAATTGAATGCAAATTTACCCACCCCTAAACACCCACAACCCTGCTCTAGCCCTCGATATCCCCGTATAGTTCAAATACCTCGCCGCATCGTCCCCGCCGGACTCCGGATCTATCAGGAATATGATTTTCGCGTCGAGGCCTTTGAAGCTGTAGATTGTGCAGTGGTGGATGCTGGTATCCTGAAGATTGACGATGGAGGTTTCTGTGATAGGCTGCATGGAGCATATGGATTCGAAGAGGTTGAGCTTGGCGAGGGGGGAATTGCTGTAGGTGTGCTTTGTCAGTATGGTGATGTCTCCATAGGGGATTCCCTGGCTGTGTAGGGCGAGGATGGTTTTGCGCAGGAGGGCTTTGAGGTCCTGCGAATCTTTGTAGCGGATGATCTCGACTTCGACGCCCTCGGCTTTGAGGATTTTGGCTGCATCGATATGCGTCATGGTCTTGTTGTAGTCTGAGATCTGGCGGGTGTTGCGGCAGTTTGTGATGAGTTTGTAGCGATAGGGCTTGAGGCACTCTATGTATTCGAGCCCTTCTTCGAGGTCTACAGGATTGTAGAGGTTCTGGTTCGCGTCGAGGAAAATGCACCAGTTTCCTTTTTCCAGGCCGCCCTGAAGGAGGAGCTCGAAGCACTCGCAGTATGTGAGCCGGATGAGGTCCTGTCCTTCATCGATGACCAGGAGGTCGTATGGCGTGAAGGCCGTTTCGCCCGAGGATATGGTTTCGATAAAGGTACAGGGAAGTGTCTGCTTATAATAGTGATCGATGTCCGTGTCGGGTTCGCGTGTTTCTTCGACAAAGGACTTGAGGTATTCGTGGAAATTGGACACGGTGATCAGCGCGCAGGTTTGTTTGTCGCGGCGACATTCCGCTGCAATTTTGGCAGCGATGTTTTTGTTATATGTCAGGAAAAGAACCCGCCTTCCTGCAAGCGCCGCCTTTCTGGCCAGCTCGAGCCCGAGGAGTGTTTTGCCGGTGCCGGCGCCCCCGGTGACAAGCATGCGCGGGTTGTCCGAGGCCGCCTCAAAATAGGCCATCTGGTCGGCCGTCAGTCGGATGATCTCATTTTCCGTGTCGCTGATCAGATGGGAAAGGTTAACCGATATGCCGAAATCCGTGCGGATCAATGATGCTAGAGTGCAGCGGTCTTCTTTGGTCATGTGGGTGCCGGGCTGGCTGTTTTGCACGAGGAATTTCTGCGACCAATAGTCGTAGGCGGAATTGATGAAGGCGGCGAGGTCTGTTTTCCGGATGTCGTATATCAGGCTTCCATCAAAATCGATTTCTTTATGTGTGTAAATTATATCAGGAAAAGCGACCGCGCAGGCATACTGCACGTGGTAGAGATCGGTGTTGGCGGGCAGCATTTTGCGAAGATGCGTACGAAGGGAATACATATTATTGGTCGCCTGCTGAAAGGGACTCTCATCCTTGATGGTTGTATGATCTTTGTTATTGGTGTATTCCCAGCGGCCGTCATGTGTGGAGATCGCGCCGCCCTTCACTTCAAGGCACAGGACGCCGCGTTCGGACAGGATCACGAAGTCGATCTCGCCATAGGCATTATGCTTGTGCTCCGCAAGGCCGACCGAGTGGAAAATAGTGCAGTCCATCGGCAGGGCCCCCAGCTCTTCGAAGATCTTCTTCTCCGCGCCGCTGGCTGAATCAGGAATACTGGGGGGCAGCATGATGGGCTTGTTCATGGCGTAACCCTCTATTGGGAAGCCTCAATCTGTGATGTGAGCTTCTCTGATTGTCGCCGCTGGGTTGCTAATTAATAATATGTGGTTAATAAGAATCATAACACTTATTCTAACTCTTTTTTCGTATATATTATATGATTAAAGATAGATGTCAAAATATCGTGATGAAGGGTGCGGCTGATTGGCGGCATTATGAGAAGATGATCGTAAAGTATTTCTTATTACGTATATATCATATTGAAATTAGTTGTTAGATGTTGTAATTTTGTCGTACCGAGTGTTTATTCGCCTTCGCTTGACTTCAGCGAGTGCGTCTAATCACAATGTATATCGCTTGTACGCCTTTTGTGATATGATGACAGTATTGAGAAGACAACTTCACAAGGAGGTGTTCCTATGTCTAAAAGTGCAAGCATGTACATTCGTATTGATCCGACCGTGAAGGCGGAGGTCGAGGCAATTTATTCGCAATATGGAATGAGTATTACTGATGCCATTAACGTATTTTTGTACCAGTCCAGAAATGTTGGCGGACTGCCTTTTGATTTGCGCCCGTCTATCCCCAATGCTAAGACGATCGCAGCGATCAAGGAAGCTGACCTTATCACGAATGATCCCAGTGCAAAGAGATATGCTGATTTTTCCGAAATTCTAACGGAGGTCGAGGATAAAAATTAAAATATCCTATCGATCCTGTCATGAATTGCATCAATTGATGCAATAATATTGACGAGAGGAAATAAATATTGTATCCTTTAACTACAAGGGAGTGGTGCGATGAATACATTTTATAATCAAAACTATACCCTTGAAAAAATCGAGAAAATTCTTGAGAGTATACAGGAATGTGTTCGACGCAACCGATATATAATATCCCGAAACGCAAATCGACAAGAGAATGACAGATTTTTTACTGATTATAACTTAACGTCTGTGAAACAACGAAGCATTTTAATGGAGATGAAAGCGACGGATTTTTGTCACTCGCTCCAAAATACGAATGTTGGGTTTGAACACGAGGTGCTTTTTGTATTTTGTCCACAGGTAAGTCTACACAATTTTGATGGAAAAGAAGAATACGTAGATATTTATTTAAAGTTCAATATCCTTGAATATGATCAGGAAAATCGTGTGATAATAATATCATTTCATAAACGGAATAAAACGATAGATTATCTTTTTAGATAACTCGGGTCCTGAAAGGAGGCGGCTGAAATGATTAGTAATAGAACATTTTGCGAGGGATGTCGAAAAGATGTTCCGTTCAAAGTTGTTGAAAAACAAATGAGTGGCGTTTTGAAAGGTGAACAGTATGAATATTCAGGGGAAGCAGCGATATGTACTGACTGTGGATCAGATGTTTACGTTGCAGAAATCGAAGATAATAATTTAAAAGCACTTTATGATGCATACAGAAAGCGGTATTCGATTATTTCTTTAGAGAACATTTTAGAATTACCAGAAAAATATGGCATTGGAAAGCGGCCGCTCTCTTTATTGTTGGGTTGGGGTGAGATGACATTTAGTCGATATTATGATGGTGATATGCCAACAAAGCAATATTCAAATATTTTACAACAGCTTTATGATGATCCTTCCTATTATCGCGAGCTACTCGAAACACACAAAAAGAACTTGAAGTCTGATTTAGCCTACGAAAGAAGCAAACGTGTTACAGATGATCTTCTTGGGAAAATCGAAATGCCGCGTTCAAAACTGGATGTTGTAATCGAGTATTTGCTATGTATGTGTGAAGATATAACTCCGCTTGCTTTGCAAAAAGCTTTGTATTATGTTCAGGGTTTTTACTATGCCTTTATGAATGAATTTCTCTTCGATGAGGATTGTGAAGCATGGGCACACGGTCCCGTGTATCCTGAAATTTATCACAGATATATTGCTTACCGCTTTGACCCCATAGAAGGAAATAAGACATGCAATACATTTGCCTTAACGATTGACGAAATAGCAGTCATTGACAGTGTTATTAAAAATTTGTGCTGTTTTAGCGGAAAAACACTAGAGAACTTTACACATGCAGAACAGCCATGGTTAAGATCTCGAGGGGATATGCCGGTTACTGCATCCTCTAATCGAACAATACATAAAAAGTATATCGGAGAATACTTCAGATCGGTGAAGGAACATTGTGACATGATTAATCCAGCGGATATTGAATATTATTCGAAGAGAATGTTTGATCGCTGCGTCTAGAAGAAATGAGCGGTGTCAGACAACCCATTATTGCAAGAATGGAAAACGGAAAAACAACGCCCAACTTAAGCACCGTCCGGAAATCTATTGACACTGGTTATCGTATTTGATAACCTTTTGCAGGGGATATTTCACGAATATTCTATTTTACTTATTCTAAAGAAACAATTGTACTGCTAAGTGCGTTTGTTAAAAAGACAATGAAAACACCACAGATTGAACTGGATCGCGCACTGAAATAAAGGCAAAATTATGAAAGGAGCCATTCCGATGAGACATGATGACGTTAAAAGAATTCTTCTTGAAGATCCCGCGACTCAGCTCGAATACGAGAAGCTCCGCCCTCGATATGAAGCAATCGCGCTGCTGCTGAAGGCACGCAAAGAGCAGAACATAACGCAGGAAGAGCTAGCGCAAAGAATTGGTACGCAGAAATCCAACATCAGTCGTTTTGAGAATGGTTCATGCAATCCAAGCCTTGATTTTCTGGCCAAAGTTGCTCATGGTCTTGGTAAAGAACTGCATATCGAGTTGCGATAAGTGAATTCATAATAATTCGATTCGTGTTTCTGGTCGCCCTCATACCTTTTTTGATTTACAAGCTGCGTCATGCGAAAAAAAACTGACTCATCTTTCTAGTTCTCAACCGTGAAGAGGTATGCTGATTTTTCCGAAATTTCAGAGATCAAATTACTCTAGCGTCAGCTTCAGTACACTCAGGTTTCCGCAGACACCTGCGCCGTTTTAAAAACCGCGAAGGTATTTTTGTTTCTTTTAATCCTCCCTCCCCAAACGCCCCCGATGTTAGTATGACGGATCAATTCATGCGAGATCTTCAACTGCCTCTGCTTTTTTATACGGGTAGATATACCGCGGTTTTGGAGGCATGGAATTATAGACCTGGTTGATCCCGACGCTGCCGAGTTTGCCGGCGATTGTTTCCCGGAAGCCTTGGAAAGTGCCTTTTACCAGCACGTTCTCCAGATTGAGGTTCATGCCGAGGATTGAGACGTGTGTTCCGGGTTCGAGTTTGCTCAAATATTCGTTGTAGGGGTTGTTGGAGAAGACGATCGTGCCGGAGTCTGCGGCCTGCGCCTGTATGATAGGAACGATGACAGGGTAGCCGTCTTCGTCGATATACGAGAGGAATTTGAGTGTGTCGAGCTTGCCGAGGAGCTTTTCGGCCCAGGGTTTCATAATCGGGCTTTCGTACTTCTTTTTGAATATGTTTTTGCCTGCCATTGTTTTGACGGCATTGCCGATGATCCTGCCCATCTCGAGGTCCTTCTTTTCCGATATTTCCAGCAGGTCGAAAAAGTGCACGGTATGTATGCCAAAGTACGTGTTGTACCGGTACATCGGCTGCAGGTTGTACATCTCGAATTCCGGGCCTTCTTTTGACTCATGGGTCCAGGTCATCTTGCCCATATAGAACTGCTTCTGCAGGCTCATGATCAGAAAACCCGCCTTGTTGTGTGTCTTTACGTTCTTCTTGCTGAGGCCCTCAGTGAACTGGCCGGCAATCATCTCCGTCGGCGTGTTGGCCTGCAGTGTGGAAAGGACGGTGATGTGGCTGTTGCCGTCTTCTCCGATCGTTGCGACCAGGCCGATTTTAAGCGATGTCTCGAGTTCTTTCATGGTCTGTTCATTCATGTGATTCAACATCTTTTGCCTCTTTTCCCTGCGCTTTACAGTCTTGTGGAGCCTGTCCAGATTACTTTGTGCGGATTTATTCCCGCTTCGATCGCGGCGTTTCTTAGAATATCCATCTGTTCTTTTCTGATGAGCAGGGCGTCCCCGTATTTCCATTCACGGTCAAGCCGCCGGTACTTGTCGCTGCAGAGGTTGTTGAATGCGCAGAGTTCCCAGCGGGCGATTTCTTCTTCCATGTTTTCCTTAAGGAATCGGGCAATGCCCTGTATGTTTGCGATTGAATCGGTGCTGCCGGGAATGATGGGGGTGCGGATCCAGATCGCTTTGGCAGGATTCGGTTTGCCCGAATCCGATTCGCCAGGGTCCCGTTTGTCCTTGTTCTCCCTGATTTTTGCTGCGATGTGCTGAAGGTTTGCCAGTATGACGCGGTTCGACTGGCCGATGACTGCCTTGTGCTCTGCATCATCGAATATCTTGATGTCATAGAGGAACAGATCCGTATCGTCGAATATCCGGTCAATCGCTTTGGGGGTGACATATCCGCAGGTGTCGACCGCGGTATGGATGCCTTCCTGCTTCAGCCGATGAAGAAGCGCTGCGGCAAATTCGGCCTGCAGAAGTACTTCTCCGCCTGACAGGGTTATACCGCCGCTGTTTTTGCTGAAGTAGGCTTTGTCTTTTACCAGTTCGCGGAACAGGTCGTCGACGCTCCATTCGATGCCTTTGACCTCAAGCGCCATGCCGGGGCAGGCATCGACGCATGCCAGGTCGAGCGTGCATTTTCCCCTGTTGATCTGCAGGCCTTCCGCTGTCATTAGAAGGGCGTTCTGCCTGCAGACGGCGACGCAGGTGCGGCAGCCGATGCACTTCACCTGGATCCACTCGATTTCTTGACCGGCTTTCATGCTCTCCGGGTTATGACACCAGGGGCAGGTCAGCGAACAGCCTTTGAAGAAGACGGTTGTCCGGATACCCGGCCCATCTTCCGTGGACATTCTCTGTATGTTCAAAATGAGTCCTTTTGGGTCTGTCATCTATATACCCCTGGAATTTCTGATGGGCTTCATCTGTGTCGCTCCTGGAACTGCTGACGGGCTTCATCTATGTCGCTCTTAAAATTTCTGATGGGCTTCACGGGCGATGATTTCATCCTGCAGTTCTTTGCCTATCGATGCAAAATATGCATTGTAGCCGGTGACGCGGACGAGCAGGTGCTTGTATTCCTGCGGGTGTTTCTGTGCATCCCTGAGCATTTTGACATCGAGGATATTGACCTGCAGCGCGGTTCCGCCGTTCTGCGTGTAGCCGTGCAGGAATGCCTTGAATTTCTCCCGGTGGCCTTCGCTTTTCAGGAGGGATGAGCTGAAGGATATCGTGTGGCTCGCCCCGTTGGGAAGGGAATTCATATAGCCTTCGAAATCACTGTCTTTTTCCTGCCTGCCGCCGAGGGCTTTTCCGACGGAATTGGCATTGGAGGTCGGGCCGTTCAGGTCGGCGCCGTTGGAAGGGCAGATCGCATTGGACAGGAACTGTCCCTTTTTCCGGCCGTTGGCACTGGCTGCCATAATATAACCGTCGCCTACCCAGTAGTTCCAGCTCAGCATGCCGGGCCTGAACTGCCGGTTCGTTGATTTGGTCGTATGCCGCCATGTCTCTTCCGTCCAGTGATCCATGACTTTCTTCGCCAGCTCATCGGCCTCATCGTCGTCACGGCCGTATTTCGGCGCGCGGTTCAGGGCTTTGGCCTGGAGAATCTCATTTCCCGTCCAGTTGTCCCGAAGGGCTGCGATGAGCTCCTGCAGCGTACATTCCTTTTTGTCATATACCAGGTATTTGATCGCGAGAAGCGAGTCGACCGTCGTCGCAAAAGTGACGCCTTCAATTGTGGTCAGGTTGATTTCTGCGCCGCCCTGCGTGACATCGAGTCCTTTTCGGGCGCATCCGTTGACCAGGAGGGACAGGTACGGCGTCGGTGAATAATCGGCCCGCAGTGATTCGCTCCGCTCATAGACTTCCGTAATTTTTTGGATGATATATTTGGTCTGCATGAGATAGGCATTGTAAAATTTGTCCCAGGTGTCGAGCTCCCCGGGGGTTCCCGTCACGGGTCCGTCCTGTTTGGGCGGCTCCGTTTTGCCGGTCATTTCACTGGTGTATGGCAGCAGGTCTTTGCCGTTGCCCAGAGTGAGTTCGACTGCCTTCAATAAGTTCAGATTGTTGTCGACCGTTCCGGAACGGTCATTTCCGGCCATGGTATTTTCCAGGCAGCCGACGGAGGCATAGTCGTAAACATTATCATTATTGATCAGGTGTTCCAGATGCCCCATCTTTGCTTCGCGGAGCATGCCCGCGATCGAACGCTCGTCGAAATTCAAAAGGAACGGCGCGCCCTGGCTTTCCAGGATCATATCGACAACTTTATCGACAAGTTTGTCCGGTGAATTAAGGTGCAGCCGCACATTGGGCTTGGGCTCAAGGATCGGGCTCATATCGTCGATGACTTCGAGGAGCAGATACGTTACTTCATTGGTCATATCCGCGTTGTCTTTGCCGAGACCCGACAGGTTGAACAGCTGCCCGAACCCCGCGGTAATTCCCTGATTGGCGCCGACCCCGATCTGCGCATCATAGACGGTATTGCAGTGGAACCAGAAGCAGCCGAGAATTTCCTTCATGTATTCGCGGGTCATTCCTTCTTCAACGGATTTCTCATAATACGGCAAAAGAAACTGGTCGAGCCTTCCAAAAGATACGCCGGGTCCGGGATAGTTCTCATCCGACATAACAAGCATATGCGTAAGCCACAGGGACTGGATCGCTTCATGGAAGTTATCGGCCCCGTTCCACGGCACCTTATCGAGATTGGCCGCCATATGCTGCAGTTCGCTTTTGCGCAAAGCGTCCGGCTCTTTGGCTGCAAGTTTCTCACACAGATCTTTATACTTTATGGCAAGTTGGCGCGGCATCAGGGCAGCAATCATCATCGCTTTCAGCTGATTGCCTTTGGGGCCCTTTTGTTCGCGCTCATTGAGCTCGCTGAAATTCTTTTCGAGGTCTTCCTGTACGGCTTTGAATCCGTATTTCAGGATTTTGGCATAGTCGGGAATCAGGTGGCCGCTCGTCGCGCCGCTGTTGCCGTAGCCGTGGTCGTGCAGCCATTTCATCTTCGCCCGCGATCCGTCCGGACCGTAGATTCGCTTGTCGCGCTGCTTTGTCTCTTTGCGGGTCCAGCATCTGGAAGTCATAACATTGAACCGTCCGCCCGCCAAAAGGTCCTCTTTCAGGATCTCCTGCGGCACATAATTGACCATGACGTCGCGCAGGAAATCCGCTTTGCGCTCCGGCATCGACATGTCCCAGAAATCCGGCGCCAAAGCTACGGTCTGTGCATTCTGGTTGTGGGACGAACGGAATATCTGCTGGAAGGTGTACGTCTCCGGGACAATATAGTATGTCACTTCGTCATACTGCACGTCATAATCCGAGCCCGTTGTAAAACTTAAGTACTCATTGTTCCAGTTACGCTCCAGTCCTTCGAAAAAGTAATTCCGTAACCCTTCCACTCGTTTGGACAGATTTTTCGGCTGCTTCATCGTTGGCGCGGCTGACGTGGTCGATGTGGCTGACGTGGTTGATGCCATAAAAATCACACTTTCTTCGTTTCTCTCATGACCATCGCATCGTTTTTGTTTGTTGTTTTCATTCAGCCGCCTGCGATTTTTTCACCATATCCTTTATGATGTTTTCGCCATGAGTTAAAAGTTCCTCCATTAATTTTTTCGCTTTTTCCCCGTCCCGTTTTTTGATCGCCTCAAAAATACCGACATGGTATTTGGATACGACCTGCAGTATATTTTCATTCTGATAAAATTGCTTGGTAAACATGATCGACATCGGTTCGAATGACTTGAGAATCAGCGGATATACCGCATTGGATGAGGCCACGGCAATCGAATGGTGAAAGGAAAAATCATTGTGCGCAAGCTCGGATGTATTTTGACTTTGCATTACGGATCCGGCTTTAATTTTGCGCTGTCCCCTTCTGTATTTTGCTTCGTTATCGAGAATCTTACGGAGTATTTCGATGTCTTCCTCTGTACGGTTCATCGCGGCGAGATAGGCGCACTGGATTTCCACGAGCATTCTTGCCTGAAGGACACTGATAAAGAGGCGTTCGTCAATGCTGCTGCGGTCATATTCCATGATGGATTCAAGCACTTTCAGCGTGCCTTCCTTATGATAATCGATGACCTCGGTCCATTTTCTCGGCACAATCTTAATGAATCCCCTCGCCTGCAATTCAACCATACCGGCATTAATAACACTCCGGCTGACACGGAAAATATCCGACAACTCCCTGGCGGTTGGCAGGCGGCTGCCTACAGGCCATTCCCCTGAAAGGATTTTGTCTTCAACCTGCTTTACAAAAATGTCGGTGAGGCTATTTTTTTTGGTCATCTGGATTCCTCCGGTGGTATTACCACCAAATTCAGTGTATCAAAATAATATGCCGAAAACAATCCGGTATTTATAATTGTTTTTCGTGTACTCAGCGGGCGAAATATTCCCTGTATTCAAGGAACTTGTTCTGCACGACGCCCCAGATCAGGACGATGCCGCTTTGACCCCATAGAAGGAAATAAGACGTGCAATACATTTGCCTTAACGATTGACGAAATAGCAGTCATTGACAGTGTTATTAAAAATTTGTGCTGTTTTAGTGGAAAAACTATAGAGAACTTTACACATGCAGAACAGCCATGGTTAAGATCTCGAGGGGATATGCCGGTTACTGCATCCTCTAATCGAACAATACATAAAAAGTATATCGGAGAATACTTCAGATCGGTGAAGGAGCATTGTGACATGATTAATCCAGCGGATATTGAATATTATTCGAAGAGAATGTTTGATCAATGCGTCTAGAAGCGTCTAGAAAAATGACAAAAATGACGGTATCTACGGCAAGTTCTTCCATAAGCTCGCGCCGCAGGCACATCTCCTGGGTCTCGCCCGCTTCGATTTTGCCGCCGGGGAATTCCCACCAGCCGGCATGTTTTTCGCCCGGGGCCCGGCGGGTTATGAGAATTTTCCCGTTGTTATAGATGATGGCGGCGGTTACGTCCTGCATGTCTGTCCTCCGGCAAAATGGGTCATATCCGTTTACTTACTATATGGCAAAACTCCGAATCAAGGTATATACTATGTATATACACTTCGATAAAGGGAGGTCTGATAATATGTTAGGCAAAATTTCAAAATGGGGAAATAGTCAGGGCGTTCGTCTGCCTAAGGATATCCTCTCACGTGCGGGCATTTCTGATACAGACTGTGTCGAGATTACCGCCGTTGGCAAAAAAATCGTAATCAACAAAGTGGACACAGAACCTTCTCTGGAAGATCTTTTTCTTGGATATAATATGAGCCGCTACACGGCAAAGGAATTCGACTGGGGTTCTCCCTCAGGAAAAGAGGTCTGGTAAATGAAGCAAGGTGACCTGATATGGATAAGCTTTAGCCCGCAGACCGGGCACGAGCAGATGGGACGAAGACCGGCTCTGATTGTCAGCAACGATATTTTCAATCAAAAAACAGGATTATGCCTGGTCTGTCCTGTCACAAATACCGTCAGTGGATTTCCCTTGCATGTGCCTTTAGAGGGTACGCTGACAACCGGAGTTGTGATGGCCGAACACATGCGGAGCATTGACCCTGTGAGCCGAAATGCCGAGCACATTGAATCGGTTCCTGCAGCCACGCTGACCAAAGTCCTATCCTTAATGAAGAAGATTTTTTAAATAGGTCTGCTGCTTGGTGAGAATGACTCCGAATAGACTCGCCGGCACATTCAACTGCCTCTATTTGTTTTCCAACATATAAATGAAACGCATCAGATTATCCATTGTAAGTGCCAAATCATCTTTCGCCCGGGGCTGTGCCTCCTTAAAATCGACGGCAACGCGGTTTATGCTGAAGATTGCACGGACGCCCTCTTCATACACCCCCTGAATATCTTCTCCAATATCACCAACAATGGCAACAACAGGCACATTTGCTTTTTTGGCACGTCTCGCAACTCCGATGACAACTTTGCCTCTGATTGACTGCGAATCAATTTTCCCCTCGCCGCTCAAAACGAGGTCCGCACCCCTGACGATTGCATCGAAATGAACCGTATCGAGGACCACCTCAATGCCCATCTGCAATTTCGAGTTACAGAATGCAGCCATTCCGCCGCCCATTCCGCCTGCTGCACCTGCACCTTTAAGCCCGGATACGTCTTTGTGCAAATCAGTTTTGATCACTTCTGCAATATGTCTGAGCCCGTTATCAAGTTCAGTCACAATTTCCGGGGTGGCTCCCTTTTGAGGGCCAAAGATGTACGCAGCACCTGTCGATCCGTACAGCGGGTTATCAATATCACACATAGTGATAAATTCAATTGTTTTGAGTGCAGGATGCATCCCGCTTACATCGATATGGCAAATATTGGAAAGCGTACCCCCGACAGGGATAAATTCCTCTCCTTTTTCATTTGTGAATTTGACACCTAATGCTGCTGCAGCGCCTGCCCCCGCATCATTTGTTGCACTTCCGCCAAGCCCCATTATGATTTTTTTGCAGCCGCTCTGAATTGCTGCGGCAATCAGCTGGCCAACACCATACGTTGTTGTGTTTTTAACGTCCTTATTGTCCTCTACAAGCGGGAGACCGGCGCAGGCTGCCATTTCGATTACCGCTGTTTCCCCGTTGTCGATGATTCCATAATATGATTCCATGTCTTTAAAGAATGGGCCGTTTACAATGACACTTTGCTTTTTCCCACCCACGGCACTAAGGAACGCATCAATACTTCCTTCTCCGCCATCCGCAACGGGTATCGATATTACTTGCGATGCAGGATATATCCTTTTAATAGATTTTTCCATAATACTGCAAATTTCTCCGGAACTCATCGTTCCCTTGAATGAGTCTGGAATAAGAATTATTTTCTTCAATTTGCATCCCTCCTGCTTATTATTTTAAAAAACGAGGCGGTATGTTATACCACCCCGTTTCCTTTGCCTGTTCATTACCTGTTCTTTGCCTGTCCGTGTTCAGTCTGCTATCGCAGGAATAGCGACAAAATGAATATTTCTGCCATGGTTGCTATACCTAAAACCAAAGTCATCAATGTCTGGGTTGAATAACCTTGCTGCGGCTTCAAGCCTCCAAAGTTGGTAATAACCCAGAAATACGAATCATTTGCGTGTGAAACAGTCATGGAACCGGCACCGATAGCCATAACTGTCAAAGCAGCCATTACTGGTGAAGATAGCCCCAGAACCCCCATTAACGGAGCAAGGATACCTGCTGTTGTTGTAATGGCAACCGTTGATGACCCCTGTGCCGTTTTTAAGATAGCGGCTAAGATGAATGGGAAGAAAATCCCTATTGCTTGTAATGTAGTCGCGTTGGATGTGATAAAGCCAACCATTCCGGAAACAGCGATGACCTTGCCCAGCACGCCGCCGGCGGCTGTTACGAACAGGATAGGTCCCACTACTTTAAGAGTATCATTTGTATACTCATTAAAGCTGCCCAGCTTCTTTGAAGAAACAAGAATAAAAACACCAAAGATAACGCCCATAGCCAGAGCTATGATTGGAGTACCTGCAAAAATGCAAATCTGAGCGAAAAGACCTGTCATTTTTGCCATGGAAACGATGGATGCTATAGCCATTAACAGTATAGGAACAATAATGGGTGCCAGGGCAAAAAATGCGCTTGGCAATTTCTCATATTCAGCTACGAGCTCTTCATACGTTTTAGTGATTTCTCCGTTATCAGCCTCATCGTCAGCCTTTACTCTTTTACCGATAAATTTGGCAAAGAAAAATCCTGCGATCAGAGGGAATATCGAGCACAGCGCACCCATTCCAATAACCAGCAAAAGGTTATTGCCGATCCCCAAAGTGTTTGCAGCAGCGATCGGACCCGGAGTCGGCGGAATTAGCACATGAGAAATATACAAGCCGGCAGACAGTGCTACTGTCATCGCAACGCTTGATGTACCTGTGCGTTTTACCAAAGCTTTTCGGATTGGATTCAAAATAACAAATCCGCTGTCACAGAAAACAGGAATTGATACAACCCAGCCCATTAACAGAATAGCAAGTTCCGGACGCTTTTTGCCGACTAGTTTAATAACCAGATCTGCTAATTTAAAAGCCGCACCGGTCTTTTCAAGGATTGTACCAATAAGAGCACCTAAGATAATTACGATACCGATACTGGTAAAAGTACCGCTGAATCCCACTCCAATTACGTTGGCAAGACCAAGTGTCACAGTGCCGTCAGCGGCCGTAACGTTAGTAAGAGGAATTCCCGCAACCAGTCCTAATAAAGTTGATACTCCCATAATTGACAGAAACGGGTGAATCTTGAACTTGGAAATTGCCAGGATCATGATAATAATAGAAATTACAAAAGCGATAATGAGACCAATTCCTTGCATAAGCAGAAGCATGATGCCTTAATCATTTAGCGCGTATGCGCTGTGTCCTAAGAGCACCTATGCTCACACCTCCCTTCTTTCCAGACGATTTAACGTCTGATGATGCTATTACTGTAGAGGAAATTCGCACATAGCTATACATTACGCAAGACATATAATTACTGCATTATTGGTACAGATAACATATTTGCATGCTGCCTCTGCACAATATCAGTGTTTTTCAACAATATCATCAAAAATTTCCTGAATATCCCTGTAAAAATACATGGCGTTATAGTACAGAGAAGAATAATGGATGGATCTCGGATCATATCCTGTCTTCTCTTTTAGTTTTTTTAGTTTGTATTGAAGAGTATTTTTATGAATAAACAGCTTTTGTGCTGTCAATGTAATTGAGCCTTCTTCTTTATAGAACACTTCAAGAACAGTAATCCACGCAGCGATTTCCTTAGGAGTATAGCCCTTAAAAATTCTTCGTATATATTCTTCCTTCACTGCCTCAGAAAGTTCGCCCGTAAAGATTTCCATATTTATATTGTTATAAAAACGAATTTCCTTATCCGGTGTTCTCAAACAGGCCCGCAAGGCTTTGGCCGCTTTTAGATAGGCATTGTGAATCAAGGTGTAGTTGCTTACCTGTGCATCAATCCCGATAGCGAGAGTTACTTTGTCCCAATGCTCCGCCTCGGATTTTATTCGGTTTGCAAGCCGCAGCATTGCGGCGTCATTATTCGCACTTACAGCACAAATGATATTGGCCGTAGATTTGAGTATAATGCTGTTTTTATCCTCTGAAAGAATGCGGCTGATGATTGTGCCGGCACTGTCAAAACTTTTTTGTATTTCCGTTATATCCGACTCATCGCTGATGAACACGGACAGCATCATGATCCGGCGTGAAACGGTAATATCTATGCCTAAGGACAACCCTCTTTCCACCATAGCATTGTTAATGTTTTTCGTATCCAAACATAACCATTCGTCTATAAATCGGTTCCGGATATTTTCACTGAGTGACTTGTGCTGACGGTACGCATGTTCCAGCAAAAGAATCTCCGTCATTTTCTTGATGATTTGTCCATATTTGACAACCTTGTGATAAGGACCTGTTACACCTATAACACCAACAATTTCATTATCCAGTACAACAGGAAGATTTATTCCCGGTTTTGATCCTATATATTCATAATCGTCCTGGACGACAAGTTCATCCAACCGTTCATCAATCAGTTTTTTGGATGCCTCGTGGAAAGTACCGATTCTTGCGGCGTCGCTACTTGCGATGATAACACCCTGTGCATTCATCATATTTATACTCTCACCAATAACACCGCTTATTTCATTTACAATCTGCTCGGCATTGCGTTTTGAGATCTGCATAAAATATGTCCTCCCGCAACATCCGGTTGTCCCGCTGACAGAAGCAGGATAAGCAGTAAGTGACTCACGAGTAATTTAATCATATATTCCGCCTTCTTCGCACCCGAATGTTTTCTGTTAATAATAAAGCAATCAGGGGCGTTTTCACAGGGGAAAGTTTCATCATTCAGTAGTCTTTCACCATCTGCAGATATTCCAGTCTGGTAAAATTCATTCTTTCATACAGTGCCAAGGCATCGACATTGTCACTGTCGGCTTCGAGCCGCATACGTTTGATCCGCTCCGGCCGGTTCGCGTCGAGATATTCGAAGAATTCCCTTCCGAGTCCTTTTGAACGGTACTTGGGTATTACAAAGATTTCTTCGATCCAAACGACTATGCCGCCGGCCTCCTGGGAGTATGTCTTGGCAAGAAGGGAATACCCTGCAGCATGGCCTTCCTGCTCGAAGATAAAGCATTCGGTGTACAGTTCGGAGCGCATCAGTTCGTCAAAGGTATCGGTAATATTTTTATCATCTATATTGAAAAGCACCGCATCCGATGTGTAGAAGTCTTTTGCCATGGACAGGTATATCTCTTTATCTTCTGCTGTAATTTTGCGTATCATATAAGTCTCCGATTTATTTTACAAATGCTTTTGCGGTTATCTTTTCCTCACGCTGCAGGGGGTGTCCCCGCCCGACGGAGTCAGGCTTGCGTCCCCTGCCGGAGTTATTCTTGTTTCAATCAGACCCGCCAGACCTTTTGCCGAAAATGCATTCAGGTGGCAGCCGTCAATAGTCATGGCCAATCCTCTTCTTCTGCTTATTCTACTCTCAAAAGGCAGATATGTGGTAAGTAGTGTATCAAGCGCAACTGCCCAATGACTTCTTTTCTTCGATGCCAGGAAAAATGATCCATCATTACCAATACGCCTTTTCTGCTCCATCCATTCACAAAGAATACACAAAAAACACCCGCGAGGGAGATAGAAAAAGCAAAGCGAGAACTATCTGATTTCATCGAAAGGAGCGATTTAAATGCCTGATATCAGTTCTGTCGGACACACCTGGGAAGAAGTCCGCAGCAAAATTTTTACACCGGAAGAAATGGGAGCAAAGCGATTTGCGTGTTGCGCTCATCGGCGAGCTTATCAAGGCCAGACAAGAGAGAGGAATTACTCAAAGAGAGCTCGAAGAAATGAGCGGTGTCAGACAACCCATTATTGCAAGAATGGAAAACGGAAAAACAACACCCAACGTAAGCACCGTCCTGAAAGAAGAAAAACCCGGTAATAAGCAGAACGAACCCGCCGATAAATCATATGTTCATGCTGCCTCAAGAATACAGCTCATAAAATGTCATCCCATGTCACTGGATCATGCTATAATTACTCAATAATGAAACAAAGATATTTCTGCAAATGACTCGGCTATGACTGAGAAAGCAAGGAGTACCTTATGAACAAATGCAGACAGGACGTGGCTGACAAATTCGAAGAGAAATCGAAGTTGTTGGAAATCGAGACTGACAGGCAAAAGCCGGCGGAAAATTCGTTACTAGAGAACGAAGCTCACTATCGCGCGCTTTTCGAGTACTCGCCTGTATCGCTTTGGGAAGAAGATTTCTCCGATGTCAAAAAGCATATCGATGGACTCCGGGCCTCGGGAGTATCGGACTTCCGGGCTTATTTCGACGAACATCCGGAAGAAGTGAGTCGATTGATAAGCGAAGCAAAGATTATCCGCGTCAATCAAGCAACATTCGATCTGTTCAAGGCCGATAGCATGGATGACCTTACTCGAGGATTGAACGTCATTTTCAGCAAAGAGTCGATCGACATATATAAAGAGGCGCTGATAACGTTTGCCGGCGGCGACACATACCTCCAAAGAGAAACAGTTTTGAAAAGTCTGGCAGATGAAAATCTTTACACGATTGTGAGGTTTTCCTTAGTGCCCGGACACATAAACACATGGGGGCAGGTTATTCTCTCTTTCAGCGATATTACCGAACGCAAGCAGGCGGAAATGGCCTTACAGCAAAGCGAAGAGAAATACCGCTCCATCTTTGAAAACTCCCCCGAAGGCATCTTCCAGAGCACCCCTGACCGTAGGTTTATTAGTGTCAATCCTGCCCTGGCCCATATGTACGGATATGACTCTCCGGATGAGATGATGGCAGCCATTGTTGATATTGGCAGCCAGTTATACGTGTACGCTGAAGAAAGAGTAAGGTATAAAAACATACTTGAAAAATCCGGGACAGTACTCAATTTCGAGACACCATCCCGGAAGAAAAACGGCGAGGTGATGTGGGTGTCACTCAACGCCCGGGAAAAGAGAAATGCAGACGGGGATATTAAGTGCTTTGACGGTTTTGTAGAAGATATTACTTCCCGTAAAATGGCGGAAATTGACCTCGAAAAAACTGCGGAGAAACTGAGAAATTCCCTCATGAACACGATTCAAGCCTTATCTGTAACTGTTGAAATACGGGACCCCTACACTTCAGGCCACCAGAAAAGGGTATCAAAACTTACGCGGGCCATTGCTCAGGGTATGTCCCTGCCGAAGGATACTGTAGATAATATCTGCATGGCGAGCATCATCCATGACATAGGCAAGCTATCCTTACCCGCTGAAATACTAAGTAAGCCCGGCAAATTATCAGACATCGAATTCAGCCTCATCAAGACCCATTCTCAATCAGGATATGACATTATTAAAGACATTGGGCTGCCCTATCCCATAGCCGAGATGGTCCTCCAGCATCATGAGAAAATAGATGGCTCCGGTTACCCCCGGGGTCTCAAGAACAGCCAGATTCTTCTCGAATCCAAGATTATTACTGTTGCTGATGTGGTTGAAGCTATGGCTTCCCATCGTCCATACCGGCCGGCTCTCGGCATAGATACAGCCCTCGAAGAGATCGAAAAATACAAAGGCATCCTCTATGATCCCGCTGTGGTAGACATGTGCCTGGAGTTATTCAGGAAGAGGGGCTTCACCTTTGAAGACTAGCGGGAGTAGGAGTGCAGACCCGATCTCCTGTTTTGTGCCCATATAACATGTCACCTATGTTCGCTATTTAGTTCAGTTTCTTCTGATCTTCTTTCGCTTCTTCCGCAGAATGATAATCAGCCGGGCAGCGCCTTCCGTACTTCGCGGAGGCCGCTCTCATGAATGGTCAGATCATCTTTGACAAGGTTAATTCTTCTGTTAATTGTAACGTGTTTTAGGGTATCTATACATGATTTTACGATGGATACGGGGAGAATATTTTGCTTTCTTACATTGTTTTCATGTTTATTCAAATTCCAATTGCAGCGCGACAACAGGCCTTGTTTCGTATTTGTTGATTGATTTAATTCTGCACGTATCACCGGAGAGTCTCCGGAATATTTTTCTGACTTCCGTCTCGTCGGATGCAAAGATCATACTCGTCGATAGTTCGCCCGATTCATAACTATATTCAATTAGAAATCTCTTTTTCATGTTGGAACATCTCCTTCTAGCCTGACTTCTATATCCATCCTAATATGGGCAGCATAAAGTTTGTATTAAGGTAATGAGATGCCAAAAATCGGCGCTCGAAAAACAGACCTGCCGGCCCTTTTTCAAAAAAATCAATTACGGAATTTCCAAAGAAAGCGGATCGCGAAATTCCGTAAAGCTTACTTCACAAATGTAATCGTAAATACATAGGAATATTCATCCGGATTCGTATAGGCCGTATATTTGTATTCTGTGTTGTACTTTATCTCTTTACTTACAGGCTGCCGGTTTTCCATCGTTACGACGGTTACTGCATCGGCGGTGATATCCGTAATGGTCAGGACGCACTGGTTTTCATCTCCTGCTGCCGTCAGGCCCTCAAAGATTTTATCGCCTTTGGCAAGTGTGAATTCCCTGGACTGATTCTGGGTCGGCAGCGGTTTCCCCGCTATGCTGTAGCCGGCTTTGTCTTCCGTTATCTGAAGAAGAACGTCCGGAGCTGTTGCCTCCGGTTCGGTAATTGACGTTTGGGCAGTTGTCGTTGGGGCAGATGTCGTTTGAACGGATGTCGTTTGTGTGCCCGTCGACTTGGTTTGGGCGGTGCCGCATGCGGCAAATGTCGTGACAGTAAGAGTACAAAGTATGACAAGAGCGATTATTTTTACTTTTCCCATAGCAGCGTCCCCCCGTTTTGTTTGCTGTTTTTAACTGCGTTTATGCTTTATCGATTTTGTTATAAGTGTCTGTTTCCCTGAGTTTTTCGGCGATCGGCTTATCCGCAGGCAGCAGCCGGAACGTAAAAAGCTGTGATGGATCGACCCATCGGTATTCATCGTGGACGTGCAAGGTGAGTTGCCCGGAGATGATTTCGGCTTGATAGGCCAGAAGGCGTATGGAGCCCGTGTCATAGGCAAAGATGCTTTCGGCGGCAAGTGCGCCGACGGCGGTATCTATGCCGAGCTCCTCCATGAGTTCACGCTGCAGGCAGTGTTCAGGTGTCTCACCGTCTTCGATTTTGCCGCCGGGGAATTCCCACCAGCCGGCGTGCTTTTCGCCCGGCGCCCTGCGGGTCAGAAGGACTTTTCCGTCGTTGTATATCACAGCTGCCGTTACGTCCTGCATATTTTGTCCTCCGGATGCTCTCGTATATGGTAATTCAATTATATAATCATGTGCGTGTGTGTCAATTTTGATTGCCATATTATATGCTGACGGCATTATTTCAGCACTTTCCGGACTGCCTTGCAGAATTCTTCCGGATTATCCAAGAACGGGGCATGCCCTGTATTTTCCAGAAGGATCATGTTCTTTTTGGGGGCTTTGACGGACTTCGCATATTTGCGTACGAGCGGATACGGTGTGATCCAGTCACCGTCACCCGAGATGAACGATACGGGTATTTCGTATCCGGTACCGAAGGCATAAAGATTGAAGTCGAACAGATACGGCAGGAGCGGTGCCTGCAGTGCAAAGAACTTCTGCTTACGGGTTATGGAAAGCAGCTGCCAGCGAAGATCAGCAAAGGAGAAGTCAGGCGAGGTCAGTCCCGTCCAGGCCGTCTTCCAGCCGCGCATCGCGCCTTTGCACAGGAGGTATCTGGAGGTAAGGCTGCGCATTTTGATGAAGTTCTTCATGTCCGCCCCTCTTGCTGAAAAGAAGATGTCATACAGCGCCGAGAGTTTGTCGATATACTTCAGGTTTTTCCTGGATTCGGCACGCAGGATGGCCGTCTCTTTGGCCAGTGCTTCGCCGGATTCCATGTTGACGGCCTGCCCGACACCGATATAGGCGGCCAGTTTTTCGGGGTAGCTTTGGGTATACAGGCTTCCCAGAATGGTTCCCCAGGAATGGCCCATCAGGATGATTTTTTCCTGCCCGAAACGCTCTTTCAGATAGTCGACAAGTTCATCGAGGTCGTGAAGGAGAAGCTCTGCAGAAAGTTCGCGTGACGAAACCGGCGCAGGGTTCCCGGAAGAGGATTTCCCCTTATTCTTCGGCGCGGGATTCCCGTAAAAGGTCCTTCCGCAGCTGCGCTGGTCCCAGTTTACAATCGTGTAGTCCGCTTCGAGGGCGGTCTGCCAGTGATATCCGACAAAAGACATGGCACCGCCGGGGCCGCCGTGCAGGAACAGAATGACGGGGTTGCCGGTATTCTCACCGCGGATATGGATATATTGGTTGATTCCGCCGAGCTTGATATAGGTGCTTTCCCGGATGCCGTGCTCCGATGTGATCCTGGTTCTTCCGGCATTTCGCCGCCGCATGATAAGAATCACGACGACTGCCGCCGCGACTGGCACTAAAAGAATCAGCAGTATTTTTCCAAGAAATTCAATCATATTTCCCGCCTTCGCTGTCCCGGATGTTTTCTGTTAATAATAAAGCAATCAGGGATAATTTCACAGGGCATAAGGCAGAAAGACAAAAAGATTAGAACACACCCGAGAATTCCATATACAGCTCGAACGGCAGGTAGTCCAGAAGCGGTGTGCTGTCTGTCGTGTCAACGGAGATTTTGGGGGATTTGATTACGGCGGCGGAATAATCAAAATCAATTTTTGTCTGGACGCCGGTGGTGTCCTGAAGTTCTATTGACGCTTTGGACAGGGTTGTTCCCTTTGCTGTATCTGTCAGCTTACCGGTGACTGTCATATCAGGGACATCCCAAAAGCTCACTTTCCCTGTCGATGAAATGGTCAGGTTCGCACCTATTGTGTCCTTTTTGTCCCACTTTACGTCGACTGATGCTCTGCTGTCGGCTGATTGTGTGCCGCCGCTGCCCGTCATCTTCAGCGAAGCGGAATAAATGCTGTCTTTATAAGAAGACACCTTGTCGACGGTGATCTCATACAGGACCCCGTCTGTGTCGACGCTCATGACCGCTTTTATTGTATCCGTCGGGTATGTATCGCCGGAAAGCTCAATGGTTATCCGGACGCTCCTGTTGGTTCCCTTATCGGAGACTGCGAACTTTTCCGTGCTGATCTTCCTCACGAAGCCGTCCGGATCGATGGAGAGATGGACGGCCACGTCCTCTTTGACCTGAAAAGAGCTGTTGTTCAGTATATACGGGTAGTCCTTCAGGAAATCGTTCACTTCTTTTTGGGGGAAAATGTATGTCATCACATCGAGGCGGATCTGCTTTGTGCCGATCGTCGCGGACATCTGTCCGTCCGCAGTAAAGCGCGCGCCCTGTAAAAGTGCTGCGGCCGATTCCTGGATGGACCGGGAGTTCTTACTGTCCGTACTTTTGCCGAAAAGGGCATGGACAAGGTTTTCCGGATCGGGCATTTCGTATACTTTATCCCATCCTTTGGCCTTCCAGTCCGAAGCGAAGGTGTCCGGATCAATCGTGAGGTAATCCGAGCTGAATGTAATGGCAGGAAGTGATACGGCTATCTGCTCCGGGGAAATGTAAACCTGATTATCGGCAAAGGAAAGCCCGTATGTCTTGAATGAATATTCCAGCAAAGCTTTTTCGTTTTTCGGATCGAACTGCAGCACACTGTCGGCACTTACTTTGCCTGTATCATAGGACAGGCTGTGGGATACTGCCTTCCCGTCATATTTCGTCCAGTCAAGAATGCCGGACGACCTGTCCCGGGCGTTTGATATCATTTTTGCCATGGCCAGTTCCGTATATTGTTCCGGTGCCAGCATCCTGAAAATAGACATCCTGAACAGGTAGCCCAGAGAGGCGGCCATCACAAGTGCAAGGACTGCGGCCGCAAGGATAATCCACAGTATTTTATGCCTGCGGATCGGTTTGGACGTAGAATTCTCTTTGCTTCTACCCATCCTTTTTATCCTCCTCTTGAAACAGGACTTCCTTTCCTGGGTTTTCTAATATATACCGGAATTATTTCCCTGTAATTTCGTCTGTTTTACTTTCCGGACACTGCATGGCGTATATCCGCCCGGATGGAGCGTGCCTATCTTCATACCGAGTGCTGCGGCGAGTTCTTCGACCGTACCGGAATGAATTTCGCGTTGTGCGGCAAGAAGGACATGGGCACAGGCTAGTGCGTCTTCCTGTGCATTATGGTGGAGGAATGCAAAATGCAGGTGGTCGGCAACGGTGTTGAGCTTATGGTTTTCCAGGCCGGACCATGTTTTGCGGGCAGTCTGGCAGGTACAGATATATCGGGTTGTCGGATACTCGATGCCGTATATATCAAGCACGTGCCGCAGGGCGGACATATCAAAAGAGGCATTGTGTGCAGCGATGACGGTCCCGGTGATTCTCGGAAGAATTTCAGCCGCATACAGGGTGTCGAATGCAGCGGCATCCCTGACCATCGCCGGGGTAATGCCGTGGATCGTAATGTTGAACGGATCAAAGTAATTAAGATCATCATGGGGGCGTACCAGATAGTATTTTTTCTCGATGATCGTGCCGTCTTCGACAACGGCAAGGCCTACCGCGCAGATGCTGCCGGAGTATCGGTTGGCTGTCTCAAAATCGAGTGCTGTAAAACGCATCATGTATCCTCCGCTTGTCTATACATATTATACTCGCTTCCTTTTCTTTTATCATACTTTCTACTGTCACTTTGCCGCGATCCCGCTGCCGCTGCAGCCCGCTCCAAAACGCCCTGACCGCTTGGAAGAAAGGCATTTATTTGCTAATATGTGAATAGTACGGATATACATACGAAGCACTTCGGTAAAGGCCGGGGATGGAGGTTTATGTATGGAAAAGTCTTTATGGTCACAGACCTATGGAGCGGATCAGAAACCGACATTTGAACAAGTGGAGAGCTTTGTCTACAGTCCATATTGGATTGAGTTCATTACGTGGATTGAGGAAAGCTATAACGTGACGCCTGTAATTGAATACAGTAAAGAAATGTCCTCCTGGAATATCAAGTACAGGAAAAGTTCCAAATCCCTATGTACCATTTATCCTGATGAAAATACATTTACTGTGCTCGTAGTTGTCCCGCCGCAAATGGAAGACCAGGCGGAAAGGCTCCTCCCGGCCCTGAGCGAAAAGACACAGGGGATTTTCCGTTGCTCCCGCCCGATGGCTATCGGGCGCTGGCTGATGATACCTGTTACATCCCAGGCAGGCCTGGAGGATGTCTGTAAATTGATTGTCCTTCGAATCCATCCCCAGTACGCAGTCTAGTGCTTTTTACGCTGCTTCACAGATTCGGAGAGCAGGTATTCGATCTGTCCGTTGATTGAGCGGAAATCATCTTCCGCCCAGACTGCCAGATCCTGCCAGAGGGAGGGAGATAATCGCAGGAGCAGCTGTTTTTTGCCGGTATCCTTGTTCTCCGCCATAATTTTCCGCCTCCTTTTCTGTCACTTTTCACCATTTTTTATTGTCACTTTTACTGTCATTATCGAGAGTAATTTTGACGGAAGTCCCGGCATTTATTCCATCAGCGTTTCTGCCGCCGGGACTTCCATCAGGTTGATTTTGTCTTTTAATAAATTGATCCGCTGTTCACAATCGGCTGTGCATCTTTATTGCCGCACAGGACAACGAGCAGATTGCTGACCATAGCTGCTTTGCGCTCTTCATCAAGATGTACGACGTCGTGCTCATTCAATTTGGCAAGAGCCATCTCTACCATGCCGACAGCGCCCTCGACGATCATCTGGCGTGCGTCAATGATCGCACTGGCCTGCTGACGCTGGAGCATCGCAGCAGCGATTTCCGGCGCATAGGAGAGATGCGTGATTTTGGCTTCCATGATTTCGAGCCCTGCGATTTCCACCTTGCTCTGGATCTCCTGCTTGAGACGCTCGGCTACTTCCAGGCTACTTGCGCGGAGGGTCTTTTCGTTGTCGTCGCCAAAAACATCATAAGGGTAAAGGCGGACAACATTACGCAGGGCTGAGTCGGCCTGGATCGACAGGTATTCGGGATAGTTGTCGACACAAAAGACCGCTTTGGCTGTATTTACAACGCGCCAGATAACAACGATTCCGATAATGATCGGGTTGCCCATCGAGTCGTTGATTTTCTGTTTGTCATTGTTAAGCGTCATCGCCTTGAGTGAGATTTTCTTGTTCATCACAGGGTAGCCGCCCGACTGCTGTGTACCGGATTTACCTTCTGCAGCGATCTGCGCCATCATCATCATTTTATCAGCACTGCTTTTTGCCTGGGGAACGGTTGCCGTGACAAAAGGATTCACAAAAAAGAATCCTGCTCCCTTGAGCGTGCCGTAATATTTGCCGAAAAGTGTGAGCACGAGGGCTTCATTGGGCTTCAGGACTTTGAGCCCGGCAAAAAAGATCGGGCTGATCAGACACAGATAAACAGAACTGACAATAATAGCGGTCACGCCCAGAGCGATGTTCATTGATTCTGCGGATAAAATAATGCCTGCTATCAATGCACCCGTTGAGGCAAGGCAGAGAATGAGATTTAGAAGGAGCATTACCATCCCGCTTCTTCTTCGGGGTTCCATTTCTTCCGTGTGGTCCTGAACTTCTTTGTTATCCGTAAACTGAGTCATAAAGAGACCTCCTTAAGATCTTTTCCAATGCTTTTCAGACGCAAAATTTATGATATTACTTTGATATCAATTGCATATTACTTCGGGGATTAATAAATGTCAATATATTTATAGGCATGCAGTAAATCACGACAAATTGCAGCAAAGAAAAAACGCGCCTTCTTACGAAAGCGCGTACTCCTTGCCCATGCCCTGTACAAATCGGCAATCATTTCTTATTTCACAATATCATACGGCCAGTCAATGATGCCGCCAAAATCCATGACCTTTGTGTAACCCATTTCAATCAGCAGTTTGGAAGAAGCCGCACTGCGGTTGCCGCTTCTGCAGTAGACAAGTATCGCCGCTTTTTTATCCGGAAGAACCGAAGCGGCTTTTGCAGATACATCGATCGAGTCAAGAAGAACAGCATTTTTGATATGTCCGCTGTCATACTCTGACTGCGTCCGGACATCGAGTACGATCACCGTCTCCGAATCCATCAGAGCCTTTGCATCTGCGGGGGTGATTTTGATATATTCTGCTTTCTGCGTAGAAGATTCGCCTGCCGCTGTTGTTGCTGCCGCGGCAGCAGTTGTCATCGCCGGCGCGCCTGCGCATGCGGAGAGAATTGTCAGTGCTGATAGGATTGCTGCGATTATTGCAATACGTTTTTTCATATGAGACCGTCCTTTCCAGACTTGAAAACTTGCATATGCAGAAAGTATACCATCACTCCCTTTTATTCATCCGTGATATAGTCACACAGCCGACGGTATCGCAATCGCCCGGGTGGTCAAAAAATGGAAAGGAGCGTGCTTGTCTGAGCACACTCCCTGTTTAACTTACCGATTCATTTGTCTATTTTTATTTTGCTGTTTTGTTCTTCTTCAACCTTTTTTTGGTCACAACACAGTCAATTGCCAGTACGGTTGCAACGGCACGAACCAGCATGGCTTCATTTACTGTATTGGAAAGATCCATCTCGAGGCAGTCACCGCCGGCAAAATCCGTTCTTTTTACGATTGCTACCTTACCATAGCTGCAGGTTATCGAATAGTCATGCTCTCCAAGATCCCCGCTGACCGTCCAATCCGATCCGTAAATAGCGTATTTATGCTTAATCAGAGTAAATTTCTGCACCACTTCCATGACCGGTTTGCCACTCTGATAGACAAAAAAACGAGGCTGCATGCTTAAAAACTTCTGTTTTATAGTGGCTGTTTCCTTATTGGCAGCATCAAAAATATGCAGTCTGCGGCCAAAAGACAGAGCCTCCCCTTCAACAGAATACCGGACTTCTTCTTTGGAATTGATTACAGAAAATTTTTCCTTCAATGACAATGGCTTTTGTTTAATATATAGCTTCATACTTCTCTCCTTATATGGTCCCATAAATTATAATAACTGATATTTTACATCGTGAACAAATTATTTTCGGCAGTTTATCAAAAATGTCCTTCCACCTCCTGTTTTCACGCAATATCAAAAATACTGTCCTGTGAAAAGCATGTTTGAAGTACTTCCGCCAATCTTTGCTCCCTGCAGGAATCATGCTATAATTAATTGTTTTGAGAAATCAATTCCGGTCCCTGACATCAGTATCGACTTATTATAGGAAGGACATAATAATCACACATGGATTACCGAATGATCGCCCTGGATATAGACGGAACCCTGACAAACTCTGCCAAAGAAATCCCGGCACCTACGCTGCAAGCCCTTCTCGACATTCAGGAAAAAGGCTGCAAAGTCGTTCTTGCATCCGGACGTCCGACGCCCGGTATGAAGCATCTTGCCCGTATGCTCCGCCTTGATAAATACGGAAGTTATATACTCTCTTATAATGGCGGCGAAATTACCGAGTGCCGTACGAACCGGGTCATCTACAGGAAAACACTTCCGCTCGAAATCGTACCGGAAATTTTTGCCTTTGCAAAGGCAAACCATATAGGACTTCTGACGTATACGGATGACTGCATCATAACCGGTACCCGCATAGATCGGTTTATGGAAAACGAGTCCAAAATCAACGGGCTTCCGATCAAATATGTTCCGGACTTCGCGCAATATATTGATTTTGATATCAATAAGTGCCTGTTTACCGGTGAGCCGGATCATCTGGCTTCTATGGAAATCCTACTTAAGGTGCAGTACGGCACATCCTTTAACATCTACCGTTCCGAGCCCTATTTCCTTGAATTTATGCCGCAGAATATTGACAAGGCATATGGCCTGAATATTCTTCTTTCCCATGTCGGGATTACCCGCGAACAGCTGATCACCTGCGGGGACGGATTCAACGATATCACGATGATTGAGTATGCAGGTCTCGGTGTCGCTATGGCAAACGCTCAGGAACAAGTCAAAACTGCTGCAAATTACATCACCGGATCCAATGACAACAACGGTATTGTTCACGTCATTGAAAAATTTATCCGGGAAAAAACTCTCTCCCTGCCAAAATTGATTTAGACTGGCAGGAAACCAATTATGTATATAAAAATCCCGCGAGGTGTATGCTGATTTGCGTACTTCGCGGGATTCTTTTTACGGGATTTTTTATTGGAATTATGCGGATTCTTCCATCATACTTCCAGCTTCGCATCCGGAGCATTTTTAATAATGGATTCAATACCGTTTTTACAGCTGGCCTTCGTCTTGTAACCTTCTCCGGTACCGATAATTTCACCGTTTCTTGCCTTGAGACGGAACCGGAATTCTCCCGATTTATCTTCGTATATCTCAAACTTGGGATGTTTTTCTTCTGCATACCCTTCCACGGTCTGGTCTTCGATGGCAGCCAGCGGAGCATTGTGCCTGATGCTTTCAATTCCGGCTTTACATGACGCTTCTGACGAATAGACCTGAGATGACAAAATAACTTCTCCGTTTCCGGATTTCAGATCAAATTTTGTGCCGGTAGTTGTCTGTTTGATTAGAAATTTACCTGTCATAATCGAGTCCTCCTCTGCAGATTAAAACAACTTGAAGCCCTTAGCTGCGTCACCGATTTCGCCGGCACCCAGCTTTGCTTTTACAGTACTTACTACATTGTCTGCCATGTCATCCGGCAGATCCATTCCAATGATGGATTCGATAGTTTTTACGGGGTTAGCAGAAAAAGATTTGGCAAGGTCCGGATCCTTTTGAATTTTTGCAACAATTTCATCGATTTTTCCTTTAATGTCCATAAAATACCTCCTTCATTGCTTTTCTTCATTATAAATAGATCCATATAACTCTGTCTATCTTTAGCATTGCCAATATATCAATTTTTTTGTACATTTTCTGCGCTTCATTGAGTTACCGCAGCGGCTGGGATTTGTCCGGAACCGGCAAACAGGCGGCCCATAGTGCAAACAGAGAAATCCCGCGAAGTATATGCCGACTGGCACACCTCGCGGGATTTTTAATGTACATAATTTATTTTTCGCAGCGGCAATGAATATTTATATCGGCTTATGGCAGCTTATGGCAGCTTATTTCCTGCCGCACGATAGATTGCATACCACTCCTCACGGGAGAGCCGGATGTCTGATGCCTTTGCACAATCCTTCAGCCGGTTGATATTCATCGTTCCCGTCACAGGCTGCATTTTGGCAGGATGCCTCAGAAGCCAGGCAATTGCAATGGTTGTATTGTTAACCTGGTATTTTTCTGCGATCCCGTCGATAACCGAGTTCAGTTCCGGATACTTGTCGCTTCCCAGGAACACGCCTTCGAAAAATCCGTATTGGAAGGGAGACCAGGGCTGGATGGTAATTTCCTGAAGCCTGCAGAAATCAAGGATGCTGCCATCCCGGTCGACGGCTGATTCATTCTGCATATTGACATTGATCCCGTTCGAAATCATATTTGCATTTGTAATACTGAGCTGCAGCTGGTTTGCCGCCAACGGCTGCTTAATGTATTTCTGCAGGAGCGAAATCTGCATCGGTTTCTGATTGGATACACCGAAATGGCGCACTTTGCCGCTTGCCTGCAGCTGATCAAAAGCCTTTGCCACCTCTTCCGGCTCCATCAGGGCATCCGGACGGTGAAGGAGCATGACGTCGAGATAATCCGTCTTCAGACGCTTGAGACTTGCGTCGACCGATGCAAGGATATGCTCCGCGGAAAAGTCAAATTGTCCGTCGCGTATGCCGCATTTGGACTGCAGGATGATCCTGCTGCGGATGGTACTGTTCATATGGATGGCTGCGGCGAAATGCGACTCACACTCTCCGTTTCCATATATGTCTGCGTGATCGAAAAAGTTGGCGCCAATCTCCAGCGCGGCTTGAACAAATCGTTCGGCCTCAGGCAGAACAAGCCCGTTAATACGCATGCATCCGACAGCAATAACAGGAACCAATAAATCGGACTTACCAAGCTGCATCGTTCTCATATTATTTCCTCCCATGTTTAAATGACCCGGTTCCGGGTACACTCATTCTTCAGATCTTCTCATTATATACCTTCGTGAAAAAAGGGGATTTGATCGCCAAATCCCCTTTACATTTATAATTCATTCCATCCGCGTTTGAATAACCCTGTTCCGGTTCTGTAAAAACGTTTTTTATAAAATCTCGTTGATTTCGAGGCGTTCCCCGTCCGGACCCCTGAAAAGAATCCATCTGTCGCCTTTTTTGAAAAACTCCGGCGCTGTCGTAATCGTTTCCGTCTCGAAAACAATTCCTTTGGCCTTCAGCTGTGTCCATGTATTTTCAATATCCTTAACAGCAAAAGCGATATGATCGACCTGTCCGTCTGTTCTTTCGCTGTTGCCGGGCACTTGTATCAGCTCGAGCGTGCAGCTTCCTGCTGTCACAAACGCCAGCTTGGTTACACTGTCGCCATCACGCAGTGCATTCTCGTGTATACATGTAAAATCAAGGTTGTCGCAGTAGAATTTTTTGGACACCTCCAAATCTTTTACAAAGATACCGATATGTGCCAGTCCCAAATTCAATTTTTCCATTTTAATTCTCCTTCTTATGTCGTCGTCGCTGTAATCTTCTTATATTAACAGAATTTACTGTAAAGGAGCAAATGCACTTTTTATGATATCCATGGATCCGTCATCCGGATCCGCATCCCCGGTATAAATGATAATCATGTATTCGCCGTCTCTGGCAGCATACATAGTCAAATCTACACTGGTTCCAATAATTGACATGGAACAATAGTCCCAGTATCTGCCGGCAAGAAGCTTCATGGTGGCTGAATCAAGCGTGATTCCTGTTCCTCCGGCTGATGCAAGTGCTTTATCATATGTATCTCTCGCATACTGGGAAGCAGTAATGTTTGTATACTGCTTTTCGATTAAGACGCCGGCAGTATCACCGGTAGTATCATTAACCGCCTTCATATCCTCAATAACAAAATATTTTTTACTCCCTAAATCGGCCTTCTCTTCCTCCGTCAGGGACGCAGCATCGTCCGCCTCCAGTTTTGTCAGTTCTTCATCGGTGGCATACGTCCAGCCCTCCGGCAAAGTGAAGGTCACGCCGGCAGAAGTACTGGTAAATACTTTCTTGACCAGTTTGCCGCGTGTCATCTTCCGCACTGTAGTTTCTGTCGGTTTATCGGCGGTCAGCAGACCGTCGGCAGCTGCACTTAATCCACTTAGGCTGCATCCAGACAAAGAAGTAACTGCCAGCACAATAATCATTCCAAATACTGCTGATTTCTTCATAATAATCTTCTCCTGCTCTGCTAGAAAAGCTGCCGGTTGACGTAAAATATGTATTCTAGTAATTAATAATATTGCAGCTAATTATAACGCAACTGGTACAGAATATATATATATCTTTTGATTACTTCATTGTTTCCTGCGGACACATTCTTTCTGCCTGTTCTCTTCCGCCCGGTAAGCTGTGATCCTTGCAATCAGTGAAAGAGGCATCTCTTCATTCAGCGGAAATTGGACCGATCCTTTGCCTTGTTTGTATTTGGACAATTCCTCCTTGAATTGCGCAACACCGTTGGGGGTCGGGTAGAATCCGATATGATTTTGGAAGGCAGCAAAGTATACCAAGGGGCCCTTAAACATGAATCCCGGCATCTGGTAGCTGATCTTTTCCGTAGCTTCCGGGACGGTCTGCAGGATAACGGATCGAATCGACTGCAGCTTCTGCCGGACATCATCGGGGAAACCCTGGATATAGGCATCGACCGATGCAGGGGAAGGTGACTTTTTATCCATTTCTGCCTCCTGTCTTAATAACAAATAAGAATCTTCATACTTCTCTATTATATCAACAATACAAATATAAAAGCAGGGGCTTCTGTAACCCGGGCATCTCTGTCCGTTTTACATCAGCCCCTGCATTTTTATGTACACAGCATCTAATTGACAATGGAGGAAAGAAGAACCATCCGCCAATCCATGCCTTATGCCATACAAAGTAATAAAGATCAGACCATATCGTATTCGTTGCACAGCGGGAACACCGGCTGTTCATCTTCCTCGATCCGGGCAAAACGGCTTGATTTCTCAGCAAAATAATTGTCTGTCTTATCGTCGTTAACAGACGATACTTCACCGATAATCAGCGGTTCCGCCTTTGCCGCAATAAGATGATAAAGTCCGGGTGTAATCGTGGCACTGTTGCCGCGGGCAATGATCAGTTCTTCTCCGGCCTTACATGTCAGCTTAATTCCATCGCTGTAGACTTCAACATCACTCTCATAGTCAACGGTTCCGTCCTGCTTCGAATTATAAAAAGTAAGGGACAGAAGTCCGCCGCCTTTATTGATAATATCTTCTGTCTTTACTGCGTGGTAATGCAGCGGTAATTGCTGTCCATCCTCGAGCATGATATATTTCTCGGCATATGGTGTTCCCATGCCGATTTCAGTAAGGGAACCATTCCGCACCGTGAAGAGGACTGCCCCTACATGTTCGAAATCCCCGGATCCGAAATCGGTAATATCCCACCCCTGCATAACGGTTGAAATGACGCCTGTTATTCCCTTGTTTCTCTTCCAGTCTTCCATACTCCAGTAGGCAAACCTCGGAAGGGTGATGTTATGACTGGCAAGCAGTTTGGCGGCCCATACAAGTGAACTGTTTATTTGTGATCTTTTCATGTGTTTTCCTCCCTGTTAGCTGGTGAGAATGGGACTCGCTTCATGAAATAGTTCTCTACTTTGGCAACAAGTACGCCGTCTATTTCTGAAATTCTTTTCGCCTCATGCCACTCCTCATCGCCCATAAATGCATCAAAGCCCCTGTTTCTTGCTTCAAGATCGTCATGCTGCATCAGGTAGTAAATTTTCTCCTCACTTACATCTTCCCAGAAGTCGAGTACAATCATGCCGTGTTTTTTGAAGAGATTCAGTGCCTTATCTTCAAAACGTCTCTTTATATTGTCCATTTTTCCCGGATTCATCGTATATATACGCAGTTCAAAAATCATACTGTTACCCTTCTTTCAAAAAATTGCCTGCACTTATTGTTTATATACAGGTAAATGCACCGTCGATGATAAAGTCCGAACCAGTGGTGAAAGCGCTTGTGTCTCCGGCAAGATAGACTGCTATTGCCTGCAGTTCCTCCGGCCTGCCCAGCCGTTTGAGGGGTGCCATTGCATTCCACTGTTCAATCAGCGGAGCAAGTGCAGGAGAATTCAGCGTAAGCTCCGTTCCTATATAACCGGGGCTTATGCAGTTAACCCGTACATTCCTCATGGCCCACTCTACAGCAAGTGATTTAGTCAGCTGAATAACGCCTGCCTTCGATGCATTGTAGGAACACTGGGGCTGCGGAATGTTGACGATATGACCTGACATCGAAGCCGTATTAATAATGGATCCTCCGCCCTGTGCAAGCATGACTTTGCCGGCTGCCTGGGCTGTCAGAAAGACACCGGTAAGATTGATGTCGATGACTTTTTTCCATTGTTCATATGTCATTGTCTCGGCCGGTATATTCATGCAGATACCTGCATTGCAAAATGCTACGTCAAGGCGCCCGAACCGTACAAGGATCTGCGCGATCATCTGATCCACTTCTTCAGGTTTTGTAACGTCGGCCGCTATCGCAAAGGCGCGGATCCCGTTTATCTCTTCCAGTTCTTTTGCCGTTTTTTCTGCTTCGGCAATGTCGATATCTACAAGGACTATATCTGCTCCAGCTTCCGCCATGGCAGCCGCAATACTCTTGCCTATGCCGCGGGCGCCTCCGGTAATTAATATTTTCTTACCGTCGAGTCTCATTTTCTCAATAATTCCCATTTTTTATCCTCCGTAATACTGCTGCTGATGAACCGGCAGCCTTCTGTACGCTGTTTTTCTGATCCGGTTCATCAGTGGCAGATGTTATTGCTTTTATGCCTTTATTCCCAGGATCCCGGCAATCGTTCCGCCGATAATCTGCTCGAATTCAGCCGGATTTCTTGCGGCACGCTCAATTTTCATGTATTCCCATTCATAATCGGCAAAGGGTCCGTCGGTTCCCCACATTACTTTGGTTCCGCCAAGCTTTTCAACAACTTTTTTTGTCTCAAAAAGCGGGACGCGTGAAGTCTCAAGGAACAGGTTGTCATTCTCCTGTGCGACTTCCGTAGCAAGTTCCCACTGCCAGAAAAATCCGCAGTGTGCCATGATAAGCGGAACGTGCGGGAAACGGGTTGCCATCCTGCCGAATTCCAGAGGGCAGTTAAAAAGATCGGATCCGCCGTGGACAATGACAACTGCCTTGTATTGTTCAATTAATTCAAAAACAGGATTGACCAGCACTTTGTTGCTTAGGTTGAACCCGCAGAGGTGCGGGTGCAGTTTCACGCCTTTAAACCCGAGCTTCAGGCATCTTTCCAGTTCATCGAGGGCCGTCTGGTGATTCCAGGGATTCACTGCACAGAAAGGAATCAGCCTGTCCGGAAATTCGGCGACATATCCGGGAATATCATCATTGTTGAAGTATCCTTCCGTAAACGGAAAGATGATCGTTTTATCAACACCGATTGTATCCATTCTTTCAACGACCTGTCGACCTGTCCAATTGGCAGCGCCTGACCCAGCATGTGTGTGAGCATCAATTTTCAGCATAATCAACATCTCCTTTATATAATCATTTTGTTCAAAAAGGAACCATTCTTAATTCTTTCGCTTCTGGCGGATTGTACCTAATGTAACGGCTGTAATGATAAAAACTCCGTTAAAGATATTTTTGGCAGCCGGGCCGAGACTCTGAAGCGTGAAGAAGTTGCTGAGAAGTCCGACAAACAATGCGCCGATTACCGTACCGACAAGATTGAATTTACGGCCTTTTGACACAAGTGTGCCGATGTAGACAGCAACGAAGCAATCTGTCAGATATGTCTCAACACCCCTGGGGACCGCATTGCCCGAGCGTGATACCAGCATGATTCCCGCAAAGGAAGCCAGGAGTCCGCTGATCACAAAAGAGGCACCAAAGACTTTGCGGATAGACACGCTTGACAAAAAGGATGTACGGACATTTCCCTGCACGGCATCCATGTGCCGCCCCAGAATGGACCTGTCCTTCACTAAATACATAACCACTGCAATCACAAAGCAGATGACAATCAGCATCGGAACCGGCCCGATCGATCCCTGTCCGATCTTGAAAAACCCGCTTGTCACCTTGGGCGGCAGGGTAAAGAGAATCTGGGGCTGGGCCCCGTTCGTCAGCGTCAGTTCAACGCTGCGGATAACAAACATCATGCCAAGCGTTCCGATAATGGCGGGAATACCCAGATAGGACATGAGAAATCCGTTTACCAGCCCGATCAGAAGCCCGAAACCAATGGCTGCCGCGACGGCAACCCAGATCGGCTGTTTGTTGATAATCAGCATCGCAGCAATAACGCCTGCTGCATCGGCAACCTGTGCAACGGACAGGTCAATTCCCCGGACAGACATAACAATCATCATGGCGATGGACATGACTATGAGAATGGAACTGGAATTTAATACTCCGACCAGATTGGACGGGCGCATAAATCGTTTATCTATCAGCTGGAACAAAATCAAAATACTGATCATGCCGATTATTGCGCCATATGTAGATATGAAATGGAAGATGCGCTTCCTGGTCTCTGTTCTGTTTTCTGTGAGTGCATTCATAACCGAATACTCCTTGTAAGATTTTCTTTGTTGTCACCGTATTGGAATCAGGCAATCAGAAGATAGTGACCTGACCAATCTCGCGCTTATTGATCACGGTAAGCGAAATGGACAAGATCAGAATGAGTCCCAGAATTCCGGCGATTTGCTGATTGGATATTCCGTTGATGATCAGGGCATTGGATAACGCTGCGATAAACATTCCTGAGATAACCGTACCAACGACGCTCAGTTCCCCCGTTCTGGAGAAAGTGCTGCCCAGATAGGCTGCGGACAGGGCCTGGATCAGGAAATCCATTCCGCTGGTAACCGCCGATGCACCGTATGTATACGAACACTGCAGTACTCCTGTAATGCCAAGGATCGCTCCGGACAGGCAGTAGGAGATAATCAGGTACTTTTTGGTATTGATTCCCCTTAAGAGTGCAGCCGCCGGGTTTTCACCGGTTGCATACATGCGCAGCCCCGTCCGGGAATGTTTGAAAAAGATGTGCAGCAGTGTGCATACTGTGATAACAATGATAAAAATAACCGGGACGGGTCCAAGCCTTCCCTGACCGAGGAAAGAAAAACCGGGTTGGAACTTGATTGTCAGGGCCTGACCCCCGTTGAACTTAGTGGTTATACCCTGCAAAACAAACATGGTACCGAGAGTAGCCACAAAAGACGGTATTCCTATCATCGTCACCAGGAAGGCATTGAACACGCCTACCAAAAGGCCGATGATAAGTCCTGCAGCCAGTGAGATCATCGGGTTGAATCCTGCAAGAATGATTCCTGCAGCTATATTTGCCGTCAGTTGGACCAGGGCTCCGGCCCCCATGTCGAACCCGCCGCCAATCAGGACGGCTGTAAGGCCAAGGGCTATCAGTGTCAAAATGCTCCCTTGTTTAAGAACATCCATCAGATTGGCAGGTTCGAAGAATAAATTTGCGCGAAGCCCCAGAATAATCAGGATAAGTACCATTCCTATTCCTGTACTGCGCTGAAAAAGTGTCTTTTTGAGGCTGTCAACTTTGCTTTTATCCAGATTAATCATTTTTGTCTGCCTCCCGTTGCCTGATCGGCATTTTCTGCTCCTGCAGCCCATATCAGCAACTCCTGTTCCGTGACCTTGTCCGCATCAAAATCCCGGACAATACGGCCTTTGCACATAACGAGGATACGGTCGCAGATACCCAGCAGTTCTTCAAATTCGGATGAAATGAAGATGATGCCGCATCCCTTGTGAGCGAGCTTGATCATCTGTTTGTATATTTCCGTCTTTGCCCCGACATCGACACCGGTTGTCGGCTGGTCAAAAATAAAGACTTTGGAATCGCCCGTCATCCATTTCCCGATAACAACTTTCTGCTGGTTGCCGCCGGATAATTCCATAATGGGCTGTCCGGCCCCTGTGCATGCAATCTGAAGCGACTCTATAATGGACGAGGAATGAAGGCTTTCCAGTTTCCGGCTGATCAGTCCCATCCTGCTCCAGAGCCTCGTTTTAGCAAGGGACAGATTCTGGGCAATATTCATGCTCGAAATGATACCCTCACTGCGGCGGTCTTCCGGTATAAAGGCAATGCCGGCATTACGGGCGGCAATAGGGGAACGCGGTTCGAATACTTTATTATCCAGGATAATTTCGCCTTGTGATTTCCGGGTTGCACCAAAAAGTGCCAGCATGGTTTCCGTACGTCCGGCACCGACTAATCCTGCAAAACCGACAATCTCTCCCTTTTTGACGGAGAAGCTGACGTCATGGACCAGATTTCCCTGCGAAAGGCCTTTTACATCAAGCACGACCCCGCCGATCGCAACTTTTTCCTTCGGATAGAATTCACTGAGTTCGCGTCCGATCATCATTTTGACGATTTGCTTATGTGTCGCTTCAGATGTCTTGAGCGTTCCCTGATTCTCACTGTCCCTAAGGACAGTAATACTGTCGGTTATACGGAAGATTTCGTCCAGGTGATGCGATATGTAAAGTATGCTTACACCTGCGCTTTTGAGAATATGGATAATTTCGAACAATCGTTCAATTTCTTTGTTGCTTAGTGAAGCAGTCGGTTCATCAAGAACCAGAATGCGGGGATTCTGCAGAAGTGCGGAAACAATGGCGACCTGCTCCCGCTGACCGACCGAAAGGGTCGAAATCTGGCGGTCCGCCTTAAAATCAGCGTTGATATACCGCAATTTTTCTTCAACTAGTTTTTTCATTTTCTTAAGGTCCAAAATACCGTTTTTGGATGAAAGCTCTATACCAAGGAAAGCATTCCGCGTTACATCAAAGTTGGGCACCAACTGCTGATCCTGATGAATAATAGCTATGCCAAGACGCTCAGCATCCGCAGGTGATTTCAATTGGGCAGTCTCACCATCGACAATTATTTCGCCTGAGTCAAGCGAATAGACTCCGGTCATGATTTTGACGAGTGTTGATTTGCCGGCGCCATTTTGGCCGAGCAGCGCGTGAACCTCGCCCTTTTTCAGTGACAGGTTAATATTTTTAAGTACTCTGTTTTTAGAAAAACTCTTACAGACATTGCAACATTCCAAAATTACATCATTTTCTTGCATATATTACACCATTCTCTATCAGTCTTATTATGCTGCCGGGCAGAAAAGAGGTGGTAGAAGAATTCCCGGGCAGCCGGTCAGCGGCTGCCCGGGAACATTCAATCGATAAGAAATCTATCAGGGAACTACAGGGAAAGAAATCAGGATTTTCTGTGTCTGAGGGAATGCCTTTTCAATATCTGCCTTATTCAGGCTGACATCTTCCCAGAAACTTGATGTCCAGCGAAGTTCAGCGCCTTCAACACCGTTATTACGTGTTGCTACATAGCAATTAGCAGCTGTCTTGGCGGCAACGGTAGTAGGATCCAGTTCGCCGTTCAGTACTTTGAGGATGATTTCTGCTGCCTGTCTGCCGATACTCGGAACATCCTGGACAACAGTTGCAACAAACGGGCTGCCTTCCTGGAATAACATCTGGAATCCAATACGGTCACCGTCGATCGAAACAACTTTGATGTCATCTCCGCGGCCGACACGGCGGATTGCTTCATTTGCTCCGGAAATCAGAAGGTCATATGTGCCGAAGATACCGGCAATGCTTCCCTTTTCAGGATTTGCAGTCAGAATTTCCTCGATGGATGTCTGCACTTTGGCAGGGTTGTGTTCAGCAGGTACTTCATGTAATACAACATCCGGGAAATCTGCGCAGATAGCTTCAAAGATTCTCTTGCGTGTTTCAAGAAGCGGAGCACCCGGTACCCAGACGATGTAAACATCACCCTTATAATCTATGCTCGAAAGGAGTGCATCTGCAGCCATAACAGTCATGAGGGCATCATCGCCGTTTATATCTGTAATGGTGTCCGGCACAGGTGAGCCAACGGCGCAGGTGATGACGGGAATTCCTTTTGTCTTTGCTTCAGCCATGATCGGTGCCAGCTGCTGGGGATCGCCAAGCTGAATAATCAGGCCGTCAATACCTGAATTGATCAGGTTCTCGATGTTTTCGTTATGTTTCTGCGGATCTCCCTGCGCATCCGTTGTAACAACGGTTCCGCCGGCTGCTTCAATGACTGTCTGTGCATTGGTGACGATGTCACGGTTGAAGTCATTTGTGATTTCGCGTGATGCGATACCGATTTTGAAGGATTTGCCTGTGGCGTCTTTGCCTGTGGTTTCACCGGCAGCTGCTGTTGTTGCTTTGACCGCATCCGTGATTGCGGCGCCTATGGTTGACTGAGTAGGTTTGTCCGTAGCACAGCCTGTGGAAACGAGTAACGTGAGAACTACGAAGGCTGATAGTATCGCTTTGAACTTTTTCATTTTCTTCCTCCTGATTTTTACTCCCTGTGATTTTACCAGTTGATTTTTTGTTTGATTTGATAGACAATCTAATCAATGTTTCACTAGACAATTCAATAAACATTGTGCACATTTCGAATCTTACTATGATTATCCGGCAACGTCAATAGATTTTTTCAAAATTCATACGATTTATTATGCAAGTAGCACTATTCCCCGAAACAACCATGCAGGAGACCCGTTTATTCCGCTATAATGCAAGCAGGCACGTTTACATAAAACCGGGCAAAAAGAAGGAGAAGCAGGCAATGAGATCAATTAAAAAGGCAATCTTCGAAAATTCCGCGGTCCTTCACCTGATTCGGTGGATCAAGCATCCAATTGTTCTTTTTGTCCTCTTCCTTATCCCCCTGGTTGCCATTACCATTTCCGTTACACAAACGGACAGCCACACACAGAAAGCCCTTCGCGGTTACATTTACGGGTCTAACATTGATAACCGGTATCCTCTCATGCTGAGCGGCGAGTGGGAATACTATGAGAACCAGTTTTTGTTTCCCTCCGATTTCAATATAAAGGGGAAAGCCAAAACCGGAGCGATTCCGCTTTATCTCACCGTCCCCTCACAAACTCCTTCCGCATATAGTTTCGGGACGTACCGCCTCACATTCAGGGTTATCTCACGCAGCCAGCTGTTTGCACTCAAAACAACAGATATACGAAGTTCCGCCCGCGTATACATTGACGGGAATCTGATTGAATCGATCGGGGACCCGTCAACACTGACAAATGCGTCGCTGCCTTATAATGCATCGAAGTTCGTTATTTTCCCGATGGATACTTTAAAGAGTGTCCATGAAATCATTATCCAGTATTCCAATTACGATTTCTACAAAGGCGGCCTGACAAGTCCTGTTTATTTTGGCACGCAGGAAAGCATTTACCAGTTATCCAACCAGTCACGGCTGACAGATTCGATCATTGTCATGAGCGTCCTGATTTTAGCCGTGCTTCTTCTGATTATCATGCTGCTGAAGATTCCGATGGGCAATATTCAGCACCTGCTGCTTTTTTCCCTCTTCCAGGGCTTTTTTATCCTGACTTCGGGAGAGAAGATTCTGTTTGAGCA